>Ga0265596_1000796_pt1 | contig 16687 bp, 13 predicted proteins | sample saktaG_FD_190143 | JGI IMG/M metagenome (GOLD analysis project Ga0265596, IMG submission 190143) | Saline water microbial communities from Sakinaw Lake, British Columbia, Canada - sak_2013_06_06_60m | ecosystem: Environmental > Aquatic > Non-marine Saline and Alkaline > Saline ...
ACACAACCCCGGTAGAATCAACCAGTAGTGGTATGATAGAATCCTTAACACCAGACCCCTTGAGGATAGCGGGGCCCGCTCTTAATGTAGCTCCTATCCTGTCCTAAGGATGGGGTCCACCCCATACTACTATGAAATAGCGCATAAAATGGGCTACGAAGGTGTAACCACTGACGATGTACAAAGATATGATAAGTTAGGATTAGATTTGTTGTCTAGAGGATCATTCCTTAATCGTGTATCGCATTATTATTGTCTCAGGAGCTACCCTTAAAATACTCCCGCACTTCGAGCTTCCGAAGGTAAATAAGAACCAGTATTCTAGCAATAGTACCTATTGGAACAAGAAGCAGGCTATAAGATGATAATGAGAGAAACCGCACGGCTACTGATCTTGCCGATTGAAATAGTTGTTGCACTAAAAGATGCTTGACATTTCATCTTTTTAAGAGTAATTGAATATTGGGACTCCAACGCTTAATTGAGATATAATGCAAATAGTAGTATTCATGAACAATTCGGTAGCATTGTAGGGAGAATCGATGAATATTCCGGCTGCAAGATGGTATAGCGTAATTGAAAGAAGAAGATCGCGCCGCAGATTTAGGCCGGAGCCATTAGAGGCAAGCCTGTTATCTCAAATAGTTGCTACGTGTACCGAATTTAAGCCTTTTCCTAATGCGCGCGCTGTATTAGTAACAGAGGCACCTGACACAGTCTTCAAAGGTGCGCTAGGTCCATACGGCAAGATCAAGGGTGCGCCTGCTTTTATTGCATTCATTGGGAATATGGATAGCCCTAATGTGTACGAACAGGTTGGTTATGCAGGTGAAGGGATTATACTTGAAGCTGAAGCTCTGAACTTGGCTACTTGCTGGGTAGCTGGATTCTTCAAGCCGAAAGTGGTCGCCTCTCTGATTGGAATCAGCGAAGGCGAACGAGTTCTAGCTGTTACTCCTATCGGTTATGCTACAACCCGCCATTCACTGGAGGAAAGGCTTATGACCGGATTTGGTTTTACCCACAGACGAAGGCCTCTGTCGGGCCTAGTAACCGGACTTCCGGAGTCAGAATGGGAAGAATGGATGAGGTTGGCACTTGAGACTGCGCGTCTTGCTCCTTCAGCAGTGAACCGTCAACCATGGAGATTCAAGTTAGAACCCCATAGTATAACTGTTTCAGTTAATACTCTTGGTCGAGAATATGGCCTGTCAAAACGTCTATGTTGTGGTATAGCCATGCTCCATATCGAAGTAGCCGCTCTATCTTATGGTATAGGCGGCAACTGGGAATTCTTGGAGCCTCCGTTGGTAGCACGCTTCACAATTGAGGCTGGTAGAACCTATCGCACCCTTCGCTGAAGTATACTAACAAAACGTACACAAATTGTGGGCAAAAAGTCTCAATGCTATTTTAACGTCTTTTGCACTTAAGATAAAATATAGGTAACAAACAAGTATTTTGTTACGCACTGGCGGTCAGTTATCTATCGCATTGCACGATATAGCGTAATGTGCAGTGTATCTGACATAAATTGATTATACTTCCCCATATCAATCCTGTAGTGTAAAATAGCCTCATCTGGTTAATTTGAGGTCAGCACCATGCTATACGAAATCAAAATCCAACTCCGATACATCAATCCCCCGATCTACCGTGTCCTTCGCATCCCATCCCGCACCAGCCTGCTCAAGCTCCATAAATTCATACAGCGGGCTATGGGCTGGAAGAATTACCACCTCCATTTATTCGAAGTGGAATGGAAGCGGTATGGAGAAAATCCCGAACGGTGGGACTCCGAAGTTAATGATTCCCGCAAGATGACCCTGGATAAAATATTCTCCAGCGGAACCGAGTCCTTCATATACGACTATGATATGGGTGATGGCTGGCGGCACGACATCGAACTGCTCGGCACTGTTGGAGCTGAAGGCGAGGAAGAACCTGCCTGCATTGCCGGAGCCAGGGCTTGTCCTCCCGAAGACTGTGGTGGCCCTCCAGGATATGAGCATCTGCTGAAAGCGCTAGCAGACCCAAAGTATGAAGATCATGATGAACTGCTGGAATGGGTTGGCCGAAGGTATGACCCGGAGAAGTTTGACCTGGTGGCTATTGACCGGGCGTTAAAAAGGGTGAGGTAAGAAACGGTAAGCACAGATAGATGTCCTGAGTAAATTGCACAATAGCTTATTTTGTTACATAAGCTATAGAATCGTCCCTTTTTACATTTCAGGCTATAGCATTGCAGGAGGACTATTTTAGGAGCCCAAGAATTCCCACGGTTCAGCGCTATTTGGACGAACTGCACTCACTAGTCAAGATTATTGACGGCATTGAACTAAAAGCCTAATATGGGTGTGGGCGACCATACCGCAATTGGGGGTTAAAATGGCATTTGGACAGAGAAGGATGATACAGTACCGTGACTACGTGCCCTCGAACTTTCCATACCAGAGGAGATGTATGAAGCAGAGAGTTGAGGAGTTAGCCTCCTGACCGGCTCACTGCCGCTTCCTGTCGAGATCGTTAGTCGGCCCGCTCAACTCGGTGTCGCTGCTCGTGAGATGGTCGGCTCACATACCATCGCCCTTGATACAGAATCCAACAGCTTTCATCATTACCCCGAGCAACTCTGCCTCATTCAGATCGCCTCTCTTCATAAAGTCTACATCATCGATACGATATCTCTTTATGACCTCGCTCCTCTCCGAGACGTTCTGGCAGATGTCTCCATCAAGAAAGTCGCTCACGCCGCGGACTACGATATCCGCAGTCTTGACCGGCATTGTGGACTTCATATCCACAACCTGTTCGATACCAGCATCGCCGCCCGTTTCACCGGCATTACCCGGCTTGGCTTGGCAGCCCTCACCAGAGATCTGCTGGGCATAACCATTAATAAGAGCAAACGACTCCAACGAGCTGACTGGGGACGACGCCCACTCTCCGCCGAGGCCCTTGAGTATGCCGCTAACGACGTCCGCTACCTCATTGCCATACGAGGGATCTTGGACCAACGACTCCAAACCTTGGGACGGGCAGCGTGGGTTGCCGAAGAGTGCACCAGAATCGAAGAGGTACGATATACCACACCGAATCTAGAGACCGCATACCTCTCCGTTAAAGGGGCCAAATACCTGGATGGACGCGGACTCGCTGTCCTCCAGAGTCTTTTTCTATTCCGTGAAGAAGAAGCACGACGCCAGCATCGGCCACTATTCATGGTACTACCTGACGCTACCCTTATCTTTCTTGCCACTAGTCCCGAAGCGGCACTCTCAGAGGTACCTGGTCTTGGACAAACTGGGTTGAAACGGTTCGGGCAGGGCCTCCAGCAGGCACTACGCAACGGCATAACTGCTCCACCAATACACCGATCACGCCCTATTAAGGCAGTACGCGCCAGCGAAGAGCAGGTCCAGCGTTTGAGTCACCTCAAAGAGTGGCGCACATCACTAGGCTCCAGCCTTTCCCTTGACCCCTCCCTCCTCTGGCCCTTAACCAGCCTCGACCGGCTTGCCAAAGCGCCTGATACTCTAAGCGTCGAGCTCACCTCTGATAACATCCGTCACTGGCAGCGTAATGTTGTTGCCTCCTCTCTCCAAGCTTGCCTAAGCCAGTGACGTGAGTGTAAACTTGGGGCATGATTCACATAACCCGCACCATCACGATTGACGAAAGCGAGATCCAAGAGTACTTTGTTCGCGCCTCAGGACCGGGCGGGCAGAACGTCAACAAAGTCGCCACCACTGTACAGCTTCGCTTTGATGTGGCTAACTCACGCTCCTTGCCCGAGGAGGTTCGGAAACGTCTCATTTCGCTGGCTGGTAACCGGATTACCGAAGATGGCATACTTATTATCGACGCTCGACGGTTCCGTACCCAGGGACGGAATCGTGAAGATGCAACTGACCGGCTTGTGGAGTTGATTCGCAATGCAGCACAAAGACCAAAAATCCGTCGCAAGACAAGACCGACACTGACATCAAAGATACGTCGGTTAACGAGCAAGCGTCGCGGTGCCGAGATTAAACGCGTACGGGGGACTGTCCATCCCTGCAATGAGTAACTACTAGGTGCCGAAATCGTCTTGCCAAATTAGGTCGGTGTTGTCCACAACGTTACTGTCTTAGTCAAGCTCGGCGCTCAATTGAGTTAGCACCTTACAAGCAACAGCTCAGATTATGCTATATGAAGAAGTGAACAAGGATCCAACCCTGGTAATACTAACTTAATAAGGTGAGCTAATTACATGGGTTAGTGGCATAATAAAAGAAAGGAGACAATACAAATGGAAACCGTACTTGTCAAAGAGAAAGAGACGCCAGGCACTTGGAGATTCAAGGAGAACAAAGAAGACCACCCAATGACCATCTATTTAACCAAAGAGCAAGTCAAAGAGCTCGATAGCCCGGAATCCATCAAAGTCACAATAACGGCGATATAGCGTGCTGGGTTAGAGGTACCGGCTGTAGGCATATTGCACTTTCTAGCGTGTTATTAAATCACGGACTAAAACGTTCATTTTTGCCCCATACTTTCACGCCTAGCCCTCAGGCATGAAATTAAGCGCACCTTTTTATATCCCCATATAGCATTTGCTTTAAGAGCACGGGAACTCTGTAGTACAATTATCAATATCAACCACCCGGAGACAAAAACGCAATGCTTGAAACTCATGGCATGACCATTGCCAACCAGGCGGGAGTCACACACCAGCAAGTAGAGGCTGTCAGATCCCTGCTTGATGCGGGAGCAACTATTCCATTCATTGCGCGCTATCGCAAGGAGAAAACGGGGTCACTTGACGAGGTGGTGCTTAGCGAAATACGGGATAGCCTTGCACGGCTGGCAGCGCTCGAAAGCCGTCGCCAGGCGATTCTGAAATCCCTTGAGGAACAGGATGTACTCACCGCCGAGTTAAAGAGTGCCGTCGAATCAGCGGCGACCCTGACCGCATTGGAGGATATTTACCTTCCCTATCGCCCCAAACGGCGCACCCGGGCCACCATGGCTAAAGAAAAAGGGCTTGAGCCTCTCGCCGAGCTGATACTGGCTCAGGAGGTTGATGATCCGTCTCACGAAGCTCTCGCGTTCGTGAACATGGAGAAAGGTGTCGGTTCGATCGAGGATGCCCTGGCCGGAGCGCGTGACATCATTGCCGAGTGGGTCAATGAAGACACCCAGGCAAGACAGATCATACGCAGGCTTTTTTACCGGGAAGGCATCATTCAATCAAGCGTAGCTAAAGGTAAGGAAGGCGAAGGTATCAAATATAGCAATTATTTTGACTGGCAGGAGCCGGTTGCCCGAGTGCCCAGTCACCGGATGCTGGCTATGCTGCGTGGCGAGAACGAGGGGTTCCTGAAACTCAGAATAAGGCCTTCTCAAGAAAAAGCGCTGTTATTTCTGCACCGACGCTTCGTTAAAAGTACCGATGCCACCTCGGCACAGGTGGTTCTGGCTGTAGAGGATAGCTATACGAGGTTACTGGCACCCTCTATTGAAACTGATATCCGCCAGCAGGCTAAAGAGCGCGCCGATAACGAGGCGCTCCGTGTCTTTGCGCGCAATCTGCGTGAAACGCTCATGGCTCCACCAATGGGGCCGCGGGCTGTACTGGCCATCGACCCCGGTTATCGGACCGGCTGTAAGGTGGTCTGCCTGGATCCTCAGGGCAAACTTTTAGTCAATGCTGTTATCTACGTGAACCAGTCGGCGGCGCGGAGTCAGGAAGCCAGCCAAACGATACTCGATCTCATTCAACGATTTCACATTGAAGCTATCGTCATCGGCAACGGCACGGCCAGCCGGGAAACCGAAGAATTTATTCGCGGGCTGAGTTTACCGGACAAAATGCCGATCATCATGGTCAATGAAAGCGGCGCATCGATCTATTCTGCGTCCGCCGTCGCCCGTGAAGAGTTCCCTGACCATGATATTACCGTGCGCGGCGCGGTATCCATCGGGCGGAGGCTACTGGACCCTCTCGCAGAACTGGTAAAGATAGACCCCAAATCCATAGGGGTGGGGCAATACCAGCATGATGTCGACCAGGGAAGGCTCAAGAGCAATCTCGACGAAACCGTCATGAGCTGTGTAAACGAGGTCGGCGTCAAAGTAAATACTGCCAGTCAACAGCTTCTCACCTATGTTTCGGGCCTTGGCCCCACGTTGGCCAAAAACGTTATCGCCCACAGAAATGAGAACGGCCCGTTTCGCAGCCGCAACGACCTCAAGAAGGTACCACGGCTTGGCCCGAAGGCGTTTGAGCTAGCTGCTGGGTTCCTTCGTATTGATAATGCCGAGAATCCCCTCGATGCCAGTGCCGTGCACCCGGAGAGCTATCATATCGTAAACCGCATGGCCAGGGACATGGGCTGCAAGGTGGCCGACCTCATGCACCGTGAGGATCTGCGCCGCCGGATTAATCTGGAGAGTTACACCGGGGGAAAGTATGGGCTGCCGACGTTGCAGGACATAATGGCGGAGCTGGCCAAGCCGGGACGTGATCCTCGTGAACATTTTGAGGTGGTCAATTTCGACGCGGACATAAGGACGATTGACCGGCTCACTCCGGGAATGAAGCTGGCCGGAATCGTAACCAATGTGACCAATTTTGGAGCTTTTGTTGACATCGGCGTGCACCAGGACGGGCTTGTGCACATCAGCGAACTGTCTGATAAATTTGTAAAAAAACCGGCTGATGTAGTCAGTGTCAATCAAAAGGTTACGGTCATGGTGCTCACGATCGATCCGGAACGTAAACGCATTTCTCTCTCGATGAGGTTGGAGGCGTCCCCTCCTGGACAACCCGGGGCAGGCACTTAGTAACAAGGATTATGTTGGATTGGCACTTATATCTGGTTAGATGTCACGATGGAAGTTTGTATACAGGGATTACGACTGATGTTGCACGCCGGTTTGCGGAGCACCAGGAAAACAGAGGTGCGGGAGCAAAGTACCTTCGGGGCAGAGGGCCTCTGATTTTGGTTTTCCAAAAAAGATTGGGGGGCAGAAGCTTGGCGCTGGGTGTGGAAAGTAGGGTCAAGAAGCTGTCAAAGGCAAGGAAAGAAGAACTGATAAGCACCAAGAAACATATTGAGATGATAATCAAACAGGTCGGGGCGTAAATGGCCGATTTAAAATTCCAGCCTGCTTCACGGTTGTTTTTCCCTGATTGGCTTCAGAAGATATTCTAATCCGTTAAGTTTAATTTCATAAAGAGCCGACAATAGTATGCCAATTTCCCCCGGAGGAAAACCTTTCCGGTAAAACCATTCCAGGTAAGGTTCCGGCAGATCACAAAGGATGCGATCTTTATATTTCCCGAAAGGCATCCGCATACGCACCAATTCAATCAACATTTGAGGATCGTAATGGGTGGCGTCCTTATTTTGTTCCATTACTACTTCAACCCCAATACACTACATTAAAAACCGGTGACAGCCTTGCTTACCAGGACGATGAGGTCATCTATGGCCAGACGCTCTTTGGTTTTGGCCATGAATCCGCTTTTGTGAGCGAAAGCAATCTCTGGGCGGTCTGAAATCAGGGAAAAATCAACAGGTGTTCCGTCGTAGCGGAAAAGACGCCAGCCCTTATCGCGGCGGTCCAGGGAAATGACGATATCGGGCGGATTTTCATCCAGGCGGCGAAATTCCTCCAGCCCGGCGGATTCCCTCGTCTCCCCGATCATGGCAGACACCCCCGCAATTACCAGCCTGGAGCTGGTTTTCCAAAAATCAATCTGGCTTTTAAGCATGCGGGCATCCTCAATGACATGAGCGCCAAAAGCTTTAAGCAGCGGGAGAGATGCTTCCGGCTCGGAAGCGAAGCTAGCCATTAGCCAGATTTCCACCGGATTCCGATTTACGAGATCATCACCGGCATGATATTTTATGGAGCTCTTGCCCGGACCGAAGCGGTCCACACTGTCCTTGAAATGCCACCAGGGCATGACGGACATAGTCTCCAAAAGCCCTAAATATTCGGCCACCAGGACAAAGGCAGCCGGACAGTCCATGTCCTGATGATGATCGAAATTATGCTTCTCCGGCTCATGTCGATCACCGATATCCACCACCCACACATCTGGATTATCCAACTCCACCGGTACGGGCTCGCGCCGCTCAATACGGAATTCCGTATCGGCATATACGGCCAGAATCAGACTGACGGCTGTCACCTCATCAAAATGTGCACTGCCAGGATGCGTGATAATCAATTGGGCCTTCATCGCTACCTTCCTATCATATCCTATTGACCTACCTCCAATAATGATACCACTTATGGAGTTAGAGTTACCCGTATTTTGATTACCTATACTGATGGTGAACCTGCCTATCGAATTGACTATGATGTCAAGTTGCTCTCATATAAAGACGCCAAGGTAATTACAGAGTTCACACTTAAAGGCTATCCACCTCCATTTGTAAAACATGCGCCCGGCCCAGCATATGGCGAATCCCCTGTAGAGAATGTAGCTGGGTGGCTTGCAGAACAGACGAACACAAGGGTCAAAGGTGCATTGGGAGCACACTGGGAACCTGTTACTTGTCTTGCTTTCAGCCCCGATGGGAAGGTCTTGGCTTCTGGCAGTGAAGATAGTAGGGTACGGCTGTGGGACATTGCCTCAGGTCAAGAGGTCAATACGCTAGGTTCTACGTCAATAAGTGTGAAACTCTGACCTCACAGCCTGGGTTGGCAGCTAGTGTAGTGTCTCAGTGATACCTTTACAATTATGGTTCCATATGATATACTTAAGATCATGTGGAAACCAGCAGATTCTTTGATAATGACGACGGAGCAGCAAACAACATTGGAAGCTTTGGTTCGTGCCAAGACCACACCTCAAAGGACAGTGCTGCGGTCGCAGATATGCTTGTTGGCTACGGACGGTAAGTCTAACAATGCTATTGCTCGGCAATTGGGCACGTCACGTCCAACGATTCTCCTTTGGCGAAAGCGATTTGCGGAGCAGGGTCCTTCTGGTCTGTCCAAGGATGCCCCGCATGGCCCTAGTGGTCGGTGCTTGGATTCGGAGAAAATCAGGGCTGTTGTGGAGACAACACTGCATACGGCACCGCCTGATGCTACCCACTGGAGCACCCGAACACTGGCGAAGGAGTTGGGGGTAAGCCATGCGAGCGTAGCGAGAATCTGGGATGCCCATGGATTACAACCCCATCGGACTAAGACCTTCAAATTGTCCAGGGACAAGCGCTTTGTGGAGAAGCTTACCGATGTTGTGGGAGTCTATCTGAACCCACCGGATAAAGCCCTGGTACTATGCGTGGATGAAAAATCGCAGATACAAGCGCTGGATCGGACGCAACCGGGACTGCCGATGAAAAAGGGGCGATGTGGCACAATGACACATGACTATAAACGTAATGGAACCACTTGTCTGTTTGCGGCACTTAATGTGCTGGACGGAACAGTGATAGGTACGTGTTATCCGAGACACCGCAACGGGGAGGTTCTCAAGTTTCTGCGCAGAATTGATAGGGAGACACCAAAGGGGATGGATCTCCACCTGATTCTGGACAACTATAGGACACATAACCATCCCAACGTGAAGTTGTGGCTGCAAAAGCATCCTCGGTTCCACTTGCACTTTACGCCGACAGCTTCCTCCTGGCTGAACTTGGTGGAGCGATGGTTCGGAGAGCTTACCCGCAAGCGAATTCGAAGAGGTGTCTTCAAGAACGTGCCTGACTTAATTGCAGCCATTGAGGAATTCATCCGGGTCAACAACCAGAACCCTAAGCCTTTTGTTTGGACCAAGAAAGTTGACGAAATCTTGGAGAAAATTGGCCCGTGTAAAGCCGTTGTTGAGACACTACACTAGAATGATAATGGTAAAGGGAGAATTAAAGGTAAAAGTAGTCAAGTTAGTTGCCCTTGTAGCGATGGCAGTGCTTCCCCTTATTCTCATAATATCGTGTGCAGAACCTGCCGAGACACCGAATGTACCTGCCCCGGCGCCAACACCAACTCCCGCCACAATGCCAATTCCAAAGGAAGTTCTCGCTTCTCACTTTGGCTTCCTTGGAGCTGGCTTCGATGCTGCGGAACTGAGCAAATTGGGGGTTAAGTGGGATAGACCTCACCCTGGTCCCTTTATCTGGGGCAGAATTGAGCAGGAAAAAGGTAAATATGATTGGAGAGAAGTAGATAGATATGTTCAAGAAGCTCAGCGTTATGGTTTCGCCACGCTGGCAACAATCTGGCCTTTTGCCGAGTGGGACCAGGTTAACTGGGAAGGGGCGGGACCCAGCGGGCTGGTATTTGAAAATGAACTGGGCAGAAGCCGACGCAAACCCCACGATATGAATGCTTATAAAAGATTCGTTTCCGCTCTGGTAGAGAGATATGACGGCGATAGTGAAGATGACATGCCAGGGCTGAAATTCCCTATCAAACATTGGGAAGCCGGCAACGAACCGAGCATGCAGCGCGATTTCAACACCTTCTTCAACGGCTCATCGGAGGACTATCTTGAGATTTTGGAAGCCACTTGCCAGGCTGTAAAGGGGGCAGACCCAGAGGCAAGGGTGCTGCATGCGGGGATGGCCGGGATGGAACCCTGGATGGTCTCTTTCTGGAAACCAGTCTTTGAAAATGGGAGTCAGTATTTTGATATTGCCAATATCCATTCTATAGGCGCCAGTGAAGAGTTGAATGTCCCTGAATTCAGTGAGCTGTTGTCGGAATACAGCATTAACAAACCGATCTGGGTGACCGAGGCTCAACACAGGACAGGAATGACCATCTATGGTAAGAATGTATCTCCGGAAGAGCATGGTTGTGTTCTTATCAAAAGCTATGTGCTCTCTTTTGCGCTGGGGGTAGACAAGATATTCTATACTAGCTTTAAAGCCCCTCCCCTTGGCCCGGATGAATTTCAACAATCCGCCTTAGTTAACTCGGAAGGCGAAAAGAGGCCGGCTTATTATGCCCTGGAGACCCTGACTTCGAAGCTGGATGCATTTACCTCCGCCGAGAGGCTGGCTGAGGGACAGTATAGGTTTATGGTGGAAGGAAAAGCAATCTATGTCTTGTGGGGTTCCGGCAAACCTACTGATGAGATAACAGGAGCAGTCATGGTTACCAATAGTTATGGCAAGGAAACAAAAACAGACAGTTCGGCAATCAACCTGAGTGAGAGCCCAATCTTTGTAGAGAATATCCATCCTGCTGACTAAAGCGCCTTTGTGACCGAGACTACTATACGCATGTAACATTAGGGCGAATTGTTCACCTTGACAGGTCACGAACTGCCACGCTAAGTTTGACAGCTATTGTAGCAGGATGCTACAGTTGCACACATAGAGGCGGGAAGCAAACCCCGAGAGGCAACTGGTATTGAAAGCAGTGCAATGAGACCCCATTATGGTTAACAAGGACTTTGCCGGTTTTGTAGAGGTTGGATTGTTCACTGCGCTGGGTAACGAAACAGTCAGAACTAAGGAGACTTGATAACTACTGGTGTTTATATGTATGTAAGCTATAAGGAACGATAGAGTGCGTTGTGCTACATCCTTGAGAAGTCGACTACTCAAGCTATTATTGAAGTAGGGAAATTAATTCCAAAATAATAGGCACAAGTATATGAAGTAGGCATATTTCACAGACGAACATAGGTTGATCTACCGGATGAATTTGGCTTGTCTTTGCAAATAACAATACCTTCTAATGGGGATCACTTTGCAGAAAAATTACCAGGAGGGGCAACCATGATAACTAGGGATGAGTTGTTTCGGCTAGGGGACCAAGAAAAGATTTGGCAGAAGTACTGTGGCTTCTTGGCTCTTTCCCTTGATGAATTCATGGAAATACAACGTCAGCTACTATTGGAGCAGATTGATCTGGTGTATGATAGTCCCTTAGCCAAGAAGTTCATGCTAAAGAAGCCGCAAACCGTGGCCGAGTTCCGTAAAATTGTTCCTTTAACTACTTTTAATGATTATGCTCCTTATCTCGGTGGCAAAAATGAGGATGCTTTAGCAGTCAAGCCTTACATCTGGGCTCACACATCAGGTAGAGGAGGTACCTTCAAGTGGGTGCCATATACTGAGAGAGGATTACTTAGGTTCGGTACCTTCTGCATTACTCTGACCATCTTAGCCTGTACTGAGACAAAGGGCGAAGTCAATGTCAAAAGCGGGATAAGGATGCTGCATAACGCACCTCCATCACCTTATTTGACAGGGATTATAGCTCATGTTGTCCCTCAGCTATTGGATTCATATGTTATTCCCCCTCCAGAGAAGTACGAGAAATCGGACTTCGAAACCAGGATGCGAGTCGGCTTTCAAATAGCACTTAGAACTGGGGTGGACTTCTTGGGCTCGATGACCAGCGTTCTTATCAAAATGGGAGAAAGCTTTACCGAGAGTTCGGGTAAGCTAAAGTTCAGCCGATACATGTTGAACCCTCACGTCATGTTGCGTCTTATTCAGGCTTATTTACGGAGTAAGAGGGAAGGAAGAGCAATATTGCCGAAGGATTTGTGGCCTTTAAAGGGGCTTCTCTGTTACGGAATGGATACCAGCATTTACAAGGATAAATTGGTCTATTATTGGGGAAAACAGCCGCTAGAGGTCTATGCCTGCACTGAGGGCGGAATGATTGCTACCCAAGCCTGGAAAAAGACGGGCATGACATTTATGCCTTCGAGTTGTTTCCTAGAGTTTGTCCCTGAAGAAGAGTGGCTTAAGAGTCAAGAAGAAAAGGAATATCAGCCGTCTACTGTGCTACTTGATGAAGTTGAGCCAGGGAAAAAATACGAAGTGATTATTACCAGCTTCTATGGGATGCCATTTCTTAGATATCGGGTGGGTGACCTTATCAAGATATCGGCGCTGGAGGACAGGGAAGCCGGTATCAGGATACCACAGATGGTTTTTGAAAGCCGCGCTGATGATCTTATTGATATTGCTGGTTTTACCCGGTTGGACGAGAAGACGATCTGGCAAGCGATTTTCAACACGGGAGTAAAACACGAGGATTGGTCTGCACGCAAGGAATATGAGAATAATAACCCGGTTCTGTGCCTCTATATTGAACTAAAACAGACTATGGAGGTCGAACAGTTACAAAACATGATCCACCAAGAGCTAGCAAGCATAAATCGTGACTATAGACATTTGGAGGAAATGCTTGGCTTCCGGCCATTGAAGGTGCTGGTACTGCCCTCTGGAAGCTTCCAGCGATATTACCAAGAAAGGCAGAGGGTAGGGGCTGATCTCGCCCATCTCAAGCCACCTCATATGAATGCTCCTGACGCTGCCATTAAGGAACTTCTGAGTTAAAGACAGAACTCACAATAGCCGACTATGAATGCCTATATATTGATACCTTTAGTACAGACCCTTTTTAGCTTCGTGCTGGCGGCAATTGTGCTGCGAGGAAACTCACGCAGCTTCATACATCGCTTGCTTTTCCTCTTTCTTTTAGCTCTAGGCTTCTGGGGAATCATTATTTTTGCCATGCGCTTCAGTCCCGATATTGAGCATGCCTACTTTTGGGAAAGATTTTTAATTCCACTTGGCCCAATTACGGTAGTATTGATCTACCATTTTTCTGTTCGCTATACGGGTATCAAACTCCACAGTCGGGTCCCTTTTATTCTCTATTTCCTAGTCTTTCTGTTCGTGCCTTTGAGTGTAACCGACCTCGTATTTAGCGGTATGCAGGTTATGCCCTACGGCTACGCCCCCATCTTTGGAACAGCAGCGCCCTTTTGGTTCTTATTGCAGTACTCTCTAATCATAATGTCGCTTATTAACTTTATTAGAGCTTACCGAACCTCAATATATGATGAGCAGCGAAATCGTAATGCCTATATTATGATAGCCTTGGCTATCCTAATACTTGGAGGGTCCTTCGATATTCTACCTGTGCTTGGACTGCCTTTATACCCCGGGCTGATAATTGGCAACATATTATTCTGTTTTTTGACTACCGTAGCCATTGTCAGGCATAGACTATTGGATATCCGAATCGCCTTCCGCCAAGGTGTCACCTATGCCTTGGCCAGCATTCTGGGTGCGGCTCCCTTCGTGTGTATGTTCTTTGTAGCCACTGTTTTCTTTAAGGAAGGCAGGATTCCCTTATGGGCCTATTCTCTGCTTGCCTTCGCTTTAGCTATCCTGATGCCCCCGCTATGGATAGGAATTCAAAAGCAGGTAGACAGATGGTTCTACCGCGGTAGATATGATTATCTGGAAGCGTTAGATGCTTTTAGCCGTGACATTCATAGCATCCGAGATTCCAGCGGGCTGGCTTCCAAGGTAGTCAGCCTCCTTGCCGGAGCACTCCGGACCTCGAGTGTCTATCTTCTAGAACCTCTTCCACCATACGGTGATTTCAAAGCTATATCCCATGTTAACCAAAATGTGCCTATACCGGGAATTACCTTGGGAAGCCAGGGTGCACTGGTAAAATGGTTAGAGCATGCTAATCAGATAGTCTACTACCATGACCTTGACTTTGTTCCCCAGTTGCATGCTCTCACTGGTCAAGAAAGATACGGCTTAAACCAAATCAGGGCGGAGCTTCTTATTCCAATTACGACAAGAACAGGCCAACTGGTTGCAATACTTATTTTAGGCCCGAAAACTAATGGGCAGATCTACACTGCTGAAGACAAGCAACTGCTTGGAACATTGGGTAGCCAAATGGCTATGGCGTTGGAGAATGCACAGCTTTATAGTGATACTTTACGAGCTAGGCAAAACTTAGAGACGTGGTTAAACAGCATGACTGATTGTGTAGTGATCGTGAGCACAGACTATTCAGTAGAGTTCATGAATAAAGTCGCAATAGAGAGGTTCGGCAATAGAGTTGGCGACAGATGCCCGAGTTTCCCTAAAAATGATGAGATGTTTCCTAGCTGCCCTGTCCAGCACTACCTGAGTGGTACTAAAGATGGGATTCTCTACAGCGAGGTTGTTGGAGATAGAGAGTATGACATAGCCGCCGCTCCACTGTTGAACCCTGACGGCAGTGTATGTGTTATTGAAGTCTTAAGAGACATTACTGAACGCAAGCGGGCGGAGGAACAGCTCCGGACCTTAGTAAATAATATTCCCTTCGGGGTAAGCCTTATAAGCAGAGAGGGCGCTTACGAGTATGTTAATACCAGGTTCACCGACATGTTCGGGTACACCCTTAAAGATATTCCCACCGGCAGGGAGTGGTTTGAGAAGGCATACCCCAACCCGGAATACCGCCAGCAGGCCATCATCCACTGGCTGGATGACCTGAGAAAGGCAGGGATTGGTGAACTCCGGCCCTGCACTTTCACGATAACCTGTAAGGATGGGGCAGCAAAGGATATCCTGTTCAGGCCCGTTACTCTGTCCAGCGGACGGCAATTAATAACCTATGAAGATATTACCGAGCGTAAGCGGGCCGAGGCTGAAAAGAAGGAGCTGGAGCAGCAGGCGCAGGTGGCAAGCCGCCTGGCCACCGTCGGTGAGATGGCATCGGGCATCGCCCACGAAATCAATAACCCCCTCACCGCCGTCATCGGCTACGCCGACCTGGTGCTGGAAAGGGATATCCCAGAAGAGGCTAAAGAAGATGTCAGAATTATCCACAATGGAGCCAAACGGGTAGCCGATATCATAAAGAGGCTCCTTGCCTTTGCCCGCCAGTACCAGCCGGAGCGGACCTATCTTGATATCAACGATATCATCAAGACCACCCTCGAGCTGCGGGCCTATGAACTCGAGACCTCCAATATCAAGGCCACCACTAACCTTGCCCCCGACCTTCCCCGGACGATGGCTGACGCCGGCCAGCTCCAGCAGGTGCTCTTAAACCTTATCATCAACGCCGAGACGGAGATGAAGTTAGCCCATGAGGGGGGTAAGCTCTCAGTTAAGACAGAGACGGTTGGCAGCACCATCCGGATATCCTTTAAGGATGATGGTCCCGGGATAGCCAAAGAAAACCTGGAGAAGATATTTGACCCCTTCTTTACCACCCGGGAGGTAGGTAAAGGGACGGGGCTGGGCTTAAGCCTCTCCCACGGAATAATTGCCGAGCATAACGGCCGGATATATGCGAAAAGTAAGCCGGGTAAGGGGGCTACCTTTATCGTGGAGCTGCCCGTTATCACCGAAGAGAAGCAGCTGGAGATGGCCGAGCCCGCCGAGGAGGTAAAGAAGGTAGCTCCTGCCAGGATACTGGTGGTGGATGATAAGCCGGCGATTTGCCGGTTCATTAAGCGTGTGCTCACCGGTGAGGGACACGAGGTGGAGACGGTTGCCAGTGCCGGTGACGCCCTTGAAAGGATTAAGGGCACGAGGTACAACCTCATCCTGCTTGATATCAAGCTGCCAGATATGAGCGGCATCGAATTATACAGGCATATTAAAGACGCAACCCCAAGTTGGGCTAAGAGAATCGTCTTCATCACCGGTGATGTGATGGGGAGCGACACGAGAAGCTTCCTCTCCAGGACCAGAGTCCCTTACATCACCAAGCCCTTTGATACAAAACAACTAAAGAGGGACATCAACCGTAAATTGACCGAAGGTGCTCAGGACTTCAAGAAAGACAGCCAAATCAGGATAACGATAGTAAAACAGGAAGGATTTGAATGAGAAAAAGGAGATTACTATATCTTGCAGGAGTGGTAATACTTATACTTCTTGTACTTAGCGGATGC
>Ga0265596_1000801_pt1 | contig 16610 bp, 12 predicted proteins | sample saktaG_FD_190143 | JGI IMG/M metagenome (GOLD analysis project Ga0265596, IMG submission 190143) | Saline water microbial communities from Sakinaw Lake, British Columbia, Canada - sak_2013_06_06_60m | ecosystem: Environmental > Aquatic > Non-marine Saline and Alkaline > Saline ...
TTTTGATATTAACCCAAGAAATCGATTTTTGGAAGCAAAACTATTCAGATTTCAACGTTCATACTTTGTTTTTAGGCGGTGGGAGTCCAAATCTGCTTTCTAATGCACAATTTTTCAAATTGATTAATTCCCTGAAGTTCGCATTTGATTTAAGTGAGTTGGCAGAATTCACGGTTGAAACCAATCCGGTGAAACATGATCGTGAATTTTTAATGCTACTGAAAGATTCTGGAGTCAACCGGTTGAATGTTGGCGTCCAGTCGTTTGTCAGAGATGAACTTCAGATCCTTGGAAGGATTCATACAGTTGCTGATGTAACTGATATGTTTAATAATCTGAACAAGGTTTGTTTTGAGCATATTGGTTTGGATTTGATCTATGGTATTCCCGGACAATCAATTGACACTTGGCAGGATTCACTAAGTCGGGCACTTAAAAGTGGCGTTGATCATTTGTCGTTGTACAATTTGAGTTATGAAGAGGGTACGCCGCTTTTCAAATTGCTTGACCGGGGAAAAATCAGTCCGGTTGATAATGAGATTGAAAAACAGATGTATTTGGAAGCCAGCCAATTATTGTTTGAAAGAGGCTTTAATCATTACGAAATATCGAATTGGGCTAAACCGGGCTGCGAATCCAGGCATAATCGGGCTTACTGGGAAGGCAAGCACTATCTGGGACTGGGGCCGGCGGCCCATTCCTATGATGGGAAATCACGTTGGTGGAATGTCCGTTCCATAGATAAGTATATTGAGCAGATTACTACAGGACATTTGCCGGTTGATTTCCGGGAGGAACTGACCGAGCAGGACCGTGAGATTGAACATCTGTTCCTGCGATTGCGAACGAGTGACGGCCTTTCCCGTAGTCAGTTTGAAAATCTTTTTCATATTGATTTCAGCAGAATAATCGATAAACTGACAAAATTAAATCTTGATGAAGAATACTGGATATTCGATGGTCGTCAGTTTAAATTAACACCCGGTGGCTGGTTTGTCAGCGATTCAATTATTTATACGATTCTTGGATTTATTGAGGAGATACGAAATGATTATAAAAAAGGTTGAATCCGTTCCTAAAATCGATATCATCGAGGATGGAGTCAAAGGTGTTGTAAAGCAGGTTTTGCTGGGGCCCGATGACGGAGCCCCGAATTTCATCATGCGGCAATTTACCGTTGAACCAGGTGGCTATACCTTTTATCATACCCATGATTTTGAACATGAGATTTATGTAGTATCGGGGTGTGGAGTTGCCAGAAGCGACCGGAATGAAGTACCTTTCTCAAATGAGACAGCGATTCTGGTGAAACCGAATGAAATCCATCAATTTGTCAATAACGGAAGTGAGCCGCTGGTTTTCTTGTGCCTGATTCCGAAAATGTAGTTGAACTTTTTTATAAGCTGTATGTTAAATGAATATCTTAGCACAAAGTATTGAGGAATAAATGACAAAAGAGACCAAAAAACCGTTACTGAAACCCAGTGTCAAACAGGAAATCAAATCCTGGGTTCTAATCATTCTGATTGCACTAGGTATAAAGCAGACGATTGTTGCATCCTATCATGTTCCTACCGGGTCCATGGAAAATACCATTATGACCGGCGATTTTCTGTTCGGGAATAATTTTATATATGGTTCCAGGACTCCGGACTGGATCGGAATTCCCTATACGCGTATGGGCTTTCATATTCCATGGTTCCGTCTGCCTTCCATAAAAGAACCAGAGCAAGGGGATATCGTCATATTCAAGTATCCTGAAGATCAATATGTTCATTACGTCAAGCGGTGTATTGGTGCGCCGGGCCAGACTATCGAAGTTGTCAACAAAGACGTGTTTATTGATGGTGAACGCTATCCTGATCCGAAATATTCAAAATATGTTCGTCCAACGACTTATTCTGAATACTGGAAAGATTACAATATTTTTCCGAGAGGCGCCGGTAACCAGGATAATTACGGACCGATTTATGTTCCTAAAGTGGGTGATACCTTGCGCATTGGTGAGTACCAGACGCAGCTATTTAAAAACGTCGTGGAGCTGGCCCATCATTCGTTTTATGTCCAAGATGGGAAAGTGGTCATCGACGAAAATGAACAGGATTACTATGTAGTCGAGCAGGATTACTACTTCATGATGGGGGATAATCGTGATAACAGCCTGGACAGCCGGTTTTGGGGATTTGTCCCTTTTGATCTGGTAGTTGGCCGGGCGATGGTTGTCTGGTTGTCCATCAATAAAGAGATGCCGCTTTACCGGTTTACAAAGATTGTGCGGTGGAACCGGTTTGGGAAAGTGCTGTCCTGATTGGAATAGTTATTTTAGTTTTTCTGAAATAACTGCTTTTAGAATAGTTTTGCAGAATGATGTTTATACTTTTCTTGCATCTGCAGACTGATAATCCTAAATTTACTTCACGTCTTCGGGGCAGGGTGAAAATCCTGACCGGCGGTTAGAGTCCGCGAGTCCCGATCAATTGGGGCAGATCCTGCGAAATTCAGGGACCGACGGTAAAAGTCCGGATGGAAGAAGATTTAACGAAGTCCCGAGCGTTCGGGTTTTTTTATGGATAAACATCAGAAATGGATGCGCAAAGCACTGGAACTTGCCCAAAAGGGGCGAGGATATACCAGTCCAAATCCGATGGTTGGTGCGGTTCTTGTTAAAGACGATAAAATCATTGGCGATGGGTACCATCAAAAATTTGGTAGGCCACATGCTGAGGTCGGAGCCATTGCCCAAGCCGGTGAATTTGCCAAAGGCGCGACGTTGTACGTTAATCTGGAGCCTTGCAGTCATGAAGGTAAAACACCGCCCTGTGCGCTTAAAATCATTAATGCCGGTATTTCAGAAGTATTCATCAGTATGATTGATCCGAATCCTCGGGTCAATGGTAATGGTGTTCGTATACTTCAAGATGCCGGAATAACTGTTCATGTAGGACTTCTGGAAACCGAAGCGCGACATTTAAACCGTGGATTTATTCACTATATTGAGAAAAAGCGGCCATGGATAACTCTTAAAATGGCCCAAACAGCGGATGGATACATTGCCGATGTTTCCGGAAAAAGTAAATGGATTAGTTCTTCTGTCGCCCGTGAATTTGTAATGAATCAACGAACGCACCACGATGCTATTATGGTGGGTATGGGAACTGTATTCAAGGATGATCCGGGATTACTGCCGGTGAATCGTGATGGATTTATTCCATACCGGGTTGTTTTGGACGATATTCTCAGGATACCGCCCAGGCTGAGATTGGTTTCCGACGAATTCCACCATCGAACCGTAATTGTTACAGTATCCGATGAGAAGAAACAAAAAGTGAAGCAGTTGATTGGGTCGGGAGTGCAAATTCTGCATGTTCCAGGTGATTCTTTCGGCTGGATTGATTTGCCCAAAGCCATGGAAAAATTAGCGGAATTTGGCATTACATCCGTTTATTCCGAAGGTGGAAGCCAGGTTGCTGGTTCACTTATTCAACAGGGTCTAGTTGATGAAATTCAACTGTTCATCGCACCAAAAGTTCTGGGTGAGGGTATCTCAACGTTCAGTGGATTCATGAAATCCCTGGATAGCGCTATTCAACTGAAATGGGATGATGTACAGATGCTGGGACCGGATATACTAATTCGGGGGAGACTGGCCTGATGTTTACCGGATTAATTGAAGAACTCGGCACTATTCGGAGGATTTCAACAAATCCTGAGGGACGTGTTTTTGAAATCACTGCAAAAAAAGTCCTTGAGCATTTGGCCATTGGTGACAGTATCGCCATTGATGGTACCTGCCTGAGTGTTGTTTCTCTTAAAAATGATGGATTTACAGCGCAGGCTGTTCAGGAGACTATTAACCGAACGACGCTTAGGCATTTCAGAATCGGAACAAAAGTCAATCTCGAACGATCTATGCCGGCTAATGGCCGTTTTGGTGGTCATTTTGTGCAGGGGCATGTGGATGGGATTGCTGTAATCTCAAGCATTATCAATAGTGGTCGAGCTGCAGTAATAACAGTAGATTTACCTGTTGGATTAATGCGTTATGTGGTTGTTAAAGGATCCATAGCGATTGATGGGATCAGTCTCACAGTGGCTGAAAAATCTGGAAATATGATCTCGGTTTCACTAATACCGATAACATTGAATGATACCAGCTTATCATTAAAAAAGAGTGGTGACTTGGTCAATATTGAAGTTGACATGATGGCAAAGTATGTTGAACAATTTGTAACCGGAAACTCTGATGGAGACACAAGTTTAGTGGAAAAAATCAGGAGTTGGGGTTATAAAAGTAAGTAGAGGAAAATGATGAAATTCAATACAATTAAAGATGCAATTGAGGATTTTAAAAAAGGAAAATTTGTTATTGTAGTCGATGATGAGAACCGTGAAAATGAGGGTGATTTTATTATTGCCGCGGAAAATATTACTCCAGAAGCGGTCAATTTTATGGCAATCCAAGCTCGGGGGTTGATGTGTGTGGGATTAACAGAAAAACGGGCCAAAGAACTACACCTTGATTTGATGGTAAACGACAACACCGCAATCCACAATACCCGTTTTACAGTGAGTGTGGATTATACAAAGGGAACAACAACGGGTATATCGGCTCCTGACCGGGCTGCGACAATCAAAGCGCTGGCAGACTCTGAAACTAATCCCGATGATCTGGGTCGTCCCGGACATATTTTCCCAATTATAGCTCGCTCCGGAGGTGTTTTGCGTCGTACCGGACATACCGAGGCATCTGTCGATTTGGCGATGATTGCCGGATTGACGCCGGTCAGCGTCATGTGTGAAATTATGGATAAAAATGGTGAGATGGCTCGCGGAGAAGCCTTACATAAAATTGCCCAGGATTTCAACATTAAAATTATTACCGTAGAAGAGTTAATCGAATACCGGCGTAAGCATGAACGCTACATTGAACGGATCAGCCAGGCGATTCTTCCAACGAAAATCGGAAAATTTGATATTGTCGTTTATATCGATCATTTAACTGATAAAGAGCATGTAGCCTTGGTAATGGGCGATGTGGCCAATGGTGAACCGGTAATGGTTCGTGTCCATTCTGAATGCCTTACCGGAGATGTATTTGGTTCATTGCGCTGTGACTGTGGTGATCAATTAGATCATGCGATGCGAATAATTGCCAAAGAAGGCCGTGGTGTCGTATTGTACCTGCGGCAGGAGGGACGTGGAATTGGATTAAAGCATAAGATCAGTGCTTATAGTCTTCAGGATCAGGGTATGGATACTGTAGAAGCAAATGTTCAATTGGGATTTTTGCCAGATCTCCGGGATTATGGAATGGGGGCACAGATGCTGTCGGATTTAGGTATTAAAAAAATGACACTCCTGACCAATAATCCCAAGAAAATTGTTGGTCTTCAGGGATACGGATTGGAAATTATCGGCAGGGTTCCAATTGAAATTCAACCCAATCCGGAGAATGAGAAGTATTTGAAAACAAAACGGGATAAAATGGGACATATGATCCTGAAAAACAAAAAGTAGGTGTGTTATGGTAAAAATTATTGAAGGCGTATTATCAGCAGAAAAAATGCGGACAGCCATAGTTATCAGTCGGTTTAACGATTTGATAACCAAGGAATTGTTGGAAGGCGCAATTGACTGCCTGAAACGTCATGGGGCCAGTGAGGATGATATTTCTATTTACTGGGTTCCGGGCGCAATGGAAATTCCCCGGATTGCCAAAGCGGTCGCTAATTCTAAAAAATACGATGGAGTAATCTGTTTGGGAGCCGTTATTCGTGGTGCGACGCCCCATTTTGACGTGGTTGCTGCAGAATCATCCAAAGGTGTTGCACGTTTATCAATGGATTCAGATGTACCGGTTATTTTTGGAATTTTGACAACGGATTCAATTGAACAGGCATTAGAGCGGGCCGGTACCAAATCAGGAAACAAAGGCTGGGATGCGGCATTAAATATGATTGAAATGGCAAATTTACTCCGCACAATTAAAAGGTAATATTGATGAAGTCCAAGGAGCTTATTACTCTTTTATTGATTATTCCAATTCTGATAAAAGGTCAGTCTGTAATTGGTGAATGGGATAGTTATACATCCGCTCTGAATGTTCGGGATGTCCTTTCAATTGAAAACAATATTTTTGCTGCCAGTAGTGGCGGCTTGGTTGATTACAATAAGATGACTGATCAATTTGAGATATACACAATCAAAGATGGTTTATCACGGAATGACATTCAGTGCATGGCTAAAGATAATTACAACCGTATATGGCTGGGTATGAGTAGTCCAGATGGTGAAATCAATATCTGGAACAGTCAAACGAAGGCTGTTGAACAGGTTTTTGATTCCTTTGATTTTGGTGATGAGTTAAACAGCATTGTATCGATTGTCTTCACCGGCAACAAAGCTTTTGCCGCTTATCAGCACAACGTGGATTGGGGTATCACATACTTTAAAATAATTGATGGAGAGTATCGATATCAGGACCGATTGGAAGCGTTTCCATTGGGCGTTTCGGGAATCAACTCCCTGCAGGTGATCAATGATACTCTCTGGCTGGCGACGACAACGGGGCTGTTATTTGCTGATTTGAACCAAACGGATTTAAAGCCGGAATCTGCCTGGCAAATCGTTGACTTACCCGGTTCAGGAAATATAGCCAAAGTTGTTCGATACTATGGGAAAGTCATTTTTAATTTCGACAATGAGATTTACGAAATTAATGCTATCGGGCCCCAGAGTTTTAATAGTAATCAGTCACAAAGTATTTCCGATTTGATTCTTGATAATGCGGGTGAATTATACGCAATGACATCTTCCGGTATAGATCATTTTTCATCAGGAATCTGGACCAGAATAGTGTCGGTTGCCATGACGAAATGTATTTTTGATAGTGAGGATATTTTATGGGGTGGATCCGCTACCCGTTGCATCTGGTTTGAACAGACCGGTAAAGCTCAGTATTTAGTACCCAACACAATCCTGGACAATATTTATACGGCATTGTGGGTCAATGAAGATGGTTCGCTGATGGCAGGAACTCAAAAAGGATTCAGTCTGTTGACTGATAATGGCTCGTATAATATCTATCGAACTGATACTACGATTTCAATTCATGATGGTACTCAACAAAATTGGAATCGGTTTGTGACTGATACGATTGCTTATAGTTGGACTGGACGAATTTACAATCTCGAAAAAAATAAAGCCGGTAATTATTTCGCTCCTTTATATGGTTCGTATATAAATGGTGTTGATAAACATGGGAATACTCACGCCTATTTAAAGGAGGGTGGGTTATTGGAATTTAATCTGGACGAGTTAGAAGACTATGTCATTTATGATACAACCGATCAGAAACTAGCCGGTTCAGAAGGCCGGGGAGGAGAGAGTTGTTATCTTGGGATCGGTTTTGTATCTCTTGACGATGATGAAAATCTCTGGATTGCCAATCATTATGCTCAGAATGACAATGTTATTGCCGTATTGACCAATGATGGTCAGTGGACTCATTTTAATATCGAAGAATCCAATGGGTTTTTGAATTATCATACGACTTCGATAATATTCGACCAGGAAGATCGGGTTTGGTTTGCGTCTGAAGTGCACACAGGGGAAACCCCTTCACCGGCGAATGGTGGTATTATTGTACTGGATCATCACGGTACCTTGTCTGATAAAGAGGATGATGAATGGTATTGGATCACTACATCAGATGGTCTGGCGAGTAATGCCGTCTATTCTATTGCTTTCGATAAAGAAAATGATCTCTGGATAATGACGTCTGATGGAATTCAGCGGGCGATTATCGCATCGAATTTTCCCAGTCGTTATTTCAGTCAGATTGACGATGCGGTTCTGACAAGTGTGCCTTTTGCGAAAGAATGTCGTATAAAAGTTGATGATAGAAACAACAAATGGATTTCGACTGTCGGTTATGGTGTCAAAGTTTATACCTATAACGGTATCTGGCTGAACGATGTGGAGGGTTTTACCTCTGAAAATTCAGGTCTGTTAAGCAATACGGTTCTTGATATTGCTTTTAATAATGCTGAAGGACTGGTTTATCTGGCCACTACTAAAGGAATTTCGGTTTATAAATCTCCTTATGCAGTATACGGAAATAAATATAAAGACCTGAAAATATTTCCCATGCCCTATGAAATTCCGTCAACCAGGCCAATGATTATAGATGGACTGCTTCAGGAATCTGACGTTAAAATCATCACTCTTGACGGTTCATTCGTCCGGCATTTGTCCTATATTGATGGTGATGTCGTCGGACAGCAGGCGTTTTGGGATGGGAAAGATCACCGCGGTCGCTTCGTCAGTAGTGGCGTCTATCTCTGCATGGCCTACACGAAAGAGGGCGATACAACTGTTGGTAAAATAGCCGTGATTCGGAAATAACATGATCTTCAATTCCCGCTTTTCCCAATTCATCATGACGTTGGTCTTATTTTCTGGAATGGTGACCGCGCAGGGTCGAGTTTATTTTGATATTAAAACCACTTTTGATGAGAAAACGGATTTATTACCCATCGAACTGGGCACAACACTGGTTTTTTCTCAATCAGACTGGGCTGGAATTCTGGAAATCGGAGAAGATTATTGTATTTTCATGCGAAATTATCGGCGTAAGGAAACCCATAATGCAGTATTTATCAGTTTAGATATTGAGCTTCGAAACCCCGGCACGTTTAAAGCCGGTGATATACTCGGGAATCGCACAATACGTCTGAAAATTAATCGGGATAATACTATTTCACCAGCCACAGAATTTTATAATTTAATTAAATCCGGATTTGATATATCGGAGGACGATTATCATAACGAGACAATAATCATTGGTAAAGTTGTAGAAAAAACCGCCTGGGCTTTGTACAGATCAATTCAAGGGAATCGAAACAATTTCAGTACTATAATTCACTCAAGAGTGTAGGTGATATTTAAACTAAGTTCCCCAATATTTATCGGAATCGGGCATTTATTTTCATAAATTAAAATATGATTTTTTAATGAATAGTGTAGGACTAAAAATTTAATGAAAAAATGGGTATCGTTTTACTGTTTTCTGCTGATTTTACTGTTTGGGAAAAGTGGCTTCACTGCTGACCTGATTGAGGAACAAGGATATCTTAATGATCTTCGTTCGGTCGAAAATGGTATTGTTTATAGTGATAATTATGGCTCAGCAATATATATTACCCGGAATGGTCAGATGGAAAAACTGACCGATACACGGGGTTCAGGGCTGTTCTATTCGATTTCACCGAAGCGAAATTCAATTGGATTTAAAGTCATCAATAATGACGGACAACAACGCCCTGCGCTTGTCAATATTAACAATGGAGAGATTCGTTATTTAAGTAACTATACAGTACATGCCGGCCAACCGAGTTTTATGGATAATGGTACTGTAGCTTTTACCTTGAATACGCGTTTGGTCCTATCTGATGGTCGTGAATATGAATTAGGCGTTTATTCAAACATAGCACCAGTTTCACCAGATGGGAAATTTGTTTGCTATAATGACGATAACGACCAATTATGGTTATTGGATTTAAGCAATTCCAATCGCCAAAAAATCAGTACGGATGAGGGAGGCTATTATTATCCCCAATGGTCCGGGAATTCGCACTATATTCTCTATCTCGGGTTTGACAGCAAAATATGGGTTTATAATGTGGAAACCGGTTCTAATACAATGATTGCCGAAGGTCATGAACCGAAATGGTCCGTTGATGCCAGCCGGATTATTTTTTATAAAAAAGAAATTGATAATTTTGAACTAATTAACAGTGATTTATATATCGTCCGTAATGATGGCAGTGAAGTACGCAGGTTAACGAATACCGAAGACAGTTTCGAAATGGATCCGGAATTCTCGCTTGATGATTCGCAGATTATCTATCATAAATATGGGACTAAAGAAATATATATCAGTGACTTGAATACAGCAAAATCTGCTATTCTAAAAGAACAGGTTATAAAGGTTTCCATTTCCGATATTCCAGACCTGCTGAACAATTACCAATTATATGATCAAAGTAAAACTGAAAACGAGGGGATGCCGGTTCCCTATCTGCACCAGGTTTACGATGTATCGGATTGGTTCTGGGGATATTATGCCTGCGCGCCAACGGCAGCGACGATGCTTTTAGCCTATCATAATATACTTCCGAAGTGGCCGGTAAGCTGTACAAGTCCTTATCGCCATACCAGTAACTGGGGACGTTATATATGTGAACGGTATTATTTTCATGAGAAAGATTATAATTATTCGTCTTCCCCGAACGGACATACGGCAGGCAAAGGCGGCTATGGCTATATGTGGGGCACAGGGGGCAGCCCGAATTCACGGATGGCCGATTATTATCGATTTCATGGGATGAGTGCTGAGCAGGAATGGTCTTCAACAAGTTGGAACAGGGCAGTGAATAATATCAATGCCGGGAATCCTTACACCATGTGCGTCTGGCTGACCACTTCCGGTCATCTGGTTTTGGGAAAAGGGACTGTGGAGGGCAAGAAAACACTGATTTTTAACGACCCCTACGGCAATAAAAATACGGCCGGTTATCCCTCTTATGATGGTGAAGGGGCCCGCTACGATTGGCCCGGCTATAATGAGGGCAATGTTAACCTGGCCACGGCCGGTTCGGGGATTCCCTGGACGATTGCTACCACGTATACCACATTGGTAAGAGCGGATACGCTGGTTGATGATAAACACGTTGGAAACGGGTTTTATTTACATGCACAATACTCCTCATCCATGTCAATATGGAAGGACAAAAAAAGCGGATATCAAAATCATTACTGGTACTGTAGTACCCATTCTGGTTCAGATGTGGATACCTCTTATGCAGAATGGACGCCTGAGCTGCCACATCTCGGCTGGTATAACATTTATGCATATATTCCTGCAAATACAAACGCAACTACGAATGCGCTTTACCAGATATATCATTCAAATGGAATTGATTCTGTTGTCGTTGATCAGAGCCTGTATGCTGATGAATGGGTCTGCCTGGGAGAATATATCTGTCATTCGGGCACAGAATCTTTTATCCACCTGGGAGATGCCTGTGGTGAAATCGGGAAAGTTGTTTTGTTTGATGCCGTGAAATGGAGCCCCGATTGGCCGGTCGCTATTGATTTTATTGCTGAAAAATTATCCGGCGCGGCACCATTGACTGTTCAGTGCATAAATTTATCAGAATACCTGCCTGAAGAATGCCAAACAATCTGGGATTTTGGTGATGGAAATAGCAGCGAACTCCGCGATCCGCTTTATATATATCGGGAAGCCGGCGATTATGACGTACAGTTGACGGTGATTTATTCTGATACCATTCAGTTAGTAATCAAACCTTCCTATATCCATGTTGATCCACCTTTTTCTGGCGATTTCAGCCTGATAGTGCCGGAAGTCAATAGTGTATTAAAGACCGCGACTCCTCTGTTTTACTGGGTGCCGGGTTCATTAAACAAGAGTGAGCAAATAGTAATTGCGAGGGATTTAAAGAATGGTAACTTACCCCATTTGCCTGAAACAAGCGGAGCGCCGATAGAGTATCAGTTGTATCTTCATACCAATTCTTATTTCAGTGAAACGACACCAATTGTTGTTGATACAAATTTTTACAAACCTGAAACATCATTGGATGAAAATCAGGAATATTTCTGGCAAATCCGCCATGTCACAGCTTCGAATGATACCCTTAAATCCGCTGTTTGGTCATTCAGCGTAGATACACAAAATAGCCCACCGGAATCCTTCGCATTGATACATCCTGCCGAAGGGGAAATTCTCACTGATCTATTGCCACAGTTCGAATGGGAGCTTACGGAAGATATTGATGTCAATGACTCTGTATTTTACCGGATGAAAATCGGCAGTGATTTTACAAAATTCGATATTGTCTATGAAGGAAACGAAACCACGGTTATTCTTGATGATACACTGGCAGATAACCATGAATATTACTGGCAAGTTGAAGCAATCGACCAGGCAGATGCTGTCACTTTAGCGAACGGAAAACCAACGGTATTTTTTACTAATCAAGTCAACGAGACCCCGAAATCGGTAGTCCTGATTTCACCGAAAAACAGCGATTATGTTTTTACTAATTACCCGACTTTTGAGTGGTTACCGGCCGATGATCCCGATCCCAACGAGGAATTGACCTACTTTTTACGCTACTGGCCAGTTGGGTCAGTCGTTCGCTATGTTTACAGTACTGATACGACCTATTGTGATATTCGTCGTGTTAAATATGATTACGACTACTATTGGTGTGTGGAAGTGGAAGACAGTGGAGGTCTGACCGCAATGTCAGATACATTTATATTTAAAACCAGTTTAACAGGTATTGATGATGATGTATTTATACCAACAGACTTTGCTCTTTATCAAAATATACCAAATCCCTTTAATCCGACGACAAGTATCGTTTTTGATATTCCGGAACAGATCCATGTTCATTTAACGATCTATGATCTGACCGGACGATTGGTACGAACACTGATAAATAGTGAAAAGTCTGTGGGGACACATCGGATTGTCTGGGATGGATATCACGATGACGGGAGACTTGCCGCCGCCAGCGTCTATGTTTACCGAATCCATGCTGGCAGTTTTATTCAAACTAAGAAGATGGTTTTCGTCCGCTAGGAAAATGAATAACAATAGAGACTGTCCCAAAAACAAGTCCGTTATTCTTATCGAAGGCAAAGAGCCAAAGAATCTGTTTACCATTCTTCATCATTGCAATTTCATCATGACGGAATCACTTCAAAGGCATTACGAAAGAGGATGACAGCCATTTCAGATGCCTAATAAAGCCTCAAGAAAAATAATTTTTTCCATGCATCTAAGTCTTTTTTTCAATTTAGTACATCTTTGAAAGGGGCAATAGTGAAGCGACTCTGAGCCGCCCGGCTTAAACGCTTCAAAGTTTTTTGAAATGAGTTTCTATTTGGAATCTACAAATTGGAAATATATCTTTGTCTGTTAAAATTAAAAATAATTGAATGTCAGTAGGTCATTGATTAATCGGGATTTGATTATTCATGTCTCTGGAACTGATCAGGCTGATACCGGTCTCAGCGATATTTTTTATCAGAACAGCGCCCATTTTTACGGGGCATTTTACCGTGATTCGATTAATCTCGTTCATGCAATCGAATATTTTTCCCATTGGTATGGCCGATTCAGTGCGTACTGGGAGACGTTTATAACTTGAGTTGCTTATTTTGATTGTGGATGTCAATATCCGGCGCGGATCGGTCATTTCGGTAATTGCATAATCGATACCCCGCTTGCAGGTATTGCCCTCAATCTGGAATCCCTTCTCTGCTGATTCATCCCGGTATACGGTTAACCGACATCCGATAGGACATGCCGTACAGATAATTTCTTTAGATTGCATAATGAGTTTTTTCCCCTTCAACATTCAGAGTAATCTGTTTAGGCTGTGCTTTTCTGATAAATTCTGAATCAATCTGTATACGCTCCATTTCTCCGGGAGCCAGATACCGACGTTTGAGCTCCTTGATGATTTTTCCATCTAACTGAACGCAGATTTTTGCATTCCGGTAAACACTGTTTACACGGAAAAGTAAATCCAGCGAACCGTTTAAATTATCGAGCCTGATTTTTTGGGGAATCACATAGCTGATCCCGGTTTCCGGTACCACCGGAATTGACGGACTTTTTTCGTTTATTTCTTCCAAGATATAATGGGCCGCGCTCGCTCCGGCTTTGCGGGCTTCTTCGGTAACATAATCAACCAGATCATGGACATGGACGACATTACCGCATGCAAAAATGCCTTCGATATTTGTTTCCATAATTTCGTTGACAATTGGACCGCTGGTTTTAGAATCCAATTGGATGCCTGCTTGCAGAGATAATTCGTTTTCCGGGATTAAACCAACAGATAAAAGTAGTGTATCGCATTCGTAAAACATTTCGGTTTTAGCAATTGGCTTTAGATTTTCATCTACCTGGGCAACGCTGACTCCTTCGACACGATCTTTACCTTTTATGTTTGTAACGGTGTGGCTCAATAATAAGGGTATATCGTAATCATGCAGACATTGAACAATATTGCGTGTTAGACCACTGGAGTAAGGCATCAACTCTGCAACTGCCAGCACTTTGGCACCTTCTAGTGTTAGACGCCGTGCCATTATCAGCCCAATATCGCCAGATCCAAGGATAACAATTCGTCTGCCAATCATATGGCCTTCAATGTTGATAAACCGCTGGGCAGTCCCCGCAGTTAAAATTCCTGCAGGTCTGGTACCCGGGATTTGAATTGCCCCACGAGTTCGTTCTCGGCAACCCATTGCGAGAATAATTGCATTTGCCGAAAACGTGATCAGACCGTCTTTACTGTTGACGGCAGTAATAGTTTTAATATTGGAAATATCAATAACCATGGTGTCGATTTTATATTCGATACCCAAATCTGATAATTCATTGATAAACCGCTGTGCGTATTCGGGGCCCGTTAACTCTTCTTTAAATACATGAAGACCAAAACCGTTGTGGATGCACTGTTGTAAAATGCCACCTAGTTCAATGTCGCGTTCCAAAACCAATATGTTTTTTACGCCATTTTTCCGGGCTTCGATTGCTGCTGCTAATCCCGCAGGTCCACCACCGACAACAACTAAATCATAATCCTGCATCTTTTTCACTAACCCTCTATGCAACAACTGTTTCTTCATGTTTAATAGTATCAACCGTTTTGGTTGTGCCCGTAATAATTTGTGAATTTGGCCCGTCTTTCAAAATTGTGGACATATCTTGCTTAAGTTCCCGGGCGAGAATTTCAATGACCCGGGGCATGCAAAATCCACCCTGACAACGACCGGTACCCGGTCGGACTCTTCGTTTGACACCATCAACCGTTGTGGCGCCGGCATTACGATGAATGGCGTCAACAATTTCTCCCTCGGTGATATTTTCACAACGACAGACAATCCGTGCATACCGAGGATCTCTATCGATTAAATTCGATTTTTCCATATCGGTCATTTCGGAAAAATGATACACTTTTTTCCGGGTAGCCTTAAAAGCTGGGTTTGGTTTAAGTCCCGATGTAATCCGATCGACGATTTCAACAACCATTTCAGCGATTGCCGGTGATGCCGATAGCCCTGGCGATTTTATCCCTGCAACGTTGAGAAATCCTTTAACATCTGGTGATTCACCAATAATAAAATCACCAGTATCCGGTTCGGCGCGTAATCCCGCAAATATGTTTATAGTTTTATTGAATGGGATATTTTGATAACTCTTTTTACTCATCTCTCTGACGAAATCCAGGCCACCGTCAGTTGTTTGAAGTGCATCATCGTCTGTAACAAAATCGGAATTTGGACCGACCAAGACATTTCCATGGACGGTGGGTGTAATTAGAACGCCTTTTCCGTAGCTGCCCGGTGGCTGGAAAATAACATGGTGAATCAGGTCACTTGCTGTTTTATCAAGAACATAATATTCGCCCCTCCGTTGGTTGATTTTAAAAGCTGCTGGAGCAATAAGATTATTGATTCTCGCCGCATGTACACCGGCACAGTTGATGACAATTTTAGAATGAAATGTTGAATTCTGAGTTTTTACTGTAAAAACAGAATCTTCTTTATGAATGGCTTGAACGGTGTTGTTTAAAAACAATTTAACGCCGTTGTCCATGGCATTTTCGGCCAGGGCGATTGCCAACTCCCAGGGGCCAATGATCCCGGCTGTTTTGGCATAAAGTGCACCAACCGCATTCGGATGGATACTGGGTTCAAGATAGTGTAATTGATTCTTATCTATAAGATCCATATTTCTAATACTATTTTGGATTCCTCGATTGTAAAGGTTCCTAATTATCTTTAAATCATCCTGATTGAAGGCGAGTACAAAAGAACCAATTCGTTGAAAAGGTACATCCAAGTCGTGACAGATGGGGTCAAACATTGGATTGCCCCGGGCATTCAATTTCGCCATTAATGTTCCGGGTTCCGGATCGTATCCGGCATGGATAATGGCGCTGTTCGCCTTAGTTGTACCGTTGGATACATCATTGGCCTTGTCTATCAAGGCTACCCGCAATTTGAAACGCGATAATTCACGTGCAATGTATGTTCCGCAAATGCCAGCACCGATAATTAAAACATCGAACATTGTCAGTAATTCCCAAGTTGTTCCAGCGTTCAGAAAACCATCAAATTTTAAACAGAATATATATTCATTGATATAAATTCATATATAATTTCAACTTTATCCCAGCGAAAGTCAATAAAAAATTTATGCGAGTTGAAATGTAATTAGATGGATTATTAACTAGATTAGAACTAATTGGCAAACTGCATTAATTCTTGAGCGCCATTGTCGTCAATAACCAGGGATTTGATAATACCACTTTTGACGGCCGCCCGAACTGCTCTTGCCCGATCTCGACCTCCAGTAACAGCTACTACTTCTGAAGTATTTTTTAATTGTTGCAGATTGATACCAATAATTCTATTGGTATAAGTGGTTTCACATTCGTTGCCGTCCTGATCAATGAAATGACCGCAGATTTCTCCCACAATTCCACGGGATTCTA
>Ga0265596_1000807_pt1 | contig 16519 bp, 19 predicted proteins | sample saktaG_FD_190143 | JGI IMG/M metagenome (GOLD analysis project Ga0265596, IMG submission 190143) | Saline water microbial communities from Sakinaw Lake, British Columbia, Canada - sak_2013_06_06_60m | ecosystem: Environmental > Aquatic > Non-marine Saline and Alkaline > Saline ...
CTTGTTGTTATGAGAGGATGGAATTGATAGCTTATGTTAAACCTCCCCCCAAAAAAGATAAGGGGTTGATAACAGATTGGTAGGTTGGATTAGTTATGGTCATGAACGAAGTGAATTAACTTGTAGCAATATCCTCAACAATCTCCAGATATCTTGCTCGATAATTAGGAATAGAAAAAAATCTTTCTTCTAAAATATGGTTTCCATAAAAAATATCTGCTTCACTTTGACTCGCAGGAGCCCCCTGGCCAAATACTCCAAATGCCTCATTAGTATCCCAAAAAATCGGATGAAAAATGCCTTTAGTGTCTTCATAAACATAATAATTATGCGAAGAACCGGTATAAGAATCATAATTGCCAAATAAGTTATTTAAGGCAAGCATCGTCAAAAACTCATCGACATCTGCAATTTTCTCAATTTCCTTTACAAAATCTTCGTCATTATAATTATTCAACACGTCGATAAAATGCAATAATCCTTCCCATGAATTTTCCTTCTCAGTAGTTTTTAGTTCATAATACTCATAATAATCTGAAATCTCTTCACTAATATATCCTAAATCAGATCCAAAACTAGATTGACCCTTGCCTTGACTCTCAGTCCTCTCACATTCGAATAAATTACCTACTTCTCCATAATTCATCTCAATAAAAGTATCCTCCGGTTGTTCAACCCCTGTATAAAGTCCCATATACTCGTCATTTATATAAACATTAACAAATACTGCCCTAATTGTAGGTAAATAGTTAGAAGCAATACCTAGAAAAATTTTCTCTCTCATAAATGAAGGATCCTTAAATCCATTGTTCAAATTAATTTTCCTAAGACCATAAAAACTCAAATCCTTACATTCAGGCAAATCATCATAAATGTTGCAACTTTCAAAAAACTCGTTTACGTCAATCTTGAATGATTTTTTGTTGCTAGGGTAACTAAATGAACTGGCCCCCTTAAATCTAACCCCTACGGTATAAAACCCATATTTTTCATGATAAAGAGTAGCAGAGCTATATGGATCATCTTCAATCATATGGTTCTCATACAAATTATCAAACCAATCTGCATCATCAAAATACAACCTAATCTCGTGAATATAGCTATCATTAAAAAATCCTATTGACTCATCAATCCCATCTACAATATCAGAATTAGTGAAACCAAAAATAAAAATCATGGCTACTACAATTGATAAAATAATAGCTCCAAAAACATATTTATGATTAATATCCATCATTCTCCCCTAAAATACGTAACTCCGGTCACATACTTGCTATTTTTAGTTAACCTAAATGGAAACTGCGTGGAAACTCCCTCAGCCAATTTATCAATATCGTACTTCAGCTCTAAAATATGATGATTTTCTTTAATTTCGTTTAGTAATGAAAAATTTTGATTCAAAATTCCTCGATAAGTTAAACCTGAATCAATGGTCACTCTAAACTTTTTGCAATTCGATAGAAAATATTTTCGTTTATAATAATTAACCAGAGTAAATCTCCGAGTCTTAAGTGTATTTACCACCCACCCTGGTAGGTTGGATTTTTCGAAAACCTTTTTCATGTTTTCAAGAGAACAAGGTAGGGAGAAATTTATTAAAGGAAATCTAAATTTGGTACCAACAAACCCGTCTCTAATTTTGAACTCTAAAATAGGTTCTTGAATATTATCAAAATCACCATACCACCGAATCCGGATCTTAGTTCTATCTGAATTTCCTAGAACATTATCAAAATAACTAGTCATATCAATATCATCAAAATAAATATTATTTATCTGTCGTTCATAAAAAATCTCTTCAAACAAAAAACTATTTGCTTTAATCAAGGTTTCAGTTTCTTTCTTATCCATAATGGGAATAACAAATTTTCTTTCATATCTAAATTCCTTCTTCTTAATATTTTCCATTTTTCATTAATTTAAGAGAACTTTGTTAAATTTCAAGTGGCTTCTCAAAAGAACATACTAGTTCTGTTCCTCTCAATGTACAGACTCCAGATTCTTCTCCGTCTGGAGTTTCAGCAATACATTCACTTCCTTCTTTTAAGTTCTCACAAGCTTTGATTGCTTCTGGAGGAAAATTGATATCCTCGTTCACTTGACGATCTTCCATACCCCGTTTATTTGAGGAACAAACTAAATCTTTACCTATTAAAGTACAAATTCCAGATTCTTCTCCATTAGGGGTTTGAAAAATACAATTATCATTATTTTTTAACTCTTCACAAGCTTTGATTGCTTCTGGAGGAAATTCTTTATTTTTGTCATTTTGCTGATTATCATTCTTAATAGTAACATCTCCTTTGTTTTTAGTATCAACAACTCCTTCTTCGGAAGAATCAGAGTTTCCATTGAAGTAAATTATAGAAAAAACGAGTAATAAAATTGCTACGAGCCCAATAACTAATTTAATGTTTCTATTCATTTAAATGCCTACTTGAGCTTCATAATAAGAAATCTGAATATTAGGATCTAACTTCTTAATTTTTTCACTCATAATATTTAATTTCTTAGTTCCAATAGCATCAATAAAAAATGAATATTCACTATTGGAAGAATCTTGGTCAGACCTACGAAGAGTATATTTACATTCAACCTCATTTAAAACTCCAACAACTTCATCAATTTTCAGCTTTTTAGATTTAACAACAAAATTAATACCCAATTCATTTTTAGGTCCATAACTTATGAAAACAACAACCCCTGCAATTAAAACAAATCCTATGGCAGTTAAAAGATAAAGAGAAGCCCCCATACCTAAACCTATTGAAATTGTTAAGAATAAATAAGCTAATTCTTCGGGCTCTTTAATGGCAGTTCTAAATCTAATAATGGAAAGTGCACCAACTAATCCTAAAGATAGAGCAAGAGAGGATTTAACGATAGAAATTATTAATGCAGTAGTCATTGCGATTGGCGGAAGAAGCATAGCAAACTTTGTTCTATTAGATAAGCTATGGCCAAATCTTTTATAAATCTCGCTCAAAAGTAAACCTAAAACAGCAGATAAAATAACAGCAATGACAATCGCCCATAAATCTACACTTGCTGTTGAAAACTCACTCAAATAATCTTCTAACCCCATTTTAATAGATAAAATTTATTTCCTTTATATATGTTGTGGACCCAGAATCTATAATCTAATTCTCATTATTTTCAATTTTAATATATGAATAATAATAGGAGTAATCCTCACTCACAGAGCCTCAAAATTAAATCCTGTTGATGCTTTAAGATATGAATAAGAAACCTAATTTAGAAAGTATATCCTTTATGATATAATCTTTTACACCGAGTAATCCGAAGCAAACATTTGCACTTTGACTAATTAAGTAAGATAACAAAGTGGAAGTGCGAGTAGATTCTTCCATGACCCATATTAATAGATATTTTTATATACATAAATTATTCTATAGAATTATATGAAAATTTATTTAGTCAGACATGGTGAAAGTATCGGAAATGCAAAGGACATCTACCAGGGTCAAAAAAACGATTTTCCTTTGAGTGAATTAGGCAGAGAACAATCAAATTTTTTAAGACAAAGATTTGAAAAATTAAAAATTGATGTTGTTTATTCTTCTGATTTAAAAAGAGCAAAAGAAACAGCAGATTTTATTTCTAAATCAAAAAAACTAGTCACAATTACTGATAAAAGACTTAGAGAAAGGGATTTTGGTTTAATTGGAGAGAAAGAAAATATTATGAAAGAATGGAATAATTTCTTAAGGCAACAAATTGAAAGAGGAATAAATCCGAGAGAGGCAACCCCTAAAGAAGGAGAAAGTGACAAAGATCATTTTGATAGAGTAAATTCATTTTTTGAAGATTTAAAAAAGAATCATAGTAAAGAAGAAACAGTTTTAGTTATTGCACACGGAGGAACAAACAAAGTTGTCTTAGGAGTTATAGGACATTTTTCAGAAAAAGAAATGTATAAAACTCCTCAAGGAAATACTTGCGTCAATGAATTAATTTATGAAAGTGGAAAATGGAAAGTAAAGAAAATAAACTGTATGAATCATTTGGCTATCAACCAGGGAATTATTAAAGAGTTTGAGAAAATAAGGGATGAACCTTTAGAGGTTATAAAAAATAGGTGTTGGGAAAAAAATAGTCGGTTAAAGAAAATTTTTGAGAGTAAAGGATATAAAGTAAAATATGCGATTTATTCATTTAATTGGTCTAAACAAAAATTACCAAAAGAAATTATTAATTTGCCTCATAATGATTTAGATTATCATTTATTTTTAATAGTCAAGATAAATGGATTAAAATTAATAGTTGATGCTTCTAACGACTCTTTGCTCCCATTTTATGATTCTTGGGATGGTAAAAAAAATTGTGATATATGCGTTGTTCCTAAAAAAAGAATTGAAGAAAATATAGACAAAATTATCAAGGACAAATTTAATGAAAGTATCTCAGAAGATCAACTTGTTTTTTTGAATGAAATAAATTTATTCTTTAACAAATTGAGAGAAAATAAATCTATTTCAAATAAGAAAGAATAATTTTAATAACTTCTTCTAGAGAATTTTTTCTTGTATCTATTTCTATTCCTTCAGGATGTTTATATCTTTCACAGAATTCATAAATATCTCTTACAGTTTTCTCATTTCCTGCAGGAAGAGGCCATTCTCCTATTGCAATCTTTTTCTCTAATGAAAAATTTCTTCTTTCTTCAACTCTTTTGATTAAAACATTTAGTGGAGCAGTTAGTTTAAAATAATGGCTTACAAGACCCATACTTCTAGTAAGATCAACAAAAGGTCTAACATAATTATACGATCCAAATGCTTTATCAATAATCACAGAGTGTCCTAATTTTAAATAATTTCCTGTTAATAACAAGGCATTTGTTCTTGCTAAATCCAAAAAATAATCGCTCGACTTTGCTCCATAGATAAAATGTTTAATTGAATCAAGACTTAAATATGCAGGGTTTCCATCAAGAGTTTGCCAAAGTTTTTTGGCGGTTGTCGACTTTCCACTTCCAGAAGGTCCTGATAAAATTAAACAATGAGGATTACTCATTAAAATTTCCTCCAAATTTATCCACAAAATCTGAGAAATATTCTAACACGCATCCCTCTAAATTACTTAATTCTTCTTTAAAATGAAATTCTGAAGGAAAATCAGACCTTTCAACTACAACTTTACTTCTTTCAGTTAAACAAGTTTTGGCCATTGGAGTTTTTACAAACAATCTCTTTATTTCTGGAAATGTTTCCATTGAAAAGAAATTATTTGGAACAACATAAGGGACATCGAGATATACTTCTGATTCTTTTAGTGATTCTAAGCGATCATACCTTGTAACATTTAGTACTCTTGAATCTTTGTCTATTGTAGCTATTTTACAATTATTTTCTGAAAGTAACTCAAAAGCAGAAAGAACTAGCTTATCTTCATTATGTAATAGCAATCTTCTTATATGACCAGAAGATACCACTTGGTTCCCAAAGAAAATTAATCCTTTATTGGATCTGCATAAACTTCCTGCTTCATAAAATGCTTGTACCGGTCCTCTTGGAAGCCCTTCATAAATCTGATAATTTTATATTTCTTGTGTATCATATAGCTACGGCAAATAATAATCGTATAGTTCTGTCATAAAATTCGTGTTATTCAACGCTTCACAAATCCTCATTTCAAATTCTTCTTTCGTCGCCCAAAGACTTATTGCTAACCATTTCTTCACTTTTTTCCAAGATTGCTCAATTGGGTTAAGCTCTGGAGAATAAGCTGGTAACTGAATCACTTTTAAAACATCCTTCTTCTCTTCATAAAACCTTTGTACATGTTCCTTCTCAAAATGATAACTTGCTCCATCGACCACAACTAATATTTTTCCAAATTTTCTTAATAATGATTTAAGAAATTGTAAATATGTTTTATTATCACACCTTTCTTCAGTCATTTGTGCAGATAATTCATCTCCCGATAATGCTCCAAAAATAGAAATCCTTCCTTTGCAATAAGTTGTTTTTACAATAGGTTTACTACCCTTCAAAAACCAACCCCTTGTCACATAAGGCATCATTTTAAAGTGGACTTCATCAAGACAGAAGACCTTGAATCCAAGTTTAGAGTAATATTGTACTTCAGCTTTAAGTTTTTTTTAAATTTCTCGACGGCTTTTTTATTCTTTTTAATATGCTCTTGTCTTGGTACCTTCCAACTAAAACCTAATTTCTTCACAATATTTAAAACATTTCTAACCTTATATAAAACGCCAAAAAGTTTTTTTATCACATATTGCACCAGTGAAGTGGTCCACATTTTTAATGGGATATCTTGTTCTTCAGGAGAATTTTCTAAAATCTTTTTTAGGAAATTTAATTGTTCTTTAGTAAGTCTAGATGGTTTACCTGTTTGTTTTATGCTATAAACCCTATGGATTCCTTCATTTTCAACTCTTCTCAGCCAATCGCTTATTGTTGTAAAAGGTTTTTTGATTGAAGAAGAAATTTCAGTTAAACTTTTGCCTTCCTTCCTTAAAATTAAAGATAATAAACGAACTTGAGCCTTTGAATTTTTTTCTTTTTTATAGAGTTTTTTCAGCTCGTTTATAGGGGTATTGGCTAAGAAACCGTCACCTTTTTTTGTATAATCCATTTTATCACCTCCTTTATAAAAGAAGGGATAGCTTATATAAATAACTTTCGATTATTTATTGCGTATACTATATATCTCTTCGAATTTAGATCTTAACCCAGGATTATCAATAGCTAAAATTATTCTTGAATTTGGAACAACCTTCCTTATTACATGTGTTAAATAACTAATTGCTGGAACTCCCAAAATTGGGACAAGAGATTTACATCCACATTTTTCAGTTAAATCTTTCATTCTGGAACCTTTACCTCCACAAACAATTATTGAATCTATACAATCTTCCATATTTTATTGGAGAAACAATATTATAAATAGTTTTCTATTATTGTAACTATAAAGTAACTAAACTATTTTTAGTATGGGTTTGATTAATGAAAATTTTATAAAAAGTATGATATTATCACTAAATATGGTTAAATGTCTCTGCAAATAACTAACTTGTTACAAAGTATATCCTTTAGGATATAATCTTTTACACTGAATATTCCGAGGTTCAACTCCTCGTGAGCCCATATCAAACTAAACACCAAAGAGGTCAAAAACTCGTGTAATAGAATATAAAACAAAAGTTCTATCTCAGAATATTACTAAAAGAATAATAATGTTTACAAAATATCTTATTCTATATAATATTAATAACATCTCATCCTAACCATCAACCAACCTTTAAAAATCCATAATCCTTTACAAACCAATGAAAACATCAACAACAATTATTATAATCTTAACCTTAGTAATCCTAGCCCTAATCTTTTTCTTAATTCCAACAATGATAATAACTCCTTTAACAGGAAGAGCAATAAATTCTGAAAAAAATTTAAATACTTACACTTATACAAAAGCAATCTGCAATTCTTCAAACTATTGCCAAGACAATGAAATAACTTGCCAAGATAATCAAGTTATTTCAATAACTCCTCTTACAGGAGCAGTTGTTCAGTTTGATTCTAATTGGAAAGACCCAAGAGATGAAGAAACAAAAGAAAAATTATGTTAACACCTAAACTTCTTAATCACTTATCTTATATCTTAAATATCTTCTTCCATATCTCTTAATCTCTTAATCACTTTTTCCCATACCTTTCATCTCTCCTTTATACTTTTTTTAATCTCCAACTTACTTAACAACTCTATCTCTGCTTAACTAAAACTCTCCTAACCTGCCCTATATAAGACTAATGATATTCTTACTTTTATTAACAACTAACTTTCCTTAACTCTTAATTTATCTCTTTTTTTCTCCTACTCTTAATCTCTTCTTCTTTCAACCCTTCTTGTTTTTTTAAATCATGTTTTATCTTACTAATTTTTTTCCTAAAACTAATTTTAACAATAACACTTGTAATCAATGATATAAAATAAAAAAACATAACTATTCCAAAAATAGTAAAAAATATTGTGGCTATTTTTCCTAAATTTGTCTGAGGAACTATATCTCCATAACCAACAGTTGTTACAGTGACAACAACAAAATAAACAGAATCAAGAATACTCCAATCTTCAATATTATAATATAAAAAAGTTCCTAATGAAAAAACAATTATTAAAATAAAAACTCCCAATATAAGATTATCTTTTACTTTCATTTTATTTTAAATCCTCTTTCTTTCTCATCATTTTTTATTCAACTCATATGATTTTTATTCACTTACCTTAATCAACTAATCCCTTTCACATCATAGAATATTTATAATTTATAAATTATCCCCCAACATATTTTTATGTTTTTTCATCACAACAACTTCCCAAGTATCTCATTAACCTCTTTACCACTAATTTTTCCTTTAAACTTATGCATAATCAAACCCATATAACCTCCAACTGATAAACCGGGTTTTTTCTTAATAAGTTCAGCAACCTCATTCTCCACTTCACCTAAATCAACTTTTTCGATCTTTACAGCTTCATCAAAACTCTTTCCTTTAACAATTTCTTCCATAATATTTTTAATATCATCCCTACCAATCTTTTTTTTATCAACTAAATCAACAATACTTTCAATAATATCTAAAGTCAAAATTTCATCAATCTCACTAACACTCTTACTCTCATGTTTTCCAACTTCTTTAGGAATCTCAATTAAAACTTTAAAAATAAATTTAGAATCATTAATTAATTTCAACAAACTTTCAAATTCTTCTAACTTATCTGTTTTTAATAAAATCTGAATCTGTTCTTCACTTAAACCTTTTTCTCTTAATTCTTTTCTAACCTCTGTTCTTAATTTAGGCAAACTCTCTTTAGCATTATTAATAATCTCTCTAGAAATCCTCAACAAAGGCAAATCAGTTTCAGGATACATTCTTGAAGCACCTGGCATTGGCCTTAAAAATTCTGTTTTACCATCAACTAAAGCATTTCTAACTTCACTTTTTAATTCTTCCTTATCTCCTAATTTTAAATTTTCTTCCTGCCTCTTAACTTCTTCTTCAACTGTTTTTATCATCATCTTAGTATCTTGAAAACCTTTAATCTCAATTCTTGGATGTCCTGGAATACTAATATTAACATCTTGTCTAATTGTTCCAATTCCTCGACGAACCTTGCAACTTCTTAGAATATCACCAATATGCAAAGCAACTTCTTTTGCTTGTTCAGCTGATTTAATATCAGGTTCTGTTGCTATCTCAACTAATGGAATCCCTAATCTATCTAATCTAAAAATCTTTTTTCCATCTTCTTCATTAATCTTTTTCCTATCATCCTCTTTAATCTTTTCCCCACCTTCTTTTCTAATTATTCTTGCAGCATCTTCTTCAAGTAAAATACAATTAATACCAACTCTTCCTTTTTCAGTTTCAACATAACCATTCCTAGCAATTAAAACAGTTCTCTGAAAACCTCCCGTATTACTTCCATCAATAACAGTTTTCCTCATTATCTGAGCAATAGGGACAATCTCACAATTTAATAACATAGAAATATGCAAACCTATTTCCAATGCTTCTTGATTAATTAAATGCGGAGGCTCTTCATCTAATTCAACTAAACAAGTTGTATCATAACCTTGATAAACAAACTCTTTATCTTTCCCTACTTCATATTCAACAGCAACATCAATCTCTCCTGTTTCACCAGCAACAGCATGCAATTTCCTGCAAACTTCGAATTCAGGTTCATCATTTCTTAAAACAGATGGACAATCGCAAAATAATTTATGAGTATCAAGTTGCTGATGTATTTCAAGTCCTGATTTTATTTGAGTAACTTGGGTGGGTGGGCTATCTGAGTGGGTGGGTGGGTAAGTTTTATTTTCCATAAAAGAATTAGAAAAGATAAGTTAATAAAGTTTATGAGCTCACCTAAACCTTGCTCTTTTTCTAGTTACTTCTAAAGTTTCCCCATCTAACAAACAATATCCTTTAGCCATGTCATCTAAAACAATATTCTTAATTCCTTTAGGAGTTTTAAGAGAATCCATAAAATTATTATAATGTCCAGAGAAAAACCTACAAGGATTTATTCTTTCAATCTCAGAAATAACTTTTTTAGCAAGACTCCTATAATCTGAATTTTCTGAAACTAAAAGAGGAGATTCATGAGTTAAGATAATATCTACTCCTCCTTTTGGAATTGATTTTAACTTATCAATACCACATTGATCAACAACATGAGTTCTGCTTTTTTTTGCATAATTCCCATCAATACCTGCAACCCTGACTTCTAAATCATTTTTCTTTAAACATAAAATCACTCCAGAAGGTATCTTGACTGGAACAGGCATTCCATCAAGAGGGGTATAAATAGTAGAAGGCTCATGATTACCAAAAATATAAAAATGAGGTGTAAGTTCAAAAAGATTTTTAACTTCTTGATGATCTCCACAATCTAAAACAAAATCAGGATTTTCCACATCATAAGCAGATCTTGCTGCAACATAATCTGAATGAATATCAGACAACACTAATATTTTCATCTTCATCCTCCTCTCCACATTTAATTACCTCATGAACATAATCTTCATTTGGAATCACCAATAATCCAGGATTAGAATATGCTCTACATTCTCCACATTCATTACAATCACTACTAAAAATTTTTCTTAATTTATTATATTGTTCACATGAAAGGTCATTATAAACTTCACTAGGTTCACAACCATCTTTCTCTAATATCCCTAAAAGATTAATAATATCTTGACAATCTTTTGTTCTTCTTACACCTCTCCTACCAGATTCAATACCTAATTTTAAAGAAAGAAGCACCAAAGGACTAGCAACATTAAATGATATGCCTAATAATTCTGTAATCTTCCTGCTTTCCCATTTATGATAATCAAAATAAATGCCATTAATTGATGCTCCATCTCTGGGACTACCTCTGGGAATATATACATCTAAATCTAACTCTTCTAATTTTCTATCTTCAGAATCAACACAAATTCCTGCAACTGTTAATTTTCCAGGAATTGATAAAGAGAGTCTAATAGTATTTTTATCATCAAAAAAATCTGTTAAAACATCTTTATAATCTCTTGAACGTAAAACTAAATCTAAATCATGAACATACCTACAATCAAAAATTTTTGATTCATCTATATGTCTTAAAACATTTCCCAAAACTCCTGCTCCTCCAATAAATAAATATTGATCATTTCCTCCTATTTGATTAAATGAATCAGCTAAAGCAAGCATACAACGTATATTTGAGAAAGATTTTTCACAATTCCTTACTACAGCTGAAGCTAACATTGACTTATAAAGATCATAGTTTCCATTATCAATCAAGTTATATTCCAAAGATTGTAATTTTCCATCCATACTCTCAACTATCAAAAATTTCTTTAAAAACCTTTCCCTTGTCCTCACTTACTAGTCATAACTAAAAACTCTTCAAACAAATTAACAACCATCTTAAAATCAAACTCAATAAACAAAAACCTATAAAAACCCCTTTCCCCTATTCTCCTTATGAAAAAAGAGATAAAATCTAAAAATCAAACAAAAAAATCAAACAATAACTTAGTTAATTTTCCTTTTGAAAACACAACTAAAAACGCAACTAAAGAAGTTGAGAAGCTAAGTGATAATATATTTAAAACAATAACCAATCCCTTTCATCAAGACAAAAGAAAACTAACTCCTGGACAAAAAGCAGCAGATTTTTTAACAAAATGGGCAGGTAGCTGGTTTTTTATACTTAGTTTTGCAGTTTTTCTAATTTTATGGATGATATTAAATACTTACTTCTGGTTTAATTATATTAATGGAAATCCATTTGACCCTTTTCCTTTTATCCTCTTAAATTTAATTCTTTCATGTTTAGCAGCAGTTCAAGCTCCAATAATCTTAATGTCCCAAAACAGAATAACTGAAAGAGATAGATTAAGAGCAGAATATGATTATCAAGTAAATAGAAAAGCAGAAAAAGAAATCAGAGAAATAAAAACTCAATTAACAAGAATTGAAAGAAAAGTAACATCTCCTCGCCCATAAATATGTGGGTTTCCTATCTCTTCAAGAATCCCATTAGAACTGCTTCCTGAAGCTTAGCTTTTATAATATTAATAAAAACAATTAATCCTAAATATACCTTCCTACCTTATAATTCTTTAAATACTTCAAAACCCTTTAAAAATTATGTCAAAAAAACATAAAGCAAAACCAGTTAGAAAAAGAACAGCAATAAAAACCTCAAATTCTGGATTACAAACATTAGAAAAAATAATCCCCACTTTTTTTGAAGAAATTGAATTAGGAAGTTTTATAACATAAACAAAACATGAATCAGAACAAGCACTTGAAAAAAAGAAACAAGTATTGCAAGAATATAACCAACAAGTAGTTTTAATAAATGACCCTCATTATTCAGGAATAAAATTAGCAATAGGAAGAATAGAAATTAATGAAACAGACCCAGAACATTATATATTTCATACATTAAGTGATAAATGCTCAGATGAAACACTTGCTTATAAAAACTTAAGAGGATTATTTGCAGAATAATTTCTAAAAAAATAAATTGCATCCTAAATAAATTCTTAAAAGATTCTAACTAAACAAATCCTATTCTAAATTAATCCAATTAACAAAAAGTTATCAATAATACAATTAATTTCAAACAAAAACCTCACCAAAAAATTTATCCATAACTAATTTTTCTTTTTTCTGCTTTTCCTTTTTCTCTTTCTTTTCCCTACCTTCTTTTTTCTTCTAAACACTTTTAATAAAACAAAACTAATGATAAATAAACAAACAACAATCAAACTTATTATTAAATAATTATTTTTCAATAAATTCTTAACACTCCAAGGGGATGTAACTTTAAAACTAACATTAGAGGTTCCAACTGAAGAACCATATTTTACATTAGCTATTATAAGATAATCTCCTATTTTTGTATCTAAAGGGATATCCATTGTTCTAGAAAGAGATGCTTGTGTTTCAACTGCAATCATTTCTTGCTTTTTAGAAACAATGTCCCCTTCAAAATCTTTTATTAGATATTCTATACTAACATCCACTTTTCCTATTTCACCTAAATTAATTAAAGTAACATGAAAAAATAATTCTCCACCAGGAGAAACCTCTTTATATATTATAGGAACATCTAAATTTATATCAAACAAAGCTTCTCTAGTCATTACACTATGAATTATTAAAATCTTTTTTTCACTTGAGATTGTTTTAATTTTTATATTTCCTGCATAAGTATCAGCAGTTGTTTCTTTAGTTGAAAAGAAATTCAAATAAACTATTTTTTCTTCATCTGCTTGTAATGTAAAATTAGTTTCAGAAATAAAAACTAGTTCTTTTAAACTCTCACTTATTGAAAGTCCAAAATTCTGAGCCTTGTTTTCAGTATTTTTAATAATAATATTCTTTCTTAAAGACTCTCCTTGTTTTGTTGAAGTTTCTATTAATAAAGTATCTACAGAAAATTCTTCTTTAGCTATAACATCCACTCCTCCACCCCCGCCCCCACCACCACTTGAACTACTAGTGCCTGGAATAGCAGTAGGAGCAGGAGCACTAATAACAAAACTTCTCACACTACTATTCCCAATATTTCCAGTATTATCACTGCAATTAACATTCCAATTATAAGTTCCAGGAGTAAATGTCTGACTAAAACTTAAAGAACTTGCACTTTTATTAATTGAATTATTAGTAACACTAATAGCTCCATTTATAATTAAACTACAATTATTAACATTATTTACATCACTAACATTATAACTAAATCCTATTAAAATACTATTTGAAGTATATGATACAGAGTTAGCAGGACTTATTAAACTTACAACAGGTGCTGTTGCATCTTCACTAACATTAATATAAAACAATCCACTTACCAAATTTCCTAAACTATCATTAACAGAAATATTTAACCAATAAATCTCAATTCTTGATAAATTTGTTGTATTACTAATCAAACCAGTTGAACTATTAATATTAAAATAAGTTGTATCATTTAATACATAACTCTCAACTCCTATACCTGAATCACTCACAGTTACTAAATTAGAAAAACTTGTATTTACTAAATGTGTAAAATTTCTCAAATTATCAAAACTCGGAGCAACATTATCAACTCTAAACACAACACTACTTAAATTTTCATTTCCAACACTATCATTCACCCAAATAGTTACATTATGCTTGCCTTCAACCCAAACAACAGAAGTAATATTTGTTGAACAATTTGTTAAAGTTGTATTACTTGAATAACTATCATTAGAATACCAACAACTATCTAATGCTATATTATCACTTGCAGTATAGTTTATGTTTAAATTATTATTTGAAGTATTTGTATTGTTTGGTGGATAGATAATTGTTAAATCTGGTGGAGTTGTATCAATTGTAAAAGTTATAGTTGAAGAGTTTATATTATTTAAAGTATCATTCACCCAAATAGTTACATTATGATTTCCTTCACTCCATACAACATCAGTAATGTTTGTCTCACAATCTGTTAGAGTTGTGTTGCTTGAATAAGTGTCGTTGGAGTACCAGCAAGTTGATAATTCAGAATATGAATCTGAAGTAGTATAATTTATGTTAATTCCTGTATTTGAAGAGTTTGAGTTATTTGTTGGAGTTTCTATTGAAATATTAGGTGCAGTTGTATCTATAGTAAATGTAATACTTGATGAGTTTATGTTGTTTGATGAGTCATTAACCCAAATAGTTACATTATGATTTCCTTCAATCCAAGTTACATCTGTAATATTAGTTTCACAATCAGTTAATGTTGTATTTGTTGTATAAGTATCATTAGAATACCAACAACTATCTAATGCTATATTATCACTTGCAGTATAGTTTATGTTTAAATTATTATTTGAAGTATTTGTATTATTTGGTGGATAGATAATTGTTAAATCTGGATTAGTTGTATCTACAACAATTAAAGTATTATTAACCCACCATACTTCTGTATCAGATGAATAATTTGTATTTCCTTCATAAACAAAAGTTACATTGTATAAACCAACTGATAAATTAGTCTGATTATAAACAGGACAAGTTCCATTATTGTAAAGAGTTCCATTAAAATAAATTAAACAATTACCATATCCTGTAATATTTGTTGAATTAAGAAATATATTCATTGTTGCTGTTCCATTATATGCAGTAAAATTAGATTGAGTTCCATTTATAGTTCCATTAATAGAACCTGTTGCTTGAGTTACATTAATATAAATTACACTTGAATTCAGATTATTCAAAGTATCATTAATTGTTATGTTTATCCAGTAAAGAGCAACTTCTAATATTGTATTATTTTCTAAATTACCACTGCTGTTTATCTTGAAGTTAGTAGTATCATTTACAGCATAACTATCTAAACCAACTCCACTATCACTTGCATTAATATTATAACTTAAACCAGTATTATAAGTTATAGTTTGATTAGTTAAAGATTCATCAAAGTATGGAGGAGTTGTATCTATAGTAAAACTCACACTACTTGAGTTTTCATTACCAGCACTATCATTAACCCAGATTGTTACATTATGATTTCCTTCTGTCCATACAACATCTGTTATATTAGTTTTACAATCTGCTAATGTTGTGTTAGTTGTATATGTATCATTAGAATACCAACAACTATCTAATCCAGAACCAGAATCACTCGCAGTATAATTAATATTTAATTCTGTATTAGTATGATTTGAATTATTAGTTGGATATTCTATAGAGATTCCAGGAGCACTTGTATCAACAGTAAAATTAACACTTTCACTATTATTAATATTATTTGAAGAATCATTGCAGTAAAAATATGCTAGGTAATTTCCATCACCTATGCTTGTGTTTGTATAATTATAATCATCATTAGCTGTTGAATTAATCATTGTATAATTTGTAACTCCATTATTTAAAGTAAACCAACAACTATCCATAAGAGTTTCATCTAAAGCAGTTACATTGAAGTTGATTGATGTTGAAGTTGTGTTTAAATAAGATGTTGGATAATTAATTGTTACATTAGGAACAGTTGTATCATTAACTTCAACCCACCATGTTTCACTTACTCTTGAATAATTATTACTTGCCTCATAAACACAAGTTATATTAAATATCCCTTTAGTATTAAATGCAGTTGTATTTCCAATAGGTGAAGTTCCATTATTAATTAAAGTCCCATGATTCCATAATTCTAAATATGCTCCTGAATCACCAGTAATTGTTGAGCAATTTAAATCAATACTTGATTCTCTTATTATACTAATATTTGATTGATTATAATCCAAAGTAAGATTAACACTTGAACTTATCTGAGTTACATTAATATAAATTACACTTGAATTTAAATTATTCAAAGTATCATTAATTGTTATATTTACCCAGTAAAGAGCAACTTCTAATATTGTGTTATTTTCTAAATTACCACTGCTGTTTATCTTGAAGTTAGTAGTATCATTTACAGCATAACTATCTAAACCAAC
>Ga0265596_1000808_pt1 | contig 16518 bp, 10 predicted proteins | sample saktaG_FD_190143 | JGI IMG/M metagenome (GOLD analysis project Ga0265596, IMG submission 190143) | Saline water microbial communities from Sakinaw Lake, British Columbia, Canada - sak_2013_06_06_60m | ecosystem: Environmental > Aquatic > Non-marine Saline and Alkaline > Saline ...
CAATCGAGGACCAGAGAGCATTACGTGTATGGAACAATGTTGAAAATTACGAAACATTTATGAAATTATTTGCAAGCATTCGTTTGTTTATCTGGATAATCGGCATAGGAACAATCATTGCAGGGATAGTAGGAGTAAGTAATATTATGATGATAGTTGTGAAAGATCGCACAAAAGAAATTGGTATAAGAAAAGCAATGGGTGCAACACCATGGTCGGTAATAAGTTTGATTTTACAGGAATCCATTTTAATTACTGCTTTTGCAGGATATATTGGCCTGGTATTAGGTGTTGGATTACTTGAATTGGTTTCAAAGGCAATGCCCGCAACCGATTACTTTGCTAATCCGGAAATTAATTTTACAGTAGCAATAAGTGCAACAATTTTATTGGTAATATCAGGCGCTATTGCAGGTTTTGTTCCTGCTCGAAAAGCCGCTAATGTTAGACCCGTTGTTGCACTTCATGATGAATAAGATGAACAAAGTTTCGGAAAATTGATATTTTGTAGCAAAAGGCTGAGGCTAAGGCTGAGGAAAAGAAAGAGAAAAAATAAACTTATTTGATTAACAACTTTTTAATTACAGAAATTTTTAGGATAAAAATATTTAACCTTAGCCTCAGCCTTAGCCTTGTAACTAAATATATATTAATAATACTTAACATATTGAATAGTAATAGATTTTTAAATCCCCAACACAAAAGATATGTTTGACTTAGACAGATGGCAAGAAATATTTAGTACGTTAAAGAAAAACAAGCTGCGTACTTTTTTTACAGCCTTTGGGGTTTTCTGGGGAATTTTTATGCTTATTATTATGCTGGGTTCAGGAAAAGGCTTGCATAATGGTGTAAGTACCGGTATGGGTGACATGGCAACGAACAGCATGTTCATGTGGACACGAAGAACAACAATACCATACAAAGGATTCCCAAGAGGCAGGTTTTACCGGTTTAGAAATAACGATACACAGGCACTTATTGACAATATTTCCGAAATAGAACATATTGCTCCAAGACTACAGGGCTGGGGCGGAAATGGAAACAACAATGTTGTTCGAGGCGAAAGAACAGGAGCATTTACAATTCAGGGTGATTATCCCGCATATAATATTATTGATCCAGTTAAGATGCTTAACGGCAGGTTTATAAATAAAATTGATATTAATGAAAAAAGAAAAAATGCAGTTATCGGAATCAGAGTTGTTGATGAAATGTTTGAACCGGATGAAAATCCCATAGGCCAGCATCTGCGTATTCAGGGTGTTTATTTTAAGGTTGTTGGGGTATTTCAATCCAAAAAAAACGATCAGCAGGCTGATCACGAAAACCAACAAATATGTATTCCGTTTACAACTTTGCAAAAAACTTATAATTACGGTGATATAGTTGGCTGGTATGCAATAACTGCTAAAAGCAATTCATCTGTTTCTCTTGTTGAAGAAAAAGCTAAAACATTATTGAAAACACGTCACAGCATATCTCCGGATGATGACAGGGCAATAGGTTCGTTTAATGTTGAAAGCGAGTTTAAAAAGATGACCAATCTGTTTGCGGGAATTAACGGTTTGATATGGATAGTTGGTATAGGTACGCTTTTGGCAGGTGTTATCGGGGTAAGTAATATAATGTTGATTGTTGTTAAAGAACGAACAAAAGAAATTGGAATACAAAGAGCAATTGGAGCTACACCATTGAATATTATAACCCAGATAATTACCGAATCGGTTTTCCTGACTACTTTAGCCGGTTACCTTGGATTAGCTATTGGTGTTGGAATAGTTGAGCTGGTTAATTACATTTTAATTAAAACCGGTGCTGATACAGCCATGTTCAATAACCCTGAAGTTGATTTTGATAAAGCAATTACAGCATTGATAATTTTGGTTATTGCAGGGGCATTGGCAGGATTTATACCTGCTAAGAAAGCCGTAAGTATTAAACCGATAGATGCTATCAGAAACGAATAAAAATTCGGTAATGGGAAAGATAAAATTATTATTATTATTGATAAGAAAACACAGTAAAAATTAAAAAGTGAAAAAATGAAAAAGTTTTTTAAAATATTCTTCGGAGTAATAATTTTAGCGGTTTTTGCTTTTACTATTTACTTCTTATATCAGAAATCGCAGCCAAAACCGGTTATTTACGAAACAAGCTCTCCGTTTGTCAGTAATATTATAAAAAAGACAACAGCAACAGGTTCTATAATACCGCGAAAGGAAATTGAGATTAAACCCCAGGTTTCAGGTATTATTGAAGAAATTTATGTTGAAGCAGGAGAGTTGGTTAAAAAGGGTGATTTGATTGCTAAGGTTAAGATAATACCCAACATGGTCAATCTGAACAATGCAGAATCAAGACTTAACAGGGCAGAGATTAATCTCAGTAATGCAAAAATAAATTACGATCGCCAGTTGGATCTTCTTAATAAAGGTGTAGTTGCAAAAGCTGAATTTGAAGGTTTTGAATTAGCATACAACGGTGCCAAAGAAGAACTTGCATCAGCCCGGAATAATCTTGACCTGGTTAAGGAAGGACAAACCAAGAAATCAGGGAAGGAAACAAATACCCTGATACGTTCAACAATTGAAGGAATGGTTTTGGATGTACCTGTTGAAATAGGGAATTCGGTTATTGAAAGCAATACTTTTAATCCAGGTACAACCATTGCAATAATTGCTGATATGGGCGAAATGGTTTTTGAAGGTAAAATTGATGAATCCGAAGTGGGGAAAATTAAAGAAGGAATGCCTTTGATACTTACAATAGGAGCGATTGAAAATATTAGTTTTGATGCTAAACTTGAGCATATTTCACCAAAAGGAGTTGAAGAAAACGGAGCAATTCAGTTTGAAATCAAAGCAGATGTTAAGCTCAGAGACGATCAGTTTATCAGAGCAGGATACAGTGCCAATGCAGATATTGTTCTTGACAGGGTTGACAGTGTGCTGGTGATTTCAGAAAGTTTATTGCAGTTTGATGAAGATACGGTTTTTGTTGAAATTGAAATTGGACCCCAGCAATATGAAAAAAAGCTGATTGAAACAGGTCTTTCAGACGGCATCAATATTGAAATTAAATCAGGTTTAACAAAAGACGATAAAATTAAAATCAATAGCGGTCCGTCTAATGTTGCAAATTAATTCGTAGTAGAGACACGTCATGACGTGTCTCTACAATATTTCCTTTTTTTATTTTTTTATATTTTAAAAAAACTAATAAAATAGTTGCATAACTAAATTATTAGTTGTATGTTTGTAACCTGATTAAAAAAATTTAATTTTTTTTATACTAAATAACTATTTTTTTAGTTATATAACTATAAATTCAGTTTATATCTAAGACAAGAAAAAAATGAAAAATCTTACTAAAGCCGAAGAGCAAATCATGCAAATCCTATGGAGATTGGAAAAAGCATTTATAAACGATATTCTTGACCGGTTTCCTGAACCAAAACCTGCTTATAACACAGTTTCGACAATTGTAAGAATTTTGGAAAAAAAGGGATATATTAGTCATAAAGCTTATGGCAAAACACACGAATATTTTCCATTGATTTCAAAAAAGGAATACACCAAAACATTTTTAAAAGGATTTATGAAAAGTTATTTTGAAAATTCATATCAATCGCTTGCTTCGTTTTTTACAAAAGAAAATAAATTAAGCATAGAGGAGCTGGAAGAAATAAAAAAACTGATGGAGGATGAAATAAACAAACAGAAATCAAAAAACATATAAAATGAACAATCTTCTGATATACCTTTTTCAATCATGTATTGGACTGATTTTGTTGTATATGGTTTATTGGCTGTTTCTGAAAAATGAAACATTTTTTCTTGTGAACCGCTTATATCTGCTTTGCTCGGTAGTATTTGCTTTATTAGTGCCTTTAATTAAAATTCCCCTGTCGGATTCTTTTTCAAATTTAATGTCTGTTAATATTTTAGATACTATTATTGTTTCTCCCGACAATATTGAACAGGGATTTTTTAACCGCTTAAATGTATTTAACATTTTAACGATTATTTATTTTGCAGGAGCAGCAATATTTTTGATAAGATTTTTATTAAAATTATTTCAAATTATTTTACTGATAAATAAACATGAAATTATACATAAAAATGGATTAAAGATAATTTATTTAGATAAAAATTATTCCCCATTTTCTTTTTTAAACTTTGTGTTTCTTAATCAGGATATTAAAAGGGAAGATATTAACAGTATAATTATACACGAAAAAATTCATGTAAAACAATACCATTCTTTAGATTTAATAATTATTGAAATACTTGGCATTGTCCAATGGTTCAATCCTTTTATCTGGTTTTACAGAAATTCATTAAAAAATTTACACGAATACTTTGCTGATGAAGAAATACTTTTAAAAGGATTTAATAAAACAAATTATAAACAAATATTGATAAAACAGACCGTTGCATTTCAGTTAAACGATATTACAAATAATTTTAATCATTCATTATTAAAAAGGAGGTTTATTATGATGTCACAAGTTAAATCAAACAAGTTAGCTTTGCTTAAAATGTTCTTTGTTTTACCTATTGCTGTAATTATGGTAATGGCTTTTTCATTAACGTTCACCAAAACGATTATGGCTCAGGAAGTTGAAAAGAAACCAACAAATTCTGAGACTAATGTAATCAAAGCAGATGAAGATATTTTTAAAGTGGTTGAGCAAATGCCAGGATTTCCGGGTGGAGATAAGGCAAGAATTAAATTTCTAATAGAAAATCTTAAATATCCTGAAGAGGCTCGTAAAAAGGGTATTCAAGGAAGGGTATATGTTTCATTTGTTGTTGAAAAAGACGGGTCAATAAGCAACATAGAATTGCTTAGGGGTATAGGCGGAGGATGTGATGAAGAAGGTATGAGGGTAGTTTCAATTATGCCTGATTATGAACCCGGATTGCAAAGGGGTAAACCGGTAAGAGTTAGGTTTACTTTGCCGATAAAGTTTACATTGGATAATAAGGATATAAAAAAATTGCCGTCCCCACCATTACCCGAAAAAGAAGAAAAAACAGAACCACCACCTCCCCCGAAATAACCAAATATGTGAAATTTAATTCGTGTTATTACAATTCAATAAATTTATCAATTATCAGGTTGTTGTATGATTTAACCATTTCAGGCCAGAATAAAATTGTAGTCTTACCCATTTCAGATAATTGAATTCTCTTATTTTTATTTTCTCAAATATTATCCTTAATTTTGTGCCCGCAAAATCAAATTATTAACTAAAAATATTTTTATCATGAAAACTAATGTATTAATATCGTTTTTTACTTTAATGATTGTTGTGCTTACAAGTTCATGTAACCAGACAGCAGAAACAGTGGAAAATCAACGACAGGGGGTTATTCCCGATAATGGAGCTTTAAATCCCGTATCTCTGGAAGAAGTACAAAAAAGACTGGAAATTTATACCCCGTTTAAATTAACTGCTGATATTAGCCACCTTTCTGAAAAAGAAAAACAAATACTGCCATTATTGTTTGAAGTTGCCGGAATAATGAATGAAATATTCTGGCAGCAGTCAATCGGAAATAAAGAAAGTTTCCTGAATAGAATTACAGATGAACCTACAAAGAAATTTGCAAAAATTAATTACGGTCCGTGGGACAGGCTGAACAACAATAAACCTTTTATTGATGGAATAGAAAAAAAACCTGCGGGTGCCAATTTTTACCCTGTTGATATGACCAAAGAAGAATTTGAAGCTTTTGACAACCCCGACAAAACAAGTCTGTATACTTTAATAAGAAGAAAAAAGGACGGCTCATTAAAAACTGTTTGGTATCATGATGCTTATGCATGCAAACTACAAAAAGCTGCAAAACTTATGAAACAGGCTGCCGAATTGTCTGATGACACAGGATTTAAAAAATACATGAATTTACGTGCTGATGCTTTACTGACTGACGATTACCAACCAAGCGATTTTGCATGGATGGAAATGAGAACCTCAAAGATTGATTTTGTTGTAGGACCAATAGAAAATTATGAAGATGCCTTGTTTGGCTATAAAGCAGCAAATGAATCCTTTATATTATTAAAGGATATTGAGTGGAGCAAAAAACTTGAAAAATTCTCCGCTCTACTGCCCGGACTGCAAGCAGGATTACCTGTTGATGATAAGTATAAAAAAGAAGTACCCGGTTCAAAAGCCGATATGAATGCTTATGATGTGATTTATTATGCGGGTGATTGTAATGCAGGAAGTAAAACTATTGCTATCAATTTACCAAATGATGAAGAAGTTCACCTGAAAATCGGCTCAAGGAAATTACAGTTGAAAAACGCTATGAAAGCAAAATTTAATAAAATTCTGGTTCCGATTTCAAAAATATTAGTAAACCAAGACCAGCAAAAACATATCACATTTAACGCATTTTTTGAAAACACCATGTTCCACGAAGTTGGTCATGCTATGGGTATTAAGAATATCATTGATGGCTCAGGTACCGTACGCAAAGCATTGAAAGAACAATATTCTGCTATTGAAGAAGGCAAAGCTGATATAATGGGCTTGTATTTGATAACCAAATTATACGAAATGGGCGAACTTACGCAAGGTGAAATAATGGATAATTATGTTACATTTTTTGCCGGAATTTTTCGTTCAAGCCGTTTCGGTGCTGCAAGCTCACATGGTAAAGCAAATATGATGAGATTCAATTATTTTGAAAAAAAGGAAGCCTTTACAAGGAATGAAAATGGTATATATACTGTGGATTTTGAAAAGATGAAAGACGCTACAATCAGCCTTATGCAAAAGATACTTTATATTCAGGGAGACGGTGATTACAAAAAAGCGAAAGAATGGGTTGAAAAAGATGGTATTGTAAAATCGCAACTACAGGAAGACCTTGACAGGTTGAATGCTTCCGATATTCCTGTGGATATAATTTTTAAACAGGGGCCTAAAGTGATAGGGCTGAAATAGATATTTGTTTTGTTCAAAACCGAACAAGTAAGTGTATAAAAGCGTACATATTAAATTATACAAACAAAAACATATTTTTTATAACCAGTTGAATTATAAATAAATATTAATTTTGGTATGATTTTTATTAAATAATTAGTCTGACTATAAATTAAGCATTTAGAAATTTTTTGTTATTTGAAATTTGTTATTTGGTGCTTCATTTATGAAAATCTTTGACTTTATAGCAAACACTAATAATATTATTAACCATGCCTATATAAAATCAGGCAATAAAATTTAAAGTATGAAAAAATTTATTATTTCAGTTGTATTGTTTTTTACGTTAGGACTAAGCACTTATGCATCGGGAGTACCTGATGAGGGTATGTGGCTGCCAATGTTTGTTGAGCGTCTTAACTATGTTGATATGGAAAATTTAGGCTTGCAGCTCACTGCCGAAGAAATTTACAGCATCAACAATTCAAGTTTAAAAGATGCCATAGTTGGTTTATCCGGCGGAGGAGTACAGGGATTTTTCTGTACCGGAGGGATTGTATCCGATCAGGGCTTAATGTTTACCAATCATCATTGTGGTTACGGGTATATTCAAAAGCACAGCTCAATTGATCATGATTATTTAACTGATGGTTTCTGGGCAATGAGTAAAGAAGAAGAATTGCCTAACAAAAATATGGCTGTTTCGTTCCTGATAAGAATGGAAGATTTAACCGACAGTATTTTGTTACAATTATCCGACACCATGTCTGAATCGGACAGATCTGCTAAAATCAAAAAGGTATCGAAAAAATATAAAAAAGCAGCTTCGGAAGACGGTAAATATAATGTGGTTGTAAAAAGTTTTTTTGGAGGAAATGAGTTTTATATGTTTGTTTATGAAACATATTCTGATGTTCGTTTAGTTGGTGCTCCACCGTCATCTGTTGGTAAGTTCGGTGGCGATACCGATAACTGGATGTGGCCTCGGCACACAGGAGATTTTTCTATTTTCAGGGTTTATTCTGCTCCTGACGGTTCCCCTGCCGAGTATTCTGAAGATAATATTCCATTAAAACCGAAATATCATTTACCTGTTACATTAGAAGGTGTTGAGAAAAATGAATTCGCAATGATATGGGGTTACCCGGGTGGCACAGAAAGATATTTGACTTCTTATGGTATTAAATATAAGTTGGATAACTTCTATCCTCCCTTGATAGATGTTTTTGGAAAAGAATTAGAGCTCTGGAAAGAAGATATGGATGCAGATAAGGAAATTAAAATAAAATATTCTTCAAAATATTTCGGAATTTCCAATGCCTGGAAATTATTTATAGGTGTGGAAAGAGGATTAAAAAAACTGAAAGTGTATGATAAAAAACTTGCTGTTGAACAGGAATTTGAAAATTGGGTAAATGCAGACCCTGAAAGAGAAGCAAAATACGGTAGTGCATTAAAAGAGATTAAAGAAGGTTATGAGCAAATGGCAAAAGATTTTAAACCTATGATTTATACTGCTTTTGCCTCTGTTAATGGTTCTGAAATTTTAGGTTTTTCACAACAATATATGCAATTACATTCTTTACTGGAAGATAAAAAAACAAACACAGATGCTATTGCCGAAACAGTTAAGCAACTTAAAGAAGGTTTAAAAGAATATTTTAAGGATTATAATGCTCCGACCGATGAAAAAGTGATGGCAGCTATGCTGAAGATATATAGTAAAAATGTACCAAAAGAAATGCATTCTGAGTATTTTAATAAAATTGTGAAAAAATACAAAGGTGATTTTAAGGCTTATGCCAAATATTTATTTAATAAATCAATTTTTACAGGCCCTGAAAAGATAAATGCATTTTTAGATGATCCGAAATTTAAAACCTTAGATAAAGATCCGGCATTTAAGCTTATGAATGATTTTTTAGGGTCAATAATGAAAATGCAAGGTAATTTAAAGACAGGAAGAACCCTGATAAAAAAAGGAGATCGTTTATTTATAGCAGGTTTACGCGAAATGAATCCTGATAAAGTTTATTATCCTGATGCCAACTCAAGCTTGCGACTTACTTACGGAACAGTACAGGATTACTTCCCTGCTGATGCAGTTCAATATGATTTTTTTACAACATTGGCGGGTGTGATGGAAAAAGAAGACCCGGATGATGATGAATTTATTGTTGATGAAAAACTTAAAAAACTATATGCACAAAAAGATTTCGGGCCTTATGGTCAGGATGGAAAAATGATCACTTGTTTCCTTACAACTAATGATATCACAGGCGGGAACTCCGGAAGCCCTGTAATTAACGGAAAAGGTGAACTGATTGGTCTTGGCTTTGACGGTAACTGGGAAGCTATGAGTGGTGACATTGCTTTTGAAACTGAATTACAAAGATGTATAAATGTTGACATTCGGTATATATTGTTTATCATTGATAAATTAGCAGGTGCAACCAATCTGATTGATGAATTAACTATAGTTGAAAAGAATCCCGAACCTCAGATCAAAGAAGTTTTAATTGAGATAAGCGAAATTGAAGAGCCTGAAGGTATTGAGGTGATTGAGAATTGATGTTTGTTCATCCGCTTAGCGCTTTCAAAGCGCTTAGCGGATTTGTTCTAAGCGGATTTGCTGCATTAGGAATTTTTTGGATTAAATCTTTCAAGGATTGAATTATCATTTAACTCTTTTGAGAGGGATTCAATAATATTCATTGGGACATCAAGTAAATCAAGGATCATCAAACAATCTAAACAATCGTTAAATTTTGGGTCAATATTAAAACTAATGATTTCAGCATTCAATTGAAAATATTTTTTAATTAATATCGGTGCATGGAAATCAGGCTCAATTTCCTGTATGAAATGGTCTAATTTACCTGTATCATTTTTGGTGTCTTTAATAAAGATTTCTTTGTCAATAGCTTTGTCAATTTTTATCTTGAATTTTTTTCGGGGTATAATATTTTCGGCAAGCTCATAATTATAATGGTTGGCTTTAATAAATTCAACGGTTAGGGATTTTGAAAAGTTTGAGAATAAATTGCTGATGCTTACAGGTCCTGTCAAATAACGATATTCGGGGTGTTTTAGGAGAAAGTACAGAATACCTTTCCATAAAAGGAATAGAGAAATTGGTTTCTTTTGATATTCTTTAACTATAAACGACCTGCCTAATTCAATTGATTCGTTCAGGATACATAAAAAATTTTTATTAATCTTAAATAAGCTATTAATGTAAAAACCTTTTATGCCAAATTTTTCAAGAATTTCTTTGCCTTTACCTACGCGGTATCCCCCAACAATTTTTTTTGCTTCATCATCCCATATAAATAGTTGTTCATAATAAGAATCGTATTTATCAACATCCTTGCCATGGTTAGTTCCCTCTCCTACTTCACGATAAGTAATTTCTCTCAATCTGCCTATTTCGGTTAATATGTTTGGGATTTTATCAGACGGTACACAATAAACAAGATTATTTTGTATTTTGAATAATAAATGATCATTTTGTATTTGAGAGATCTCTTCATGAATTTTTTCCGAAGAAACCGGCTCAATGATATTTTCTTTATATTTTATTTTAATATAAGTTGTTTTGGTATTTTTTAAAGAAATACTTAAACCATATACTTTAGTTCGTAGAAATCGCTCATATTCATCAATATCACTGAAATTTTCCTGTTCACTGAAGGGAATAGGATTCCCGATCCTGACTTTAACAAATGTTCCTTTTTTATTAAAAAGCTCGGAAGGTAATTTAATTGTTCTGAGCAATGGATGAAAAAATCCTAATATATGGAATAAATTACTATTAGTGCCATTAAAATAAATTGGAATAACGGGCACTTTGGCTTTTTTTATAAACTTTATTACTGAGGATTGCCATTTTCTATCGGTAATGTATTTTTTATCAAAACGATATGTTGAAACTTCTCCGGCAGGATAAATGCCTAATGGATGTCCCTTACGTAAATGATGAAATGCATCTCTTAATCCTGACAGACTTGATTTTACATCTTTATGTGTTTCAAACGGATTAACTGCTAAAAAAATGTCTTCAAGAGGTTTAAGGTTAGTCATTAAAAAAGTTGACAGTATTTTATAATCCGGTCTTACAGATGGCAGTGTTTTCATTAATATTAAACCATCCAGACCACCGAAAGGATGATTTGATATTGTGATAAAAGGACCTTCTTTTGGGATTTTATTAATTTCCTCTTGGCTTATTTCATATTTAAAACCGAGAATTTCTATTGCTTTATCAACAAATTCCGTTCTGTTTAAGTGTGCAACAGGTGAATATTTTTTGTTTAAAATATCAAGCTTAAGGATTTTCATCAGGAGCTTTGCAAAACTTTCACCACCAAGGTATTTTAAATTTTTATTAACACTAAGTAAGTCTTTAGGAGAAATTAAGTCCATAGGTTTGGTTTTTGCAAAAACATTCAAAACTGATACACACTTTGGACATCAGTATTACAAAGGTATTAAAATAAAATTAATATACTAACCGATATGAACCAGAAATAACAAATGTCAAATAGTAAATATTTTATTCTATTCTTCAATAACTTCTACCTCAATATTTTCTTCTTCAGGAATATCAGTTTTTAATTTAGGTTTTTCTGTAACAATGGTCATTTCATCAATTAAATTTGTTGCACCGGCAAATTTGTCTATGATAAATAAAACATAACGAATATCAACATTGATTGTTCTTTGCAATTCGGGTTCAAAAGCAATATCGCCGCTCATAGCTTCCCAGTTGCCGTCAAATGCGAGACCAACTAACTCACCGTTTCCATTGATTACAGGACTTCCCGAGTTACCACCTGTAATGTCGTGATTAGTCAGGAAACAAACCTTCAGAGTATCATTGTCGCTGTATTGTCCGTAATCTTTTGTGTTGTATAATTCTTTTAGTTTTTCAGGAACAATAAACTCCCATGTTGTTGGATCTTCTTTTTCCATAACCCCATCAAGTGTTGTAAAATAGTTAAAATAAATAGCATCTGCAGGGAAATAGTCCTGTACGGTTCCATAAGTCAAACGCATTGTGAAGTTGGCATCGGGATAAAACTTTTTGTCAGGATTCATTTCCATTAATCCGGCTAAGAATAAGCGGTTTCCCTTTGCCATAAGAGCATAGGCATTTTTAGTTTTGTTATTCAAATATTCATAGTTATCGTAAAAAGATTTCATTGTCTTGTAAATTATATCTTTTTCAATGGTTTTGGCTTTTGGATTTTCAAGGAAAGCATCAACTTTTTCTTTACTTACAAATATGGACTTTTTAAAAGCAAAAGCAGCAAATTTTGTAAAATTGTCTTTATACTTTTTGGCAATATTTACCAAAAATTCAGGAAGCTGGTCAGCAGGAACATTTTCGTAATACATTTTAAAAGTAGCTGCAAGTAAATTTTGGTCAATTTTTGCATTATAGTCCTTAAAATATTTATCTGAACTTTCTTTGAGTGAATTAACAATTCCGGCAATTTTTTCTTTATCCTGATCTTTTATTTTCAGTTCTTTGAGTAAGGGGCTGAACATCTTTGAAAAGCCTATTACTTCACTTCCTCTGTAAATAGCTTCGCGAAAATATATTCTTGATAAATTATAAAGTTTAATTTCGGCATACGCATTTTCAATATCGCTTAGTGCTTCACCGTATTTTGCTGTTCGTTCGGGGTTTTCGTTTACCCAGCTTTCAAATTCTTCTTCAAGTGCTTTTTTCTTTTCAGAAACCTTCAGTCTTTTCAATCCTTTGGTTTGCCCGATGTAATATTTCCAGTAATTAGAGGTTCTTGCATATTTTGAAGCGTATTGTAATCTTACTTTTTCATCAGCATTCATACCTTCCTTCATGATTTTTAATTTTTTATCCCTGATTTTGACGATAGTTGGATTAGATTGATCAACAGCCAGATCAATACCATAAGAGGTCATATAACGATCTGTTCCACCCGGATAGCCGAGTATCATTGAAAAGTCGCCTTGTTCAACTCCAGCAATTGAAACAGGGAGATAATGTTTTGATTTTAGCGGAATATTTTCTTCAGAGTATTCAGCCGGTTTTCCGTCAGGGGCAGTGTAAATCCTGAACATAGAAAAATCGCCGGTATGACGTGGCCACATCCAGTTATCAGTATCAGCACCGAATTTTCCGATAGCTTCAGGAGGAGCACCAACCAAACGAACATCTTTATAAACCTCGTATGAAAACATATAATATTCATTTCCATTGTAAAAGCTTTTGACAACTGGTTCATAATTTTCAAATACTGTATTAACTTTATTAATTGCCCTGTCAATATTACTATTGATTTCTGTTTTTCTTTCTTCTTCTGTCATATCATCAGTGACGTTTTGCAGGATATTTAAAGTAACCGGTTCAACTCTGACTAAAAATTTCACGTATAGTCCTTCAATCGGAATTTCTTCACTTTTTTGAGATGCCCAGAATCCGTTTGAAAGCAAATCATTTTCAACAGTACTGACCGATTGAATAGAACCATAACCGCAGTGATGGTTAGTAATAAGTAAGCCTTCGGGAGAAATCAATTCACCTGTACAACCTCTTCCGAAAATAACAATTGCATCTTTCAGGCTTGAATTATTGATGCTGTAGATTTCTTCCGGGGTCAAATTAAGCCCCATTTTTTGCATGTCAACATAATTAAGACGTTCAACCAGTAATGGTAACCACATACCCTCATCAGCTTTCACTGCAAATTGCAGGCTGAATAATAAAGCAAATAAAATTGTTAATAATTTCTTCATAGAATTTGTTTTTAAATTATTTATAAAATATTTCTCGGAATAAGATTATAACTTAAATAAACTTATCTCCTTTTTTTGTTTTAACATCATCAACAAACTGCCTGATTTGTTGTTCGTTGGATTTTTTACAGACAAGCAAAATATTATCATTTTCAACCACAATATAATCATCCAAACCCTCCAAAACCACAAGTTTATCTTTTGGTATATTTACAATACAATTTTTTGTGTCATACATCATAACATTGTTTCCGACAACAGAATTTTTCCGTTCGTCTTTCTTACGAATATCATAAAGTGAACCCCAGGTGCCCAGATCCGACCATCCAAAATCAGATGCAAGCACATAAACATTATCAGCTTTTTCCATCACTCCATAATCAATTGAAATATTTTGGCAAACTGTATAAGCTTTGTTTATAAAATTTTCTTCATCAGGAGTATTGTATTTTGAAATTTCTTCTTTAAAAATAGCATCAACGTCGGGAAGATATTTATCAAAAGCTTTCATTATACTTTTTAATGACCAGATAAAAATACCGGAATTCCAGAGAAAATCACCGCTTTTTAAAAATGATACAGCTTTTTCAAGTTTGGGCTTTTCAGTAAAGTTTATTACTTTTTTAATACGATTATCTTTTTTATAAGTAATGTTTTTATCAAACTGAATATATCCATAGCCAGTATCCGGCCGGCTCGGCTGAATGCCAAGAGTAAGAAGCCAATCGTTTGATGATGAAGCCTCAAAAGCGGATAAAATCACATCAGTAAATATGTCTTCTTTAAGAATTATATGATCGGATGGAGCAACAACAATGTTTGCATCAGGATTTACCTGTAAAATTTTGTAGTTGGCATAAGCAATACAAGGAGCGGTGTTACGACGACATGGCTCGCACAAAACCTGTTTTTCGGAAATACCTTGCAATTGTTCAAGTACAAGGGTTTTATAAATTTGGTTAGTTACAATATAGATATTTTCTTTGAGACAAATTTTTAAAAACCGGTCAAAAGTTTGTTGTATCAGGGTTTTCCCGCTTCCAAGAATGTCAATGAATTGTTTTGGGTGAGAAGTTTTACTCATTGGCCAGAAACGAGTGCCAACACCTCCTGCCATTATTACACAAAAATGATTTTTGTTTATCATAAATTTGATTAATTAATTGCCGGAAAATCGTTCAGCAAAGATAGAAAAACTAGTTAATAATATTGCATAATAATAACAAAATTTGATAATTGTTAAATGGTTATTTAAAGTTAGTTACACGACAAACAAAATTCCGCTTCAGCGGACATTTAAACAAAAAAATGTATTTTCACACGTTATCTTTATATTAGAGGCAATTTCTGGTTTATCCATCTCAGGTATTTACAGGAGCAACCCGTGCTAAAGGATAAAAAAGATATTCTCTCTTGTTTTCAAGGCAAAGGCAACGGTAACGCTTTCGTAATTTTTCTTGTTTTTTAAATATTCTTCCGTTATGTATTTTAAAAACCGTATTTAGGGGTAATTCTTCTAATAAAATAAAATCGGATTTATTGTCATAGTTATTTAATATTCGTGTTAAGTCTAAGTCTGACACACTTGAAGCGAAGGCATTTTCTAAATATACTGATAGGGCATCGCTTAAATCTTGTGGGAAGATCTTATTATCAAAAAAATTACTCATTAAACATTTAAACTCTGTTTTCCATTCTTTACCATGAGGTTTTACGCTTTTTTTAAATTTCTCCCAAACAATTAAATGAGCTATTTCATGAACAAGAGTTATTAAAAAAGCATATTTATTGAGATTATAATTTACCGATATTTTATGGGAATGCTTTCTGATTGGGGGGCGATAATCGCCCAATTTGGTTGTTCTGCTTCTTGAAATCCGCAAATGAAATTTATATTGCATTATCCATGTATAGATAATTTCAACTGCATTTTCCGGAATATATTTGCTTAAAATTATTTTGTATTCATTCATTTTTTACAAGCCAAATTGAATTTACAGTTTGATTATTACTCCATTTCGGACAATTGCATTTTCCTTTTCTTTGGTTTTTTTTGTATGGATATCTTGATGTAGAGCAAGATGTTATTAAAAGCGTAATAACAATTGCTAAAAAAAATAAAATTGTATATATTTTCGTTTTAATCATAATTCAAATTTACAAAAATTACTGATATTAATTTATATCGGAACGCAGAAAAAGTTCTTTTCATATATTTTTAACAGATTAATATAAATAATTATTAAATTAGCAAAAATTTTATATCAAAATCTATGTTTAACGCTTTAGGAGAATATCTTCTTTTAATGTTTCAGGTTTTTAGAAAGCCTGACAAGAGAAAAATATTCCGGAAGCAACTATTTCTTGAGTTTCAGAATCTGGGTATTGATTCCCTTGGTATTGTGGCAATAATTTCGGCATTTATGGGGGGTATTGTGGCAATCCAAACAGCATATAATATTGACAGTCCTCTTATTCCACTAACAATGGTTGGATTTACAACCCGTCAATCTCTAATTCTGGAATTTTCCCCAACAATCATAAGTTTGATATTAGCCGGAAAAGTAGGTTCTAGGATTGCATCTGAAATCGGCACAATGCAAATAACCGAACAAATTGATGCTTTAAAGGTTATGGGAGTTAATACTGCAAATTACCTGATATTTCCAAAAGTTGTTGCCTCCCTGCTGATTAACCCTGTTTTAATTATTTTTAGTATTGTTGTAGGACTTTTCGGAGGATGGCTTGCTTGTGTGTTTACAGGATTGGTTACTTCGCAGGATTATATT
>Ga0265596_1000810_pt1 | contig 16509 bp, 20 predicted proteins | sample saktaG_FD_190143 | JGI IMG/M metagenome (GOLD analysis project Ga0265596, IMG submission 190143) | Saline water microbial communities from Sakinaw Lake, British Columbia, Canada - sak_2013_06_06_60m | ecosystem: Environmental > Aquatic > Non-marine Saline and Alkaline > Saline ...
AAAACAAGTCTTTACTACTCCTAGGAGATTATTCTCTGTACCTTTATTCTTTAAAACTTTAAAGTGAGGCCCAAGAAGAAAGCTAAGCACCTCTTTGGTAGTAGTTTTACCCAGAGAACCAGTAATGCCAAAGACAAAAGGATTTTTCTTCTTACGGATATAAGTAGCAATCGACCTTAAGGCCTGATAACTATTTTCGACTATGAAAAAAGGAACTTTAGGCTTAGTAGCTATGTATTCTTCGGCTACAATAAAGCTGGCTCCCTTAGCTATGGCTTTCTTAATAAAAAAATGTCCATCGTGATGTTTTCCCTTAATAGCTACAAAGGCCTCATTCCTAGCTATTGAACGGGAATCAAGCGAAAAGCCCTTTAAAGGCTTGAAATGGTAAAGATTATAGATCTTCTCGGGTTTTAAAATTTTCTCTAAGACTTTAAAATCTGAAATAATCATCTTTTTAGAAGTTGTTTCACTATCTTATCGTCACTAAAGGGTATTCTTTTATCTTTGATGATTTGATAATCCTCATGACCTTTTCCGGCTATCAAAAGACAAGAATTATTTCCCTTACTTTTGCGAAAAAGTTTTATTCCCTTCTGAATCGCTCTATACCTGTCTGGGACAACTAAATAATTCTTCTTGCTAAAACCTTTCTCTATCTGGGAACAAATCGCCAAAGGTTCCTCACTACGAGGATTATCTGAGGTAATAAAGGTAAAATCTGCCTTCTGGGAAGCAATTCGCCCCATGATCCGGCGCTTACCTCTATCCCTATCTCCTCCGCAACCAAAAATGCAGATAATATTCTCAAAACCGGCTTCACGAAGACTTCCTAAGGCATTAGTTAAAGCATCAGGAGTATGGGCATAGTCAATAAATACACTAGAGGCTACTGGCTCTAGCCTCCCTTTTGGCGGTTTAAAACTATTTACTGCTCTTACGACCTCAGAGAGAGGGAAACCGAGAGTTGAGACTAGACCTACTGCCCCTAAAATATTTAAAACATTGTACCTTCCGCAGAGATGAGTCTTAAGAAAATAGCGTTTTCCAGAGGAAGTTATTTCAAAGTAGGAACCGCCTTTTCCGAGAACTATGTTTTCGGCTCTAAAATCAGCTGAGGAATCAATTCCAAAACCCAAAGCTCTCCTCAATCCTCTAAATATCTTCTTCCCATAATAATTGTCTGTATTTATAAGTGAAATTGCGCAGCTTTGGGGGAAGAATAGCTTTCTCTTGGCATTAAAATAACTTTTCATTGTCTTATGGTAATCAAGATGATCTCGGCTTAAGTTAGTGAATAGACAGCGGGAAAATTTTAAACCTTTAACTCTGCCCTGGATGAGGCCGTGAGAAGAGACCTCAATAACCACAAAATTACTGTCGGTATCTTTGATTTTTTTTAAAATCTTACCAAGGTCAATAAAGCCGGGGGTGGTAAGCTTTGCTTTGTATGTCTTTGGCCCAATAATATATTTTATTGTACCGATCAATGAAGCTTTCTGGCCCATTTTTTTAAGCAGGTGATAAATAAGGAAAGCAGTAGTAGTCTTACCATTAGTACCGGTAATGCCAATAATTTTTAGATTCTTCAATTTCCTGCTCCCTCAGTATAATTAATAACCTTCTGGGCAATATTCCTAAAAACCGGTGCAGCCACAACCCCGCCAAAATGTGAGCGCTTAGGCTCATCTACGGTAACCCCGATTATTAGAGGTGGATTTAAATCAGCAATAAAACCAACAAATGTCGCCCGATATTTAGAAGGTGAGTATTTCCCTATCTTAGGGTCATATTTCTGAGCAGTACCGGTTTTACCGCCAATTCTGCGTCCTTTTACTTGAGCCCGCTTACCAGTACCCTCACTTACTACCGAAATAAGAATATCCTTTGCTCTATTGGCAGCAGATGTTGGTATAACTCTCTTTCTATCTTCAATCTCTACGCTCCCACAAAACCCTTGAGAACAAATACTGGTTACTAAGTGCGGCCTAACCAAATAACCTCCGTTAGCAACAACAGCGAATGTGCGTGTCAACTGCAAGAGATTAACTCCTATCTCCTGACCAATAGGGATAATAAAGGCAGAGGTCTTTGACCACTCTTCGATTGGCTTAACCGACCCCCCTGCTTCTGCCGGTAAATCAATACCGCTCTTACGGCCAAATTCTAATCTCCTGAGGTAGCCGGAGAAAACACTAGGAGTTAGAGCTTGAACAATCTTTGCTACACCAATATTACTTGATTTCATAAAAACCTCTCTAAAAGATAACTCACCATATGGTTTCCAATCATGAAGAGTGGTGCCGGGAATTTTAAATTTACCATTTTCACAGAAGAATTCATCTTGGTCGGTAATTTTACCTTCATTAACTGCGGCCAGGAGGGTGACAACTTTAAATACTGAACCCGGCTCAAACATATCTGCCACTGCCCGATTGCGCATTTGCTCAGGGAAAACTTTTCCTAGCTCATTAGGATTAAAACTAGGACTATTAGCTAAAGCCAAAACTTCCCCGTTTAAGGCATTCATCACTACAGCACTCCCTGAGACAGCCTTAAAATCTTTAACTGCCTTGCCTAGATACTCTTCAACCCAATATTGTATCTGCGCATCTAGGCTTAGGATAATATCTGCACCCTCCTGAGGAGTTATTATCTGTGAAGAAAGAATAAGCTCCCGGGAAGCTGAGTCCCTCAACACCCTTACCCAACCATCTTTGCCGCTTAAATAGTCATTGTAGCCGAATTCTAGCCCTTCTAAGCCTTGGTTGTCAATATTAGCAATACCAATAACTGCGGCTGAAAGACTTCCTTGAGGATAAAATCGTTTCTCCTCCCTTAGAAAACCTACACCATCCAATTTAAGTGCCTTTATCTTCTCCTTTTCCTCCCAAGAAACCTTTCTCTTGACCCAGACAAATCTCTTTTTTTTCTTTAAACTAGAGAGTAGCTTCTCTTTAGATAAGTCCAAATTTGCCGAGAAAACTTCTGCAGTCATCTCAGGATCGCCAATCAGAGCCGGATCAGCAAAAACAGAGTAACAACTTATACTCTTAGCCAAAACTCTTCTCTGGCGATCAAGAATATCACCCCTCCGGCCTTGAAGATTTATAAGCCGATAGCGCTGATCTTGAGCAAGGCTTTGGAAAAAGTTGCTTCTAAATACCTGGAGATAAAAGATTCTTGCCGAGATGAGGAGAAGTAAAATAATAAAGGCCAAGTATATACTACTCGTCCTTTGGCTATACTTTCTATTCATCTTATGGTTACAATAGTTGTTTATGCCAAGATTACTACTTCTTGTTATAAAATGCTTTTCTTACTAATCATTATCTATGATGGATCCAACAAATATTCATCTTTGTTACTACAAAGGTTGGACGCACTTATGTCTTTAGTTTGATAAATTCTTAGAAAGAAACTCTATCTAGAGGAAAAAGGCCTCCTGCCCAAATACGCCTTCTTAGGAACTATTTATCTTCTCTCTTTAGCTAAGGCGGTTGAAGTAGGTGTTGAGGCTCTTAAGATTCGATCAAGCAATAAGGCTATTTTGTTATCTCTAACAATCGGGGTCTGCCTTCTTATATTCAAAGCCATTACTCTGCTTTTATCTACCGGTGTAAAGTCTTTTAAGCTTGCCCATTGATTAACTTTAGCCAGAGTCGCCTCTTTAGCAAAATTATACATCAAGTAATCCCTCTTATCAATAAGTTCCTTGTGGTAGCTAAAGGTATTACTCAGTCGATATGCCTCAACATAAAGCTGAACCTTCTGATGCAGGTAGAGAAGGGTCGGGATAAAAATAAGAATAGGTAAAATTAAAGGCAAAATCTTCTTCATAGGCTAAATACTAAATCTTTTCTGCCACCCGCAATTTAGCTGAGCGGGAAGGCCGGTTTTCTTCTCTCTCCTCCTCTGTAGGAGTGAGAGGCTTTTTATTAATAATCTTTAATATGTTCTTTGTAGAGTAGTCTTTGTAAAGATGTTTAACGATCCTATCTTCCAGGGAATGAAAAGAAATAACCCCTATTCTTCCTCCGCGGCCCAAGCGTGATACCGCACAAGACAAGGCTGTTGCTATAGCCTCTAGTTCTCTATTAACAGCAATACGCAAAGCCTGAAATACTCTTGTCGCTGGATGGATTCTTCCTGCCCGAGCTCTACCAGGAATAGCTTGAATAATCAAATCTCTAAGCTGACTGGTTGTAGAAATCGGCTTCCCTTTTCTTACCTCTACTAAAAAATGGGCTACTCTGCGAGAATAGCGCTCTTCGCCAAACTTCTTAAAAATATTCCCCAGCTCAACTTCACTTAAATTATTTACTAAATCATAGGCTGAAAGAAAGGAATCTTTATCCATACGCATATCCAAAGGTCCTTCCTCCAAAAAGCTAAAACCCCGGGTAGGATCACTTAGCTGGTAGGTAGAAATACCTAAATCAAATAAAAAAGCATCTACTTCTTCTATATCTAGATCATTCAAGATCTTGTCGAGATTAGCAAAATTATCTCTAACTAAAGAGAATCTTCCCCTAAATGGCTCTAATCTGACTTTGGCCACATTTAAAGAATCCCAATCCCGGTCAATACCAACAAGAAAACTCTCTTTATCCATGGCTTCCAATAGCTTATATGAATGAGAGCCAACACCAATAGTACAATCAACTACAACCTTTTTCTTCCCAAGGTCTAAGAATTCTAAGACTGACCCGTACATAACCGGATAATGATAGACTTTTTTCATGGTTTCACGAGGAATTTCGGAAATAATCATTTTGTATTATGGGAAAAAAATAGCTCTCTTAATATTTTCCGTTCGGACAAAGAAGTGTTTGAGGATTCTTTTTCAGCAAGTTGGCAAATACGAAACCCTGACAAACGAATCATAGACAACCCTAAAAGACTATCATGATTACTTTTCTTAGAAGCTTCTCGAGACTTAGTAATTGCTTTAGTCATTAACCCTCCTTATTTTTCATTATCGCTATTACGAAAAACACCTCCTCTATTCTTCAAAGAGATTCTCGGCCATCTCCTCAAACCTCTTTTTATTCTCCTGATAGAATTTATCCCAACGGTCTTTACTCCAAACTTCAATTCGATCAGCTACTCCGATGATCACTACTTCTCTTTGGATTTGAGCGAATTCTTTTAAATATTCTGGAAGAGCTATCCGCCCCTGAACATCAATGTCAATCTCAGAAGCTCCGCTAAAATATAGGCGATTGAAAAACCTTGATTGCTGTTTAGTAAAGGAGAGAGATTTTAACTTCTCCTCCAATTTCTCCCAAGCTTCCTGAGAAACCAAAAAAAGGCAACCATCAAGTCCCCGGGTGATAAAAAACTTCTTCTTTTTTAGAGTCTTTACCTTTTCTCTAAACTTAGCCGGAAGGATAAATCTATCTTTCTCATCTAATGTATGTAAATATTCTCCATACCACATTCCACTTTACTCCATTTTACTCCACAATATGAATATAAAACAAATTTGGCCTATTGTCAAGGGTTTTTGTTGAATAAATGCTTACACCACAAGGGGTTGTGGATGCTAGATCAGGAAGGCACTATATTTTGAGGTTAAATGCTTAATATCTTTGCTAATAGTATTTATTAAGTCTCCAGAAGAAGAGAATTTTTTCTCCTCTCGTAATTTCTCTAAAAAGACTATTTTGATAGGTTTACCGAGAATATTTTTCTTAAAATTTAGGATATGGGCTTCTACAACTAAGCCTTTGGCCTTACCAAGCCTAGACATTATCCCAATATTAATTGCAGACAAATATGTTTTTTTACCTAAAATTACATAGGCTGCATATACTCCACAGGCAGGAATAAGGTAATCAGAAGCAGAAATATTTGCTGTAGGAAAACCAAGCTTTGAACCTATACCCCTTCCCTTAACTACTCTTCCCTTCAAAGAAAAACACCGGCCTAATAGTTGCTTCGCTTGGCTTAACTTGCCTTTTTGGATAAGTTGTCTAATCAAAGAGCTACTTATTATCTTATTATTCTTGGCTTTTTTTCTTATAATTGATAAGTTAAATCTATGCTCTCTAGCAAGCTTTCCTAAGTCACTTAAGTCGCCTGTACCTTTATGTCCAAAGCGGAAGTCTTCGCCAACAATAAGCTTTTTAATATTAAAGTACTTCTGGATATAATTTATAAAACTCTTAGCTGATAACCTTAAGAGAGACCTCTTGGTTCTTAAAAACCAGAGATAATCTATGCCTAGAGAACTTACCAGGTCAATTTTCTCATCCCTACCGGTTAGGGAACCAATAAATGCCTTCTCAGGTCGACGATGATGTAGGAGCTTTTCTTTATTTAAAAATTGTTGAGGCGGGATATCAAAGGTTATTAGCAAGGAAGATAAGCCTTTTCTTCGGGCGGTTTCTCTTACCTTCTTCAGTATAAACTGATGCCCAAGATGAATTCCGTCAAAAACACCTACAGTTGCTACACACTTTACTCTCTTAAAGGGTAATTTGTTGAAGATGACTTTCATTGACTTCATCCAAAGCTACTGCCTTTTCTATTTTAAAAGACCCAATGCTCAAGCGCAATATTTTCACCATATGGGCCCCACAGCCAAGCTTCTCGCCAATATCTTCAGCAAGCTTCCTGACATAGGTTCCTTTAGAACAGTGGACACAAAACTCAACAAAGGGAAGATCTGTCTTTAATACCTTTAGAGAAAGAATATTGATCTTGCGAGGAGATCTTTCTATCACAATACCGCGACGAGCCAAATTATAAAGCCGCTTACCCTTCACTCGTAAAGCACTGACCATCGGAGGGACTTGCTCGGTCTCACCAAGGAATAAGGAAAATGCCTCTTCTATCTTCTCCTGACTTATATCTTGATACTCTTGCTTGTGCTTAATTTCTCCTTGAGAGTCTCCAGTAGTAGTAACTTCACCTAATTTTAATACTCCCAAGTATTCTTTATCAAAATTAGCAAATTTAGAAAACAACTTAGTGCACTTACCTACCAAAATAATTAGTAACCCTTCGGCTAAAGGGTCTAGGGTTCCAGTATGCCCGACTCTTTTAGTCCCAAGCTTTTTGCGCACAACATCAACTACATCGTGAGAAGTAATCCCTTTGGGCTTATTTACCAGTATAATCCCTTCTCTTTTGCTACTGCTCATCTTAATAACCCCCAAAGCTTAATTTTTCTTTTTGCGTTTTACGCCGTTAGTATATCTTTTTACAAAAGAGATTACTTTTCTCTCAGCCTTTTCTAAAGACTCTTCTATGGTGGTGCCACTTGCGTTTTTATGCCCTCCACCGCCAAAGAACTTAGCAACTCTATTTACATCAACTCTACCCCGAGAACGGAAATTAACTCTGGTTCTAGACTGGTCTACTCTCTTAAAAAGGAGAAACACCTCCGGACTTTTTAGTAATCTCATTATTGAAAAAACAACCTCAGTAAGATCGTAATTTTTGTCCTGCCATTTGATTATAGTTGCCCAGCAGATTTTTTTCCGGGGATCGAATTTTAAAGAAGAGATAATCTTGCCGATAAAATTTAAATCAGATGGATTGCATAAACTATGTATAGTTTCGTATGTTTTATGAGGGTGAAGATTATATTTCATCAAACTAGCGACTATTTTATGAGTCTGGCTATCAGTATTAGCATAGGTAAAATTACCGGTATCGGTAAAAATCCCGGTATAGAGACACATAGCAATATTCTTGTCCATAATCTTAAACTTATCACAAAGTAAGTAGAGCATTTGGGCTGCTGAGCCTGAAGATGACTCAACCCAGTTTATATCACCAAAATTAGTATTACTAATATGGTGGTCAATATTGATAATGCATCTAGCCTTGCTCAAGCTGTCTTTGACCTTCCCGGTCCGAGAAACATCCGAACAATCTAGGACCATGGCTACGTCAAACTTATCTTCCTTTATTGAGTTTTTTACTACTCGACTAAAGGGAAGAAATTTATATATCCCCGGTGTTGGATCATTGTTATAGATAACTACCCGTTTTTTAAGCTTTTTAAGCAAGATGTAGGTGGCTAGCTCTGAACCAAGAGCATCGCCTTCTAAATTCATATGGGCGGTAATCAAAAAGCTCTTACTCTCTTTTATCTTTTCAACTATCTTTTTCAGTAATCTCTTCCTCATTTTCCTCCTCGGATTTCTTAATCTCCTCTATTCTTTTATAGATATCCACGCTATACTTTATCGAATCATCAGGTATAAAGTGCAGTTGAGGCAAAACTTTCAATCTTATTTTCTTAGCCAAACTACCCCTAATAAACCCACACATACGATCTAATATTTCCTTAGCCTTAGCTAGATTTTCCTCATTAAGCAAACTATAGTAAACTTTACTTTCTCCTAAATCCCTAGTTGTCTCTACGCGAGTTATCGATAAAAAATCCATATCGGGATCATCAACCTCTTTCTGGATTATTGCCATAATCAGTTTTTGCAGTTCCCGATTGACTTTTTCCATTCGTAAGGACATCTTTAAACCTCAAAGTTTCTGTTATAGACTCTCTTGTTAGGAAAAGAGATTATATCTTAAACCCTCAAAAGTTTCAACTCTTTTCCTAAACCTTCTTATGTCGCGCAAAGATACGCTTTGCCTCTTGGGCCTCTTGACTTTTGAACCTTAAACCCTTATCGATCTTGGAATAGAGAGTTTTTTTAAGAGTCTTATTATAAAGGATATCAGGCTTTAAATTCATTGCCTTTAGATCTTTACCCTTAATCTTTAGGCGGACATCTACTAACCTATCTAAAAAGTGTTCTATATTTTTTCTTAAACTCTTGTTCTGATGATAGGCATAAAAGAAAAGAATACTTTCAAGAGTGTAAGGTAGAAGAATTCGATAAATATTGCTAGCTTTAGTCTGTTTCCCCAACTTCTTTATTTTATTTATGCTTTTCGCTATAGAACTAACTACAGCTCGTTCCCCTTTTCGAAATCCAAAATCATCGAAAAACTTGTTCAATCGTGGAGTAGGGAGTTTAATCAGGATAGCTGCCAAGTACAAGAGCCAAACCTCTAGCTTACGCTTCTTTCTAAACTTCTTCTCATAATAGAGTGCGGTCTTTTTTATTCTGGTAAGAAGAAGAAAACTGCTCCTATCTAACTCTATTGCCGCATCAATAAAAGAAAATCCTATCAATTCGTTAATTCTTCTAATGTAGCTAGAAGGTTCTGGCTCCTTTAGGATAAGAATTATCTCATCTCTAAGCCTATGGGGCCCAACAAGTTCTAAAGACTTATCCTTTAAGGCCTCCTTGATCAATTTAAGAGTACTAGGTTCAATTTTAAAAAAAAACCTTTGTTCAAACCTTATAGCTCTTAATATCCGAGTAGGATCATCCTGAAAGCTCCTGTTGTGTAAAACTCTGATTAGACCTTTCTTTAAATCCTCTAATCCGTTGCAGGCATCAACCAGCTCTCCGTAATCAACCCTATTTAAACTTATGGCCATAGCATTTATGGTAAAATCTCGACGCAAAAGATCTTTAGCCAAAGAAGCTGGTGAGACTTTCGGTAGGGCGCCTCGATGAGAGTATTCTTCAATCCTAGCAGTAGCGAAATCTATTCTTTGCCCCTGAAAATTTATAGTTGCTGTACCAAAGCTATGATGGCGGCGGAACTGAGCTTTCAAGAGACTGGCTAACTTATTAACGAAAGTAATGGCATTACCTTCAACAACAATATCTAAATCAAAAACTTTTCTCTTTAAAATCAAATCCCTGACCACCCCACCGACGAGGAATATCTTAACTCCTGAGCTGCTAGCTAAAGTCGAAGAGGTTTTCAAAATCTTCTTAAATTGCGGCGATAATTTTTTTAACCTGTTTTTCATAACTTTCCTTTATGTTTATTTAGCCCGAGGATGAAATTGGCTATGAATTTTCTTTAACCTTCTCTGGTTAACATGAGTATATACTTGGGTAGTAGTTATACTAGAATGACCAAGCATCTCCTGGACACTGCGCAAACCTGCTCCGCCCTCAAGAAGATGGGTAGCAAAAGAATGCCTTAAGGTATGGGGACTAACCTTCTTCCTGATCCGGCATTTCTTGGCCATATTCTTTACCATCTTCCATACGCTTTGACGGCTTATGGCCCGGCCGCCTTGAACAAGAAAAATATAAGGAGTTATTTTCTTTCTTAAAAGCTTATCTCTTGCCTCCTGAAGATACTTTTGCAAGAACCGACTAGCAACTCCCCCTAAGGGAACTATCCTCTCCTTAGAACCCTTGCCCTTACATTTAATAAACCCTATATCTAAGTTTAGGTCCGAAACTTTGAGCGTAACTAGCTCTGAGACCCGCAAACCAGTTGCATACATCAGCTCTAGAATAGCTCTGGCTCTTACTCCTTGAGTCTTTTTTAAATTCGGCGCTTTTAAAATTTCAGTTACCTCATCAAGAGTCAAAAAGTTGGGAATTTTCTTCTCTAACTTCGGAGCCTCGATAAGATCCGAAGGATCTTGCCCAGATATCTTCTCTCTTACTAAGAACTTATGGAAACTCTTAATCGCTGATAAAATCCGGGCAATACTTACCGGGGATATCTTCTTGCGTAAGAAAAACAAAAAGTCAGTGATGCTCTTGCGAGTAACATCTTTAGGGTCACTTAAACCCTCTTTCTTTAAATATTTCGTATATTTCTTTAAATCCTTACTATAGGCAGAGACAGAGTTAACGGCTAGGCCCTTTTCGACCTTAAGATAATCAATAAATGCCTCTAAATAAACTTCCATTTGATTAGCTTATAAAAAAGGATTTAGCTTGGCTTCTCTGCCTATAGTGGTAGAAGCTCCATGCCCGGGATAGACAATGGTATCCGAAGGCAAGACTAATAGCTTTTCCTTTATTGACTTAAGTATTCTCTCCTGGGATGCCAAAGGGATATCAGTCCTTCCTATTGAATCGAGAAAAAGAGTATCTCCGCTAAAAAGCCAATTACCTAGCTTCAAAGATACTGACCCGGGAGTGTGCCCCGGTGTATGGATTACCTCTATAGAGTAATTATCAAAACATAAAGACTCTTTCTCTTTATATAGCCTTGGCTCTCTTCCAACTACAATTGAAGAATCAAAGAATACTGAGCCATTGGCTTGGGGGTCTTTCAATAATTGCTTCTCATCCTGATGGATATAGAAAGGATATGGCAAACTCTCCAATCCCCCGATATGGTCAAAATGAGCATGAGTTAAGACAATGAATTCGATATTTAAATTTTGACTTTGGATAAAATTAATAACCTCATCGGCTGGTACCGGGCTATCAACTATAAAAGCCTTCTTTGATTCATCGTGGAAGACAAGATAACAATTATTAAAAAGATCTCCTAAACAGAAGGTCTTTATGCTTAACCCATCCATTTTTCGGAATCGCTATAATTGAAGTCTTTTTCGAATTTTCTCTTAAGCTTCTCAATCTTGCGAATAAGAGAGTTTCTCCTAATCTCGCTCATGTTAGGACTTTTCTTCATTGCTTCTCTAAAACCTTGCAGCTCTTCATAAATAGGGTAGACCGCATCTTTACCCTCAGTATCATAAAAAGCAATTATCTGCTCTAAATTCATTATTGCTTCGCTTATCGCTCTTCTCTGCCGTTTATAGCTAACCCCTTTCCTTAAGGCTTCGGTTAAATCATCAAGCCAGCCCCGCACAAAAAGATAGTAATTGATATACGCTCCTCGTGAAGGCTTATTAGGATAATCCTTAAATTTTACATATACCGGGGCTTCTTTTTCGTACTTCTTCTTCCTTATGAACTTCTTACGAAGGCTATGACAGCCGGAAGTTGAGCTCACCATTGCAACAAGAAGAAAAATCAATAACTTCCTCATGGCAACATACGCTCCTTTTTTACTTCTTTGTCTCCTTTAATCAAAGCTTGCGTAATTGTCATCCGGACCTTTAAAATTGCCGACTTGGCCTCCTTGGGCTGTAATTGAAATTTTTCTATTCTCAGTAAACGAGAGGTTTTTTCTAATTGATAAATGAAATCTATTAAAAAGTTTATCTCTGACTCTACTTCTATTTCAACAGTGTATTTTTTATAAAGCCCTATTTCCTCTATTAAGCCCGGTTTTATATCCTTAAGAAAAACAGAGGCGGTTCTGGCCAGTTTTTCTACCTCGCTAAGCAATTTTAATTTTTCTTCCTCTTCGGAATGACCCTGACTTATTCCTTCGGTGTATTTCTGGTATTCGCTGGTAACTAAATCTTCTTGTGACAATGCATGCAGATATCTTTGTAGTTTCTTCTCTTGAATAAAAATTCCATTGTTTACTTTCTTTATCCTACCCCTAGCTGTCTGAAATATAACTTTATCAAAAAAAAGCGCAGCAATGAGTCCAGCTGCAATATAGACTATATACCTTTTCTTCTTAGGTAATTCGGACAGTTTGAAAAGAATATGTTTCATTTATCCCCTATTGATTGCTGTTTAAAGTCACCTTCTAAAGAACAAATAATCTCAAATTCTGTTAAATCTTTGCCGCCTACATTACGAGTAGTGACAAATTTTGTCTTAACATCTTGAAAATATTTCGATTTTTCTAAAGCGTTAAGGAATCCAAAGATTTCGGACATAGTATTGGATACCCCTCGTAAGGTCAACTGGCCCTCTCCGTCAAAACTAATTAATGTCAGGTAAATCTCAGGAAAAATGACGCCATGTATCTCGTAAATAAAATTAAGTGCAAAACCTTTTCTGAAGGTACGTTTTTTTATCTCCTCTATTACTTGGCTCATACTCCTTAATTTATCGGCCTTCTCTTGAATCTGGAGCGTTTCTTGCTTTAACCGAGTGAGGTATTGCTCCTTATTGTATACCTTTCCCAAAAAGATACCTGAAATAGTCATTAAGATAAACATCAGATATGTGCCAAACATATACACATCTCTTCCTCTTTCCCTCATCTCTTTTTCTATTCGCAGCTGCAGAGGAATAAAATTAAACTTCTGTTCCGGATAAGCAAGCACAAGACCAGAGAGAGAAGCAACAGATACATTTCCCATAGTAGGGTTATCCTCTATAGGGGACTCTAAAGCTTCGGGAATATTTTTGAGTTGAGGTATAATTTCTACTGGTACACCGATTCTACTCCCCAGGTCACTCTCATTTAAAGACGAGATAGATGCCTGAGCCCCGGTAATTACAATCTTGCTTATTTCACTGCCGGCCAGCTCGCTCTGATAAGCATACATAGAGTGCCTTATCTCTTCAATAAGTTTCTCCTGCCATTCACTGGCGATACTTAAATCATGAGAACACTCAATAGAAATATTTCTACAAAACATTACTTTATCTTCTAGAATAACTGTAAAATCACTTTTGTCGCAATCCAGGTTAACTAAAGCCTGAGGCTCATCGCCTACTCCATCTTTACAGGCAAAACGATACCAAGTGAGCAATCCTTCGGAACTCAAAGCTATTCTTTCAGTTTTTAACTCCACCAGCTTTAATATTTCAAAGTATCGCCTGATAACATCTTGATGCACAACAGCCAGCATCACTCCGCTATACCCTTCGGCGTTAGTGCTCAAAATCTGGTAATCGTAAATTATTTCATCTTTCGCAAAAGGAGTCAGTTTACCTATCTGCAACTCGACCATATTTTTTATCTCAGCAGGATTTGTAGAAGGAAGTTCCAAATTTCTAATAGCTGCAGCTTGATGGGGCACAATAACTATAAGTGAGTTTGAATCTATCTTTAATCCCTTAAATAAATTCTTGATTTGCTCAGAAGTTTTCTTATCTTGGAGGCTGCGTGAAATTGCTACTTTCTCTACTATAATCTTCTTAATCTTTCTTGACTTTGCAAAAGATTCGGCCTGCACGATTTTCAGCCAATCGTTACTTATCTCCAATGCAGTTATAATCTTTTTCTTTCTTTTAAATGATGGAATTTTTATATTTTGTAACGATATTTTCATATTTTCCTCTCAAAGCCTTGCAACTATCTACTCTGAGTATTCCCAAAGTAAAGGTTAATTTATCCTTCACGCCAATATAACATCCGGACAGGCTCCTTGTTAAGGCGCTGGATGACACAAGTAATGTTGTTTTGCAAATTACCAGTACCTTTTTTAAGAATTCCCGATGAAATGATTCTAAAAACATCCGATTTTACACTAAGGGCATTGCTGGAAATAGCACGGTTCATCTCCTCAGATTCTTCTGTAAACAAAGATCCTATCTTTCTCATTTCAGCCGGTGTCTTAAAAATATTGTCGTCTTCGGTCCCGTCAATTCCGTCAGAACCCTGGCGGAATTCAACTACTTGCTCAGCAAGCCCACTGCTTAAACCTAAGGCGCAGAGTACATCCTCATCAGCAGTATTGATATTAACTCCACCTTCACCATAAACAGTAATTACTCCGACAATCTTTGAAAAAATAAGGGGGCTCATGCCTTTGACCAACAACAACTCCTCAGAAATCTGGAACTCACCATTCTTGCAGGGATAAGAAGTTTCAAGATGCCGGTAATAATCGTCTTCGGCGCCGCCAGGAGAAACAAAGATATCGATATCCCTCCAGTCAACAATGGCATTGGCAATGTCGTCGGCCTCATCGGATTTTACTTCTCCGACATTTTCTAACATAGTTTTGAGTATTGACAGTGGCGCTTTGTTTATATTTATTTTGCCGGCCTCATCCTTTATATGCAAACTTATATACCCGGTACCCAAAGGCATCTCTTCAAATTCTTCGCGGTTTGACCATTCCTCATCCAAGCTATCATAGCTAAGGTCTTCATCGGCATCCAGTTCAACAATCGCCCGTTCTATACCGGCATGGGCTAGGTAATAGGTCCTCAACCTATCCTGAAGATGAGAAGCAAAACGCAGCTGAGCTGAAAGATTACGGGTAAGGCCAATAGCAAAAATCGACAGGAAGCTTAATGTCCAAAGTGTAAGAACTAATATACTTGCCTTTTTATCCTTCATTAATTTATTCAGTTTCTGCTTCTTCTACTCTGCTACCCAATTCTTTCATTTGCTCACCTGTACCAATTGGAATAAATATCGTCCTTTCAAAATCTTCCAGTCCAATTTCTTTTTCAAAAATCATCCCTACCTTTACCGCTATAGGAATACTATCCTGTTCTTCCTTTTTCCAATCATCCTTCCATTTATAATTCCCGGTTGCATTATCCAAATAACAATAGCTGAATTCTAATTTGTCAATATGTTCAAACAAAATTTTACCTTCCCCGACCTTGACTTCCTGCCCATAGGCTTTAGAAAAACTTTTTTCTGACTTTTTCATTGCCTTTTTATCATAAAAGTATACCACCTGACCTACCTGACGATGAATTTCATTATCGTCAAGGCTTGAATCCGGTTCAGCTAATATCAAAACCGGAAAACTAATAGAATCCTCGCTACCCTCAAATGGAATCCCGGAAATTTTAAAAGTATTTCTTAAATCTTTAGCCATTGACTCGGTTAGGAGCCTTATCTTGCTCAAATGAATCTTGTCATTATTCCCTCTGCGCCAAGCAGCTATGCCATTAGCCAAAACAGTGTAGACTGCTACGCCAGCCAAAGCGAAAATCGTTATGCTTACAAGCAACTCAACAAGTGTAAATCCTTTTTTAGTGGATAGTCGATAGTGGTTAATGGATAGTTTCATTTCTGTCATTTTCTCTAGTCGCTAATCTTCTTCGGGCGGGCTTCTCACATAGGTAACTAAGGAAATCGTACCTTCTCTTTTGCCTTCTTTCCAGACAAAGCTTGCCCTAAGCTCATTCAAATCATCATAACTCTCAGAAACCTTCTCCTCTGCCTCCCACTCAACAGGATCTATTTCTATATTCCAGGCGCATTTTAGACCTTGGTCTTTAAACCGTTCACTTAAGCCATTTTCAAAAGTATTCCAGTCTTCCTTAGCCGCTATCTGGGCCTGGGCCATCTTATTCCCGGCTAGCAAACTGGCTTTTAAATTATTTTCTGAAATACGCAGGCCATTGAGACAGTAAACAAATCCCTGCAAAACTAAGACCAGACCTATAGACAAAATAGAAATACTGATCATCACTTCGATGAGGGTAATCCCTTTCTTATTCCCAGTTAACAACATTATCATCACTCTCTACCCCATCTGGCCCTAATGAATATAAGTCATAGTCTTGGTCGTGAGATGAAGGATATCGGTATTGGTACTCATTACCCCAGGGATCAATAGGTTTTCTCTTAATATAAGGCCCATTCCAGCCGTTCGACCCTTCCGAATTACTCCGTAATGCTCCTAGAGAATTGGGATATTTGTCGTTCTCCAATTCATAAAGGTCTAAGGCCGAGGCTATATTGGCAAGAATGTCTGTTTTGGCAATAGAAATCTTGGCCTTTTTTGAACGGCCGGCAAGCTTAGGCATTATCATCGCTGCCAGAGTGCCAATAATAATTACTACCAATATCAATTCAACCAAGGTAAAACTCCTTCTTTCGTGCTTCATCGATTACCTCCCTTTTACATTCCTAAATTTATCTGGAAAA
>Ga0265596_1000815_pt1 | contig 16479 bp, 20 predicted proteins | sample saktaG_FD_190143 | JGI IMG/M metagenome (GOLD analysis project Ga0265596, IMG submission 190143) | Saline water microbial communities from Sakinaw Lake, British Columbia, Canada - sak_2013_06_06_60m | ecosystem: Environmental > Aquatic > Non-marine Saline and Alkaline > Saline ...
CATAAAAAAGAAAGAGTGGAAAATAGGCCACCTTCTGTTGTTTTCTGCTTTAACAGACAAAACATGTCAACATTCTACTTAGCGTTCTTTGAACTTGCATCAATCAAGGTGTTCGTTTCATCAAATCCTTATCTTCCTAGTTCATTTCATAAATCATTACTCAAATAAGGCTGTGGCGTTTCTGTAACAGAGCTTTACCTCGCGATAATCTATTTTCATAGATGATTATTTTTAAGAGAATTTTGCATCTCCTAATGATGGGCAGACCTTCCTCAGACTTAATTTCCATTTAATTAAATTAATTGAAATTTACTGATTTAACAGTTAAGTCCGAAAGTTGACTATTCCACTCTAGAAATAATAGAAATAATCATAATTTAAACCTTTTGATTTTTGTTTTAAAGGATTTTTAATAGAATCTTTTTAATTTATTTTAAAAAAATTATCAAGATGCAAGTAGAAAAGATTTATAGAAAATATAAAAAGAATATTAAAAACAATATAATTTAATGAGGCTTTTAGTAGTTGCGAACTGAAATTCTCGTTACCTTGAATCTTACATTCCAACTCTATCAACGTTGTCTTTTACAACGGCCTTTGTTATTTCGTTTTGCGGATGGCTTCGTGCTTAGATGCTTTCAGCACTTATCCATATGAAGCGTAGCTGCGCAGCATGCTCATAACAACTGCTACACCAGAGGCTTCCAACCCTGGTTCCTCTCGTACTACAGGGTCGTTTCACTCAAACAACAACACACCTAATAGATATCATACAATCTGTCTCACGACGATCTTAACCCAGCTAACGATTCCTTTTAATATGTGAACCCCAGCACCCTTGGTCGCTTCTGCACGACCAGGATAGGAAGAGCCGACAGCGGAGTAGCAAGCCTCGCCGTCAATATGAACTATCGGGCGAGACCACCCAATTATCCTTGAGGTACCTTTTCTGTCACAATTGAGACCCATTAAAAGTCTTCAATGGTTCGATAGGCCCGTCTTTCAACTCTGCTTTTCGTACTTTTTAAAAAACAGTTAGACAAGCTTTTGCCCTTACACTCTACTCTAGATTTCCGACCTAGATGAGCTTGTCTTTAGGCCCCTCCGATATCTTTTCAGAGGGGTCCCGCCCCAGGCAAACTGCCCGCCTGCTGTTGTCCCCTATAAGAGTAAGTAAATCTACAAAAAGCAAGTAGTATTACATATTTTGACATGCCGCTTTGCCGGAACTACGCGTATTCTCCTACTTATTCTATGTACTAATTATAAATTTACAGCAACAAGTTGCAGTAAAGGTCTACAAGGTCTTAGCTTCCCGTTAGGTGTCTCTGGCCTGTTCACCAGAGAGTAATTTCAGAAGATTCTAGTTAGGGACAGTGACGATTTCGTTAAACCATTCATGCAAGTCGCCATTCAGACGACAAGGTATTACGCTACCTTAAGAGCCTCAGGAATTAGGCCCGCCGTTTGATGGACCTTAGCTGTGTTGAAACACAGTTTTAGACACCACCACTGGGCAGGTCTCACCGGTTATACAAGTCATTTCTGATTAGCAACCGGCTATGTTTTTGATAAACAGTCGAACCATCTTTGTTACTGAGATCTATTAATGCATTAATATTTCTAAAACACAAAAATAGACACCCCTTATACCGAAGCTAAAGGGCTAATGTTGCCGAATTCCCTTAACTAGATTAAACTTTCATATCTTAGCCTTCTCAGCTAGGGCATCAGTGTTGATTCTGGGTACGGCTATACAATTTCTATGTTTAAACTTTTCACAGACTCTTGGAATCAGTATTTTTCACTATACAAATTCTTTCAGATCTAAGCATTACGCTCCTTAAAATTCTCTGTATAAATTTTCTTTCGAAACCAGACTTATCCTAAAGTAATCTAAACAATCAAACAAAATTGCACAGTATAGGAATATTAATCTATCATCCATTCGCGATACTCAGTTAAGGCATCACTTAGGTACCGACTAACCCTTGGTTAATTGTTATTGCCAAGGAAACCTTGCCCTTACGATATTTTGCGATTCTCAGCAAAATTAGTTCTTACTCCTACCAGGATTCTCATTCCTTCCAGCTCCACCTTCCCTCTCGGAAAAACTTCTGCGCTGAAAAGACGCCTGTTTACCGCAATGTTCAAAAGAACATGCCCGTGGTATCGGTGTTATATTTTAGCCCTGTCCATTTTCAAGGCCTCAAACCTCGATAGGTGAGCTGTTACGCTTTCTTTAAATGATGACGGCTTCTATGTCTACATCCCCAGTGTCTTTGGTTCAAGACTCTTTTTGATACACTTAATATAAACTTTAGGACCTTAACCACAGTCTCCCTTGTTCGGGTCTCGGAATAGCACCTTACGCGCCACCCCTGTTTCCCATTGAAAATATCTTATAGATTCTGAGTTGGAAAGTTCACCGTAGCAAAAACGCTCTGCATGATCTATCCGTACTTTACACCATAAGAAAATTAAACAATGAGACTATACATAGGCATATTTCAACAGGAACCAGCCATTACCAGATTCGATAGGCTTTTCACCCCTAATCACAAGTCATCCTAGTGCATGCACACAACAATGGTTCAGGCCTCCATTTTCCTTTCGGAAAACTTCACCTTGCTCACGATTAGATCATCTGGCTTCAGGTCTTATTCAAGTAACTAATGCATTTTCATACTTGCTTTCGCTTTGACTACCAAAAGTTAATCTCGCCACTTAAATAAACTCCCTGGCCCGTTTTTCAAGACGTACGTTACAACTCCTTAGAGCAGTAACAAACTGTAACTGTTAGATTTCAAGTCTTTTAACTCTCTTTTAAGAGTACTTTTCAGCTTTCCTTCGCAGTACTAGTTCACTATCGGACTTAAACCAATATTTAGGGTTAGCAGTTAATTCTGCTATATTCATACCCCCAATTCAGGAGATACTACTCTTTTAAGCATATTCATATTAAATTCATCTACGAGACTTTCACTCTCTAAGGTGTTTTTTTCCAAAAAACTTTGACTCTTTAACTTAGAATTATAGCTCACCACATCTCATTCTCTCTTTCAAAAGAAGATTCAGTTTGCCCTTTACCCTTTTCGCTCGCTGCTAATAAGGGTATCACTAATTGTTTTCTCTTCCTACTGGTACTAAGATGTTTCAATTCCCAGCGTCTATTATCCTCTCGGATTAAATACGTTTTCGCATTCGGAAATCTCAAGATCAAATTTCGCGTGCAAATCCCTTGAGCTTATCGCAGCTTGCCACGTCCTTCATCATAGTTTAAACCAAGCTATTCCTCTAACAGTAATAATAAAACTATATTTTGCTTTTATTTATTCTTCTTATTTATTTTTCTAATTAAGTTAATCTCTTCTACTTGCATCATTGATGAATATAATTTCATCTCCACTCCACCCAAAAAAGATCTTTTGAGCTTCATCATTAAGACATGGACCCACTGTGAATCGAACACAGACATCCTCGTTGCAAACGAGGTATTCTACCATTGGATTATGGGCCCGTAAAGATATTGAATATGAGAATAATTAACTTACTAATATTTTTTAATTTTTATAGGAGGTGATCCCTCTGCAGGTTCCCCTACAGATACCTTGTGACGACTTAACCTACCTTGTCATACCTAGATTTGTCTCAAAAAGAGCCTCACCAGGGCATAACTCGGTTGGTTTGACGGGCAGTGTGTGCAAAAGGCCGTGACATATTCACCGTTCGTTGATAACAAACGATTACTACGGATTCCATCGGCATGAGGTTGGGTTACAAACCTCAATTTGAACTAGGCCACACTTTAGGAGATTAGCTTCTCTTTTCAGAGTCGCATCTCATTGAATGTGACATTGCCGCGCGCGTGTCGCCCAGGGGATTCGGGCTGTACCCACCTAACATCGCCCCCACCTTCCTCCTTGTTGCCAAGGCAGTCTGTTTAATGTGCCCCTTTCGGTAGAAATTAAACACAAGGGTCTCGCCTGTTACTTGATTTAACAAGTCATCTCACGACACAGGCTTATGTCGGCCATGCAACTCCTCTCAGCGTGTCAGGTAAGCCCTTTAGACTGACCTTCATTCTGCTGTCGCTCCTGGTAAGATTCACGGTGTAAAATCTAATTAAACCGCACGCGTCACCCGTTGTAGTGCCTTCCCGCCAATTCCTTTAAGTTTCGGCCTTGCGACTATACTTCCCAGGTAGCTCACTCTTCGGCTTCCCTACAGCACTAATGCCTCTCTAAGAGGCACTAATGTTTAGTGAGCAGTGTTTACTGCTAGGACTACAGGGGTATCTAATCCCTTTTGCGCCCCTAGCCTTCATCCCTCACTGTCAGAGCCGTACTCGTAAAGTGCCTTCGCCATTGTTAGTCTGATTAAGATTAACACATTTAACCGCTACCTCAATCATACTCTTTACGTCTTCCGGTCTCTAGTAATATAGTATCTCTTGCACGCTTAACATTTAAGATATTAAATTTCACAAGAGACTTATAAAACAAGCTACGAATGTTTTAGACCCAATAAATGTGGATGCAACTTGGACCGCCGGTATTACCGCGGCGGCTGGCACCGGTCTTGCCCAGTCCTTATTCGTCTGCCTTTTTACAACAAACAAAAGTTTCTCAAAGAGAAACACTCTGGTTTATTCTATCACTCTTTCGAGCATTGTAGAATTTCCTCAGCTGCTGCACCCCGTAGAGCTAGGAATAGTGTCTCAGATTCCTTCTCAGGGTCTCTCCGCTAAGAGCCCTTACTGATCATCGGCTTGTTAGTCTATTACACCAACAACAACCTAATCAGCCGCAGCCTCATCCTTAGGCTCGAATTTCAAAAATTACTCATTCCAGAAATAATTTTCTATCAAGATTTATCCTCAGTTTCCCGAGATTATTCTTGACCTAAGGACAGATTAGCTACGTGTTACTGAGCAGTTCGCCTTCTTACTGATAAATCAAAAGAAAAACTTGCATGCCTAAATATAAACCAGATAGCTGCATCCGCCAGCAGGATAAACTGGATTTAAAAAATAAAACCATCCTACTAATGAATACTTATAGATTGTTAGAATAACACTAATAAGGTTAATTATTACATCCTACCATAAAATAATTTAAGGCAATCATCATAGTCAATATCATTAACATTTTTACAAAAAATCATGATAAAAAAGGTATTTAAACTTTTCCTTAAATTAAGATTTAAAAAGATTCCTCGAGATCTGCAGATTTTTATTAAAAATTTTGAATTAAAAAATAAAAATCTAATTCTAACTTTTCCTTCATTTAAGTACCAGAAATAAGGGAATATTCTAACTCTTGAATAGTAACATATAGAAAGATTTAAAAAGTCTTTTCAAATTAATTAAATATTATGGAATCAAAAAATTTGAGAGAAATAAAAAAAAAAGAAGCAGAGGAACTAGTAAAAAAAGGATTTGCAAAATATAGAAATCCTGGAAATTATGAAAAAAATATTTTGTCTTATAATGGGAAATTTTATGCGGAAAGGGAAGCAACATATGAAATTCTTTCAGACAATTGGATAAATTAATTAAATTAAATCACATAAAAGAAAAATTAAAATGATAAAACAAAAGAAAATTACCAAGAAGAAAAAGGAAATTATGGAAGAGAATTTGATTATTATAAAATAATTTTTGAATCAAAATCTGTAGACTATATTTTAAAATTTTTAAGTGATAGGCCCCTTTTAGAAAGAGCTATTGCATATTTCCCACTTTCACAAGCAAATGCTCGAAAAATGGCTGCAAGAAAAACTTTAGAAAGAAAAAGGTTAGAGCATAATAATTTGGAAGAGTTTAGTGAAACTCTCTGTTGAAAAATAATTAAAAAATTCTTAGATTATTTAGTTTTTCAAAAACATTTATAAATCAAATTTTCAATTCATTTTTATGATAAACGAATCAATAGTAGAAAAGAAAGAAAAGAGCCTATTAGAAAAATTAAAAGAAAAAATTGAAAAATCTTCAAAAGAAAAATCATCTGGAAAAGAAAAAATTTCTAAAAAAGACTTGGGAACTAAAAGTAAATTAAAAAGTGAAAAATCCATAGAAATTGGTGCAGAAAAAAAATATAGAAAAAAAGGTATAGAAAAAAAAGGCCAGAAAAAAACATTAATTCCTTTAGAGGATTATATTAAATGTGCTGTTCATTTAGGAACAAAAGTCATTACTCCGGGAATGAGAAAATATGTCTATAAAAGAAGGGCAGATGGTTTGGCAGTAATTAATACAAATATTATAGACGATAAATTAAGGGAAGCCATAGATTTCTTAAATAAATATGAAGCAAAAGACATTTATATGGTTTGTCGAAGGGATGCAGGATTAGATGCTGCAAAGAAATTTGAACAAGCAACCAATATTCGAACATTCACAAAAAGATATCTCCCAGGAATAACTACTAATCTTCTTCTTGATGAGTTTTTTGAAGCAAAACTTACAATAATTTGCGATCCTTGGGTCGATAAAAATGCTTTAAGGGATAGTATGAGATTAAAAAAACCAATCTTGGGGCTCTGTTGTACAAATAATTATATAAAAGAAATCGCCCAATTAATTCCTTGTAATAATAAATCTAAAAAATCAATTGGTTGCATTTTATATATTCTTGCAAGAGAGTATTGTGCGAATAAAAAAATTCCTTTTGATTATAAATTAGAAGATTTTACAGGCAGTTTAGAATAAATATTCAAAATCTTTTCAATTATTAATTTATTATTTTCTTTAAATTATAATAAGCAATAATGTATTCAGAAATATTTAAAAAATTAATTTGTTAGAAAACAAAAATTATTGTTTAAATTTTGTCAGGAAGTTTTGATTTATCAGATTTATATATTTCTGCGAATTCTGGTGTAGCAATAATTATATTGCTTCCAAATCCTGAAATGCTTCCTTCTAAAGCATCTACTGTTTTTTTAATTTTAGAAATTGCTCTTTTTAATTCAATTAAATCTTTTGTTTTTAAGGGTTTGAAATCAATAACTGCGATAGTATATCCCTCTCTTAATGTATTTAAAATATTATTAACATCTTCATAATCTTTTAAAATAAAAGGTCTAACAAGAATTTTAGATCTTTTTAATTCTTTTCCTAAATCAATTTCAAGATATTCTTGAGCTTGCTCATTTTTATTAAATGCTTTTGAAATTCCTTTTTTTATCTTTTTAAATACCATATTTAAAAATTATCTCTTCAAGTTTATAAATATTTCTATGATTCTATTGAATTTTCTTAAAAATTTCTTTTTGTAAAATTTCAATTTGTTTTGTTAATTCTCCTTCTTGTTTCTTTATTGAATCTAATCTTAAAGATAATAATCCTTTCTTTTTTATTAAATCTTTGTTTGTTTGTTCTTTATCTGCTTTAATTATTATTTGGCCAATTAATTTAAAAACATCTTCATTAGATTTAGAAAGTTCAGATATGGCCCTTTCTGTTTCCAAAAGCTCTAATTGAAATGCCTGTTTTTGCATAATTAAATTTTGCAAAGTTCGCTCGTAAAATTGCAATTCTTGAATTTTTTTTGTATCTTTTTTATCAATTTGCATTTTATTATTTAAACTGCTTTTATTTTTTTTGTATCTTTTCTAGGTTTATAAAAAATCTTGCCGCCACAATTTGTACAGAGAAATCTTTTATCTAAATCTTTACTTTTTATTTTCTTTCCACATTTGAAACATTTATATATTGCCATTTTAATAATTTTTATATCCCATTCTATTTAAATTTATTCTTCTTTTTTAGGTAAATAAAAAACATGCTCTGCAAATTTTTTTCCACATTTTTTGCATAACCAGATTCCTTTTGAAAGTCTTTTTGCAACACCATTGCAAAAAACACATTTTTGTTTTTTTCTTTGAACAGATTCTATTTCAGTTATTTTCTTTCTTACTTTTTTACCGTATCTTACACCATATCTGCCTGCAGATTTAACCTTTTTTGTTCTCATTTTAATTTATTTGATCAATTTATTTATAAATTTACTTATAAAAAAGTATTTTTAAATTATTGTGTTTTATCATTTTAAATTATTAAACAAAAATGGGGATGCCCAGATTTGAACTGGGGTCGCGAAGTCCCAAACCTCGAATGATAACCAGGCTACACTACATCCCCTAATTAAATATGTTTGAATGTATTTATAAAGATTTATACAGGTACTAAAATTACTTTTAAAAAAATTATTTCTTTTTTTTCTTTTCTTTAGAATCTGTCTTATTTACCAAAGCCTCTTTTTCCTTTCCTTCTTTTTCTTTAGTTTCTTTTTCTTTTTTTTGCTTTTCTTCTTCAACTTGTTTTTTCTCTTCAATTTGTTTCTTCTTTTTTTGAATGACGAGATCTTGCTCTGTTTTTATTTTAATGAAAAAATCATCTAGTTTTTTTCTCTTTTCTGACATTGTTTCTATAATTTCATTATTAATCTCATTATCAAATTTCCCCTGATTAACTTCTTCTATTATGTTTTTTGGATTTTCATTTTCAACTAAAACTCCCAAGGATAAACATGTTCCCAAAATTGATTTAACTGCATTTTTAAGATCCTTTTCAAGCATTTCTGAATATTTTATTTTTACAATTTTTATTATATCTTCTATTGAAGCATTTGCAACTTTTACATTTTTATGATCTGCTGAACCTAATTCAATACCTAACTCTTTTTTTAATAATTCTGCAGTGGGGGGAAGAGAAGTTTTAATTTTGATTTCTTTTGTTTTATCATTTATATCTAATTCAATAGGGATTTTCATACCCTTAAAATTCTTAGTAAGATTATTTACATCTAAAATTATCTTATTTATATTTAATCCTAGGGGGCCTAATTGCTGAGCAATCGCTGGACTTGGTTTCATATTTGCTCCTTCAATCAATAATTTAATAATCATCTGGAATTAATCTCCCACTAATATTTTCGTGATCTTTATTTATTTTTAAATCTTTATCTGATGAAGACTCTTTTTGATAATCTTTTTTTTCAATTGAATCTTCTTTTTTCTCCCTTCTTATTACTCTTATATTATCTAATTTAACAGTTACTGGAATTGGGACTACTGCTGCCAAAAGTGTTACAACTGCTTCTCCTTTTGATTTATCGAATCTTGTAACCTTTGCTTTTTCTTTTTTAAAGGGTTCGCCAATAATTTCTACAATGTCCCCTTTTTCTATATTAATTTCTTCCATTGCTGGTTCAATCATGCTTTTTATTTCTTCATAACTTACAGTTTTACCGATTATCCCTTTAATATATGGAAGATTATAGGCTGCTTCTTCTGCAAAATCCCTATTTTCTGCTTCTAAAAAAACATATCCTCTTAGACTATGTGGCCTTGCTAAAGAATATACTTTTAAATTTTTTTTACGAACTTTTTCTGAAATTAATTCTAAAGCTCGGTCTTCCTTATTTGTTGTTACTTTAATAATAAATATCATTTTTTATTTTATTTATTTTATTTTATCTATTTTATTTTATTTTTATAATTTTTAAGTTTAACTGCTTCATAATCTTTTTAGAAGTAGTTAATAATACTTAAAATTTTGGTTTTATAAAGTTTATTCTTTTTATGATTCGTATTTAAATTGATTTTGATGAAAAATAATCTTAAAATTAAGAAATTACCCCATTCAAAAGAAAACTTAAAAAATTGGAAAATCTTTTTAATTGGAAATTATTTTATTTTTAAAATAATTAAAATTAAAGCGATAATAAATCCAATCAAACCTATTAAGGATAATCCAATTGCAGAAACTTTTGAAATTGTTTGAAATTCTTTTTTAGATGGTTTAGATAAAAGAGACCAGACCCTATGACATTGCTTGATAAAAGATTTTAAATTAAACATACTTCTTTTGAGAATAATTAGTTTTTAAGTTTTACTTAAATTTTGATTTTAAGATTTATTAGACAAAGCAGATCCAAAAATTATCAAAAAATTATTCAAGAAACTCTATACCAAGTTCATTTGAAATTTCTGATTGTTTTTTTATCCCAATTGGCATTTCTCCCCCGATTATCTGGGAACTTTTAACACCAGTAATTATGATCATAACTCTAATTGATTTATCCATTTCTGGACTAATCTGGGCGCCCCAAATTAATCTTGCATTAGGATTTAACTTTTCTCCAGTTTTTGAAATTATCTCTCTTGCCTCATCTAAACTCATATCTTCTCCCCCAATAATATTAACTAAAGCCCCACAAGCATTAGAGATATCCACATCTAATAATGGGTTTGTTAATGCCTTTTCAACTGCTTCTTCTGCTCTTTTTGCAGAATCTGATTCTCCCATACCCATTAAAGAAACTCCACCATTAGACATAATTGTCTTTACATCTGCAAAATCCAAATTCACTAATCCAGTTTTTGTTACCAATTCTGTAATTCCTTTAACTGCATTTGTTAAAATTTCATCTGCAACTTTAAATGCAGTCTGTAATGGAAGTTCTGGTGCAATTTCTAATAATTTATCATTAGGTATAACTATTAATGTATCAACAATAGATTCCATTCTTTCTAAACCGTATTCAGAATTTTCAATTCTTTTTCTTCCTTCAATTGTAAAAGGCAAAGTAACAATTCCAATAGTTAGGGCCCCCTGTTTTTTTGCTAGACCTGCAATAACTGGTGCAGCACCTGTTCCAGTTCCACCGCCAAGACCACAAGTAATAAAAACCATATCACTCCCTAAAAGTTTTTTCTTAATATCCTGTTCTGATTCATGAGCTGCTTCTTCTCCAATTTTTGGATTGCTCCCAGAACCAAGGCCTTGAGTTAATTCTCTTCCAATTAATATTTTTTGATCTGCATTTGAATAAAGTAAATCCTGTGCATCAGTATTAACTGCAATAAATTCACCACCCTTAATTCCAATTTCTTTCATTCGACTTATTGTGTTCCCACCAGCACCACCAATTCCAAAAACCTTAACTCTAGCATTTTGTTTTTTTAAAAGTTCTTCTAATTCTCGGTCTATTTCTGCTAATTCTGGATTTTTCTCTAAAATATTTCTAGAAATTTGATTAATTGAAGGATTACTAAATTTTTGTCCCTGAAATTCTGATTCCATAATTAAAAAACACTGAATCAATATTTAAAGATTATTGCTTTTTTATTATTGTGTTCAGATATATAAAATTGCTTTCAGATTAATTACTATCTTTGGAATCTTTTTTATTTTCAACCCTAACTTCTAAGATATAGTCTAAAATTTCTTTGAATTTTTTCTCAAAAATTCTAATAAAGGGGGTGGCTGCTTTTTCTAAAAAGATTATTTTTTTATCTTTATTATTAATTTCAAATTTAAATCTTTTTTTGAAGAAAAAATCTTGTAAGGAATTTATTTTTTCTTGAATTTCTACAACTTTTCTTTTGATAATAAAATCATAAGTGACTTCTTTTCCAGCCAATAAATTATTGAAATCCACGATAACCCTACCACCAGAAACTGAAAGAACTTTTACAAGATTATAATCTAACTGAAGAATCATGCCCCTAGATGGCTGAATGTCTTTTTCTTTAAAAATTTTTAATGGGATTGTTTTAATTAAAGAAGAATTTCTTTTGCCAAATGCTTGCTCTGCTTTTAATTGAATTGAATATTTTTTTCCGATTTCTTTTTCTTCTAAACTTTCATCGAATCCTTTTAATAACATTCCCTTTCCAACACAAATAATAATTGGTTTAGAGTTTGAATTTGGATTCATTTTTTTTGCTCTTTCACTATTTGTTGTATCAAAGATTTCCCCATTAGTTTTTCCATCAAATTCTAATTCAACAAACTCATTTTTTTTGATTTTCATAATTATTACTTATTTACGGCATTTAAAAGTTTAATTATTTTCCTGAAATTCTATTATTCTAAAGAAGATCTTAAATTATTCTTTAAAAAATAAGAATAATACATTTAAAAAAGAAAAAACATTAATATAAAGAAAGAAAATAATTAGATAATATAACGGGAATTTTCAGAGAAACTTTTATAAATCTATATTTTTTGTAAAAAACATGGCCTACAAATTAATATATGCTACAGAAGCGAAACCAGGTGTTATAGTTTTAATTGATCAGATTCCTTGCATGGTTAAATCTAATAATCTTAGTAAAACTGGAAAACATGGGCATGTCAAATGTAGAATTGAGGCCCTAGGACTTAAAGATAATAAAAAGCGAGTTTTTCTTAAAGGTGGACATGAAAAATTAGAAGCTCCAAGAATTGATAAAAATAAGGGGCAGATTCTTTCTATTCAAGGAGAAACAATTAGTTTAATGGATTTAAGAAATTTTGAGACCATTGAAATAGATTTGCCTGAAGAATTAAAAGAAAAAATACATGAAGAAGAACAAATAGAATACTGGACAATTGAAGGAAAAAATATACTTCGAAAAAAAATATAAATAAAATGGCAACAAAATTAGCAGCAACACAAGCAAGATTATTTAAAAATATCTTTGTTTGCAAAAATTGCAAAGCAAAAGTTAGGGCAGATCCTAGAAAAATAATTGAAGGGAAAATTAGATGTAGAAAGTGCTTAAAGAAAAATTTTAGACCAATTAGGAAAAAATAAATTAATTAAGAAAGTTATATGGAATTTTATATTTATGATTTAATATTTTTAGTTTTATTTTGTGCATTCATTGCAATTTTTTTATATAAAAATCGAAAGAAATTAAAAAGAGAAATGAAAATAGCCTTTTTATATAAAACAAAACTTGGTTTAAAATTAATAAACTATATAGGGAAAAAATACAAAAAAATTTTGAACTCATTAAAATATATAATTCTCTTTACCTCTTATCTCTTAATGGCGGGAATTTGCATTCTTCTTGGAAAAAGTTTATTCTTGTATATCCGTTATCCTATTTTAATAACCAAATTAATAAGGGCCCCCCCAATTGCTCCACTCATTCCTTATTTTCCAAAATTATTTCAAATGGAATCTTTTTTCCCACATTTTTATTTTACATATTTTATTATTGCTTTGGCAATTGTGGCTATTGTTCATGAACTTTCTCATGGAATTTTTATGAAACATAATAAAGTTAAAATAAAAAGCACAGGCATTGTTTTTTTTGGACCTATTTTAGGAGCATTTGTAGAACAAAATGAAAAAGATATGAAAAAATTATCAAAAACAAATCAAATGACTATTTTAGGGGCAGGGGTTTTTGCAAATGTGGTTACTGGAATTTTCTTTTTTTTAATTTGGGCAGGAATATTTTTTATCACCTTTTCACCGGCTGGCGCTAATTTTAATGATTATGCTCAATCAATTATTAAAATTGATTCTATAGATAAAATAAATAATTTCACTATTGATAATAAAACAAACGAAGGAATAATTAATTTCCTGGATTCAGAAAAAATAAAAAATAATTTCTTGATTAATGAAAAAAATAATTCTTTAAAATCTATTAGGATTTTTGCTAATGGCTTCCATTATTTTAGTAATATAAAAATTCTAAAAGCACAGTTGCAACAAGATGTTGAATATTTAATTTTATATGAGGATTTTCCAGCAATTAACCTCGAGCTTAAAGGGAATATAATCGAATTTGATTATAATAAAATTAAAACTTATAATGATTTAGAAAAAATAATGGAGGATTATTCTCCTGGAGAAAAAATAAACCTAAAAACAAAAAATGATGGAAATATTTTAGAATATAACCTTACTCTTGTTTCCAATTTAAGAAACCCTAATAAGGCTTTAATTGGAATTTCTAATCAAGAAATAAAAACAAATATCGCAGAAAACTTAGCTTTTTTCAAAGAAAAATTTACGCACTATGAATCTCGGGGGGAATTTTTAGAATTTTTATATTATCTTGTATTTTGGATTTTTTTAATTAATTTATTGGTGGCTTTATTCAATATGCTTCCACTTTCAATATTGGATGGCGGAAGATTTTTCTATCTAACTATTTTAGGAATCACAAAAAAGGAAAAAATTTCAAAAAAAATATATAAATCTCTTGGATTCTTAATTTTATTTTTGTTTTTACTTGCAATGGCTGGCTGGGTTTTTGGAATTTTGCATTGATTTCAATTTTATTAAATTAAATTCAATAATATGATAGATAAAAAAAAGGCGAAAAAAGATCTTGAAAAAAAAGGATATAGAATTGTAGAAGGAAATAGTGCTGTTAAAATTTGCACATGGACGAAAAATTCTTTAACCAATAAGGGGGTTTGCTATAAAGAACAATTTTATGGTATTAAAAGCCATCTTTGTTGTCAAATTAGTTGTAGCCTATTTAATTGCCAAAATAAATGTATTCATTGCTGGAGGGATCAAGAATATACTGAACAATTGGATTTAAAAAAAATAGATGATCCAAAAAAAATAATTTCTGGTTCTATAATACATCAAAGAAAACTAATTGAAGGATTCAAAGGGAATTCAAAAATAAATTTGAAAAAATTTAAAGAAGCTCAAGATCCTAATCAATTTGCCATTTCTCTTACTGGAGAACCAACAATTTATCCAAAATTAGGAGAATTGGTGAATGAATTAAGAAAACAAGGAAAAACTAGTTTTATTGTCACAAATGGTTTAGTTCCTGAAAAACTTAATCAAATGCAAGAGCAAAATCAATTACCAACACAATTATATCTTTCACTAAATGCTCCAAATAAAGCCCTTTATGAAAAATGGCATAGAAACCCTGATCCGAATGCCTGGAATAAATTCAATAAAACAATTTCAATTTTTCCAAAATTAAAAACAAGAAAAGTAATTAGAATGACCCTGGTTAGGGGAATAAATCTAAAATCAGAGTTAGTTCCCCAATATGCGCAATTAATTAAAAAAATAAACCCAGATTTTATTGAAATAAAATCTTATATGAGTGTTGGTGCTGCAAGAAAAAGAAAGAATATGGGATATGGTGCCATGGTTAGTTATGATGAAATTTTAGAATATTCTAAAGAAATAACAAAAAAATTAAATCAAGAAGGTTATAAAATTTTAGATTCACATATTCCTTCAAGAGTTATTTTGATTGGTAAAGAAAGAGAAAAAATGAAAATAAAAAAAGAAGAATATTGATTACAAAAAAACTAAGCCTTCTTTTGTTAATGCTGTAAATCTTACTCCAACAGGGATATTTAACAAAGCAGATATTAAAGCCATATGTTCTTTGCCGGTTCCACTTGCAATTGTTAATACAACTTCTGTTCCTTTAATTTTTCCTTTTAATTTTTTAAGAAATTCTTTTCTTAATTCTACAAGAGACTGGGATTTTATTTCAATAAATTCAAAATTCTTTTCTGCAGTAAATTTTTTAGCAAAATTATCTCCAATCAAAGTGATATTATCCCAAGAACCTCGTTTAATAACTCCTGCAACTTGCCCCCAAGTATTTTTTCCAGAACTAATTAAGGCCAGTAATTCCATTTAGAAAATGAATTGAATAAATTTATAAGGATTTGTATAATTTATAATATGAAAAAGGTTAATAATCTTTAAAAAATTTAATAAACATTTCAAAAATAAATAAAATAAAAAATGCTTGAGAAAATCTATAAAATAAAAAGGGGGATTTGCTTTAAATAAATGAAAGATCTTCCATTAAACGAAATAACCTTAAGAAAATATGAAAAACCAGAGAATCTTGAAGAGAGAGAATTAATCAGAAAAATCTGCCTATCATTAGGATTATTACAATTAGCAGATTCTAGGGATATTATTATTGACATTTTATTTGTTTTGATTAAGGCAAATAAAAATAAAGAAGAACTATCATCTGAACAAATAAAGATAAAAGTTACAGAAATAAGAAAAAAATATAATCTAGAATCCAAAGGACTTACTGAATCAAATATCCGTCGGCAATTAAAGAGATTAGCAGATTTTATGTTAATTAAAAAATCTGGGAATAAATATTTTTTGACTGAACATTCTTCTTTAAAAGAAATTTTCGAAGAGACTATTGAGAAATTTATTATTCCTCGAATAATAAAAAGGGTTAAGGAATATTTAGAAGAATTGGATAAAAAAGAAATTTTATAAATGAATCACTACATTAATCAGAATCTAATTCTTTAAAAAATATAAAAACAAAAATAAAATAAACCTATCTCTTTCTTTTAACTGGTTTTCTCTTCTTCACAGTTTTTTTTATTATTTTTCTTTTAACTGGTTTTCTCTTCACAACCTTTCTTACTACTTTTTTCCTTACTGGTTTTCTTTTAACTGGTTTTCTCTTCACAACCTTTCTTACTACTTTTTTCCTTACTGGTTTTCTTTTAACTGGTTTTCTTTTAACTGGTTTTCTCTTCACAGTTTTTTTTGTTACCTTCTTTTTTACCATCGATGTACCTCCTTTTTCCAAAATAATAAATTAATAGTGTAATCTTCATATTTAAATTTTTCTTTATTTTTTAATTTGATAAAATATTAAAATAAAATAAAATAAATCAAAATAAATAATACTTTAAGAAAGAAAAATAAT
>Ga0265596_1000827_pt1 | contig 16281 bp, 14 predicted proteins | sample saktaG_FD_190143 | JGI IMG/M metagenome (GOLD analysis project Ga0265596, IMG submission 190143) | Saline water microbial communities from Sakinaw Lake, British Columbia, Canada - sak_2013_06_06_60m | ecosystem: Environmental > Aquatic > Non-marine Saline and Alkaline > Saline ...
AAATTTTATATTAATAATATAGAATGGAATTTTAGTCTGACAGAGTCGGCTGAAATTGATAAAATAATTCTAATTTTGAAAAAATTAGCTAACTTTCTATTGAGGTTTTATTTGGGATGTAGCCTAGTCCTTATAAAGATTTAAAAATATTGATTTAGATGGTTATTGATGGTTGGCCAAAAATATCCTAGAACTAAATTGAGAAATTCAATAGATTTATCTAGAATTTTAGACCCTTTAGTTAAAGAATGGTTTTTTGGTAAATTTAAAAAGTTCTCAGATAGCCAGTTATATGGAGTTATGCCTATTTTTGAGAGGAAAAATATTCTTATATCTGCTAGTACGGGGGGTGGAAAAACTTTGACTAGTTTTTTGAGTATTTTAAATTATTTAGTTCAATTAGCAAGAAAAAACGAGTTAGAAAATAAAATTTATTGTGTTTATTCGAGTCCTTTAAAGGCATTAAATAATGATATTTATGTTAATTTAGTTAATCCTATGGATGAAATTTATAAATTAGCAAATAAAAAAGAAATTAAACTTCAAAAAATCAGAGTGGGGTTGAGAACAGGAGATACTTCAAGTTCTGAAAAAGCAAAAATGTTAAAAAATCCTCCCCATATTTTTATTACAACTCCTGAAAGTTTAGCAATTAGTTTAACTACTAAAAAATTTATTGAATTATTTTATGGTGTTGAATTTGTGATTATTGATGAAATTCATTCTTTAGATAATAAAAGAGGAGTTTATCTTAGTATTAGTTTAGAAAGATTGGAGGATATAAGCAAGATTACTCCTGTTAGAGTTGGTTTAAGTGCTACAATTGCTCCATTAGATAAGGTTGCTAATTTTTTAGTGGGAATGAATCGAGATTGTTTAATTGCAGAGGTTCAAACTTTTAAAAAAATAGATATTAAGGTTTTAACAGGAGCTAGTGATTTAATTGATACAAGCAAATACAATCTCCATTCATTGATGTATAATTTAATTGATAAATTAGTGCAAAACCATAAAACAACTGTTATTTTTACAAATACTCGGGCAGCTACTGAAAGAATTATTAATCATTTAAAGGAAATGTTTCCTGAGAATTATATGGAAGGGATAGCTGCACATCATTCATCATTAAGTAAAGAGTATAGATTTGATGTTGAAGAAAAATTAAGAGAGGGGAAATTAAAGGTTGTTGTGACATCCACTAGTTTGGAATTGGGAATTGATATTGGTTCTATTGATTTAGTTATATTATTGGGGAGCCCTAAAAGTTCTGCACGGGCATTGCAAAGGATTGGAAGAGCAGGACATAGATTAAATGATGTTTCAAAGGGAAGGTTTATTGTTTTAGACAGGGATGACTTAGTAGAGTGTAGTGTTTTGTGTAAAGAGTTTGTTGAAAGAAAAATTGATCGAATATTTTTTCCAAAAAATTGTTTAGATGTTTTAAGTCAACAGATTTATGGTATGTGTATTCAAAAAATATGGAATATTAATGAGATATTTGATTTTATTAAGAAAAGTTATTGTTATTCTGATTTAAGTAAAGAAGATTTTATGGCTGTTGTTAGTTATTTGTCTGGAGAATATGCTCTTGAACATAAGAATGTTTATGCTAAGATATGGTATGATAAAGAAACAAAGCAGGTTGGAAAAAGGGGAAAAATGGCTAGGGTTATTTATATGACTAATATTGGAACAATTCCTGAAGAAAGTTTTATTAGTGTTGTAATTGGTGCAGGAGAGAGAAAAGATCAAAAAATTGGAATGATTGATGAAAGTTTTTTAGAAAAAATGAAATTAGGAGATGTTTTTGTTTTAGGAGGTAAAAAATATGAATTTATGTTTACAAGGGGTATGAATGTATATGTCAAAAGTGCAATTAGGAGAAATCCCACTATTCCTAATTGGTTTTCTGAACAATTGCCTTTGAGTTTTGATTCTGCTTTAGAAATTGGAAGGTTTAGAAAGTTGATGAATCAGAAATTTGAAAATAAAATAAATAATAAAGAAATTATTGAATTTATTAAAGAATATTGTTATTGTGAAAAAAGTGTTTCTAAGGCGATTTATAATTATTTTTATGAGCAATATAAATATGCTAAAATACCTCATGAAGGTAGATTAATTATGGAGTATTATAAAGGTGAAAAAAATTATGTTATTTTTCATAGTTTGTATGGGAGGCGAGTTAATGACGCCTTATCAAGGGCTATTGGTTATTTAATAGGACAAAAAGTTGGAAGAGATATTGAAATTGGGATTAATGATAATGGTTTTTATTTTGCTGGTGAAAATTTACCAATTGATGAAGCTTTGAAAGTTTTGAGTCCTAAAGATTTAAGAGTTATAATAGAAGAAGCTATTTTAAAAACAGAAGTTTTGAAAAGAAGATTTAGACATTGTGCTGCAAGAAGTTTGATGATTTTAAGGAATTATAAAGGAAGAAGGAAAAGTGTTGGGAAACAGCAAATGAATTCATTTTTTTTAATGAGTGCTTTAAATAAAATAAGTAGAGATTTTCCTATTTTAAAAGAAGCTCGAAGAGAGGTTTTAGAAGATTTAATGGATATTGAGAATGCTGAGTTGGTTTTAGAATGGTTAAAAGAAGGAAGAGTTAAGATTGAAAAGATAAATACAAAATTGCCAAGTCCTTTTGCTTTGAATCTTATGTTGCAAGGACACTCTGATTTATTAAAAATAGAAGATAAAATTGAGTTTTTGAAGAGGATGCATAAAGAGGTTATGAAGGAGATAGATAGGAGATGAAATGAAAAATCTACAAATTAAATTCCTCAACAATTGCTTGTTAATAAAAGATATTCTTGTAATTGGAGATTTACATTTAGGATATGAAGGATTTGGAATAATTGATGAGATTATAGAAAAATTAGAAGGAGTGTTTTTGAATTTGAAAGAAGATGGAATAAAAGTTAAGAAAATTATTTTATTAGGTGATGTTAAGTATGATTTTCAAGGTATAAGTGATAATGAATGGAGAGATATTTTGCGATTATTAGATTATTTAATTAAAAAAGTTAGTAAGAAGAATATTATTATAATTAAAGGAAATCATGATAATATATTAAAACCAATATTAAAAAAAAGAGAGATTAAATTAAAAGATTATTATAAGATTAAGAAAAAGATTGATGATAAGGTTTTAAATATTTGGTTTTTACATGGAAATAAGATGTTTGGACAGTTGTTTAAACAACCAAACAGACAGACAGAGAATAAGACAAATGGGGGCGTGATTAAACAGACAAATAAACAAGCACATAAAAAAGATATTTTAATTTTGGGACATTTACATCCTGCTATAATTCTTAATGATAAGTATAAAAAAGAAAAATATAAATGTTTTTTGTGTGGTAATTGGAAAGGTTTTATTGTCTATATTTTGCCTAGTTTTAGCCCTATGGGATATGGTTATGATTTGAGAAATTTAATTAATAAAGATTATAAAAGAGAATACCTTCTGAGGAATAAGGGGGTTAGAACACATGAATTTTTTATTATTCCAAATAAAGATTTAATGATATTTAAGGTTGTTGTTTATGATGAAAAAAATGGGAAAGAATATGAATTTGGGAAATTGAAAAAATTAATTAAATAGATATTAATTTGGCTCCTGCCCTTGCTGCTCTGGATTTATTCTTGGCATTGGAATATGATATGGAAGAGCCATGTCATCTTCAAGATTTAAAGCTTTAATATTGCATTTATTCATAATAAAATTAAATAAAGGAACTCTTGTTTGATCTGGAATTTTTTTGTTTTTCCATGAATCTAAGAAAGTTTTAAGTTCTTCTTTTTCAGGTAATGTAATAACATTTCCTTCAAATTCCAATTTAGCAACATCATCAGAGTAATTAATTTTAAATAAAAAACTTATTTTTAATGCTTCTGATTCTGATATTGGGATTTTTTCTTTTTTAATATCTCTTATATCAATATTTTGATTAATATTTAATTTTCCCTGAATTTGTTCTTTTCTTTCAACAGAAATTTTTGTTAAATTAAAACCTATTATTCTCATTGTAATTATTTATATTTAATATGATTAAGGAGAAAAAAGAGGTTTTTAAAGATTGTTGTGGGTTGGAATAAGAAATTGAAAATAAAGATATTAAATGGATTTTGATTATTGAATTTAAATTGATGATTTGTTAGGGTGTCCAATTTAAGACGTCATCAGGAACTTGGTTTATTAGTGTTAATGAATCTAAAGATTTTGGGATTTGGTATTTTCTTGGATTATTTTTCATTTCTTCAAATTTAGCTAAAAAATCTTGAAAAATAGAGTCTGATAAAATTGATGCTTTTCTTCCATGAATAAACTCTCTTAGATGTTTTGAATTTGTTAATAAACCTTGATCCTCACTAAAAAGGGAGCTGTTTGGATAAAAGACATTTTTATTTGGATAAAATACCTCCCTATATTGCCTATATGAATGAGTATAGGCACCATTAAAGATAGGGCTTAAACCAAATTTTTTTATTAAAATATTAATCTCCCCTCTTCTACTCTTATAAACAAAACCTGCTGGAAATGGTTTATCAAATGGAGTATTTACATGTTTGTCTGCTCTTGCTTTTACTTCTTCAGGTGATTCACTAGATGTTGGTATAAATTCAGCACCACAAGTTGAGTTAAAATAAGAATCTGTAATAAGACATCTATAAGCTTTTATTTCAAGAGGTTTTAATTTTTCAAAGGTTGTACTCATCTTGTTTTTTATTTAATTTATTATTTTTCTTTTTTTATATTATTTTTTACATTAAATCTTCTTCAGAAATAACAACAAAATCACCGATTGCGATTATAGAATTATATGGAATTAGGATTTCATTTTGTTGAGATTTTTCAAGATTAAGTTGATTTGAATAAGGAGTAGGATCTTTAAGAACAATATGAATTAGTTCTCCTGTTCTTGTTTCAAAAGTTATATCTTTAATAACACCTAGTTTTTTACCTTCTTTTGTAACAACTGATTTTCCAAGAATTTCTTTATGAGGTTTTTTATCAATAGCCATAGAATTTAAAGATAATCCTTGTTTATAAAGTTTTTTATGATTTATGGATTATGAAAAAAAGAATTAATAAGAGTAAAAGAAGAGATTATTATAAATAAAAGAAAAATTAAGGGTAAAATAAAAGAATATTCTTAATTAAATAAGAAAATAAATTAAGAGATAATTAAATATTTATTAGATTTAAATTTTGATACTCACCCTATGGTTTCTTTTGGAAAGATTTATAAAGAGTTTTGTTTATTTTTATTTTTATTTTTATTTATAAACTTTATTATATTATATTATATATTATATATTATATATTATATATTATATATTATATTAAAATAATTTAGATTTTAGGTTATTTAATTTTATTATTTCTATGAGAAATGGGGGTGTTAGAGTTTTGGTTTTTTTATGTGTTTTATAATATATTTTATAATTTGTTTAGTTTTTTATTGAGGATAATTTGTTTAGTTTTCCATATGAAATCAAGGTGTTACTATTTAGGAGATAATTAGATTTATAAAGTTTAATTTGTATAAAATTATATTATTTAGAATAATACTATTCTAATAAGATTGGTAATTAATAAGATTGTTAAGATAATAAATTATTAAATAAAAATTTATTTAAAAAGATGGTTAAATTAAATAAAATTTTTGATTCTGTTGAAAATAGGAGTTTATTTAGAGATAAACATATTTTACAGTCTAATTATAGTCCCGGAGTAATTCCTCATAGGGATGAACAAGTTGAGGCTGTTGCTTCAATACTTGCTCCTGCTTTATTAGGACAAAAAACAAGTAATTTATTTATTTATGGAAAAACAGGTAGTGGTAAAACTCTTTCTATCCAACATGTTACTAATGAATTATCTAAAAGAGCTTCTGAAAATAAAATTTTAAGGGTTGAATATTTAAATTGTAAATTAAAAAAAATTGCAGATACTGAGTATAGAATTTTAGCTGAGTTAATTAAAAAATTAGGGGGAAGTGTTCCTGCTACTGGTTTGCCTACTGATCAAGTTTATTTAAGATTTTTAGATATTTTAGAGAATTCTGAAGAAAAATTATTAATTTTAGTTTTAGATGAAATTGATCAAGCTGTGAAGAAAATTAGTGATGAATTTTTATATAATTTAACAAGATTGAATTCTGAATTAAATAAAACGCAGATTATAATTGTTGGTATTAGTAATGATTTAAGGTTTTTAGATATGATTGATCAAAGAGTTAGGAGTAGTTTGTCTGAAGAAGAATTAGTTTTCCCCCCTTATAATGCATTACAACTTCAGGATATTTTAAGGGAAAGAGCGGACGAAGCATTTAAGCAAGGAGTTGTTAATGAAGGAGTAATTGCAAAATGTGCTGCTTATGCTGCTAGGGAACATGGTGATGCTCGTCGTGCTTTAGATTTATTAAGAGTTGCTGGAGAATTAGCTGAAAGAGAATCAAGTAGTAGAATAAAAACTGAGCATATTGATAAAGCAAATGATAAAATGGAAAGGGATAAAATTTTAGATATCATTGAAACAGGAACCAAACAATTTCAAATGATTCTTTATACTATTTTTGAATTAAACAAGAATCCTAAGGAAGGTGTTTTTACAGGAGATGTTTTTGATTATTATGGGAAGTTATGTAAAAAATGTAAAGTTGATTGTTTGACTCAAAGAAGAGTTAGTGATATTTTAGCTGAGTTAGATATGTTAGGATTAATAAATGCAAGAGTTATTAGTAAAGGTAGGCATGGTAGAATGAGAGAAATTAATTTGGCTATCCCTGAGAATATTTTAGATAGATGTAGGGTAATTTTAGAAGAGGGGTTGGGAGTTTAGAAAGGTTTTTATATTTATTTTAAGATGAATTTTAGTGTTGTCATTTAATGTTTGGTTAGGTTTATAGGAATTACGGAGAGAATTAGAATGTCTTCCTAATTTTCCAAGAAATGAGTGTGATTGGACTTCAAAAAGGGTTCAAAAGGATTTTGGATTTAAAAAAGTTTTTAGAAGATTTTTTGATGAATCCAAACAAAAATGGATATCTCATGTGTGGAATGTTGATTTTAGTGAAGATATTTATATTGATTTGACTGCTGATCAGTTTGATTCTAATCTGCCTGGTGTTTATATAACAAATTATACAGATCCTAACTATAATAAAGGAAGATTTTGATTAATATAGTCCTTAATTACCATTTAATTTAAATACTTTTTAAGTTTTAATTATTTAGATATCAGATTAACCTGAATAAATAGAGTTGGATTTTTTAGTCTGAGTATAAAATTAGGACTATAAAATTGGTTTTCATAAATTATATTTACCTGCCCAACCTTAAATTAAATAAATAAGAGGATTATATGGCATCAAATATCTTAAAACTGTTTATTGAAAAAGGATTTCTTTTAGATAAAGAAATGTTGGATTTTTTAAATGAATTAGGAGATGAAGAAGTTGCAAATGAGATTATTGATAAGATTGCAGTTGTTTCACAAAAAAAAATTATTACTAAGAATTTAGTTAATGAAAATATTGAAAAAATTAAACCTATACTTTTTGAATTAGGTAATGAGAAAAGAAAATTAGTTGATAAGTATTTTGTTAATGTTAGTATTTCAGTAGAAGTTAAAAAAGAGAGGAGCATTGAAAATGAGATTAAAGGAAATAAAAAAGAGATTAAGGATAGAATGAATTTTGTGAAAATTCTTTCTTCTCCTGTGATTACATCTCAGAAATTGAGTGTTAAAGATTTTATTAAATCTTTTAGATATAGATATAGTTATATTAAAAATTTATTACAACAAAGGCTTGAATTAGATAATCTTGTTTCAATTGATAAAATTGTTGGAAATAGAGATTTTTCAATTATTGGATTTGTTATAAATAAATATATTACTAAGAATAAAAATATTATTTTGGAAGTTGAAGATTTAACAGGTGTTATAAAATTATTAATTAATCAAAATAAAGCAGAGATTTATGAAAAAGCTAAGGAGATTTTGTTAGATGATGTTATTGGTTTTAAATGCAATGGATCAAGAGATTTTTTGTTTGCGAATGATTTTTTTTATCCTGATTGTTTTTTAAAGGAAAAAAAGAAAGCTAATAATGAAATTTATGCTTTGTTTATTTCAGATATGCATATAGGGAGTGGAAATTTTTTAGAAAAAAATTTTAATAAATTTATTGATTGGTTAAATGGAAAAAATTGTGATGAAAAACAAAAAGAAAATTTAAAAAAAATAAGGTACATATTTGTTGTTGGAGATTCTATTGATGGTGTTGGAATTTATCCTGGTCAAGAAAAGGATTTGATTATTAAAGATGTAAAAGAGCAGTATAGAAAATTGGCTGAGTTTTATAAAAGGATTCCTAAATATATTAGTATTATTCAGTGTGCTGGACAACATGATGCTGTTAGAGTTGCAGAACCACAACCTCCTATTGGGGAAGATTTTGCAGAAGAATTACATAAAATTGGAAATTTATATTTAGTTAGTAACCCTAGTTTGATTGAGATTGAAGGAGAAGATGGAAGTGAAGAAGAAAATAAAAGGGGAATTAGAGTTTTAATGTATCATGGTGCAAGTATGCATAATATTATTAATGAGATTGAAGAATTAAGATTGGGTAATGCACATTCAACTCCCACAAGGGTTGTTAAACATTTATTATTGAGAAGACATTTATCCCCCACTCATGGTGCTACAACTTATATTCCTAATGCAAAAAATGATTTTATGTTAATAAAAGAAGTTCCTGATGTAATAACGACTGGAGATTTACATAAAACAGATATTGATAGTTATAATAATATTTTAATAATCTCTAATTCATGTTGGCAATCAATAACTGCTTTTGAAGAAAAAGTTGGAAATCAACCTGATCCTTGTAAGGTTCCAATTTTAAATTTAAAAACAAGGGAAATTAAGATTTTAGATTTTAGTGATGAAATTGAAGATGAGGCTGGGATTGAAGAGAATGAGAGTGATGAAAAAGAAAATAAGAAAAAGAGTTTAAATGAAAATGAGGTTGTTTGTTAGGATGGAAGAGATAAAGGATTTTAAAAATATGAGTGAAAGAAATCATCATGTTGCTGTTACGGGTATTGTCATCAAAGATGGAAAATATTTAATTGTTAAACGAGCTGGCAATAGGGAGAAGTTTAATGATTTATGGACTGTTCCTGGTGGGAAAATTGAAAGAAAGGATTATGGGAGGTCTAAAGATACTTCTGAACATTGGTATAATGTTTTAGAAGATAATTTAAGAAGAGAGGTTAAAGAAGAGGTTGGTTTGGAGATTAAAAATATAAAATATTTAACAAGTTTAACTTTTATGAAAGGAGAGGTTCCTGTTTTAGTTGTGAGTATGTATGCTGATTTTGATAGGGGAGAAGTTGTTTTAAATGAAGAAGGTGTTGATTATAAATGGGTTTCATTAGAAGAAGCTAGAGATTATGATTTAATTGAAGGGATTTATGAAGAGTTGGAGATGATGGATAGGGTGTTGAGAGGAGAGGGGGTTGGAGGGTGGGGGAAAGGTGATAAAAATGAGGCAGGTAAGGAATTTAATCATATAGCAAAAAATTTACAAGAAAAGAAAAAATTAGTTTATACTGCTCAATCTTGTAAAAATTTTTATCAAAGAATGCTTATATGTAAGCATGCTTTTGAACAGGGGGTTGTTCCTATGAATCCTTTTAATACTTTTGGTTATTATCTTTATGAATTAGTTGATAGAAATTTAGTTAGAAATGGAAATAATAATCTTATGGAAAAGTGTGATGAGTTATGGGTTTATGGTGAGGTAAGTGATGGAGTATTAGCTGAAGTTCAAATGTTTGAAAAATGGAAAAAACCAATTAAATTTTTTGATATTTCTAATCTTCCAAAAGAAGTTAAAGAAATTTCTAAAAAGGATTTGGTATTTGAAGATGAAGTAAAAGAATTTGCTTATTTAATAAAATCTGGAGATTTTAAAAATGACTAATCAAAAATCAGAATTGAGTCCTGAATCAGAAAAATATTTTGAGGAATTAGGTAAGGAGATTCAGAAAAATTATAAAATTGCAGAAAAAGCACGTAGTAAGGGTTATGATCCTGTTGATAAAGTTGAGGTTCCGTTAGCTTTGAGTATGGCTGCAAAAGTTGTTAGGCTGATTGCTACTAAATATCCCCAACTTGATAGAGAAGATATTATAAATAGGATTTTAGAATTAGAAAAAAAGTATGGAGCATTGGATAATACTGTTAGTTTTAAAATTGCAGAAGAGATTGCTAAAGGGAAATATTGTAAGTTTGAAACCCAGTTAGAAGCGATAGATGCTGGAATTAGAACTGGTTTTGCATATACTACTTTAGGTGTTGTTAGTTCTCCTATTGAAGGTTTTACTGGAATAAAAACTGGGAAAACTCAGATTGGTGAAACTTATTTAAAAGCTTATTTTTCAGGGCCTATTAGAAGTGCTGGAACAACTGCTGGTTGTGTTGTTATTATGTTAATTGATTATATAAGGCAGATTTTTGGTTATGCAAAATATGATCCAACTGAAGAAGAATGTAGAAGGGTTGTGACTGAGTTATATGATTTTCATGATAGAATTAGTAATTTGCAGTATTTGCCTACTGAAGAAGAAGCTTATTTTATTGCTAAAAATTTACCTGTTCAAATTTGTGGAGATCCTACTGAAAGTAGAGAAGTTTCTAATTATAAGGATTTACCAAGAGTTGATACTAATTTTATAAGGGGTGGTTTTTGTTTAATTATTGGGGAAGGATTAGCTCAAAAAGCTAATAAAGGTTTGAGAATTTTAAGAGGATTACAAAAAAATGGTTTAAAGATTGATGATTGGGGATGGTTAGAAGATTATGTTAGGTTGCATGAGAAAAGAGAAAAAGGAAAAGCAGATGAAAGTCCTACTTATATTAAGGATTTAGTTGCTGGAAGGCCTGTTTTTGGACATCCTGGAAAGGGATTTAGATTTAGATATGGTCGTTCAAGAGTTGCAGGTTTTAGTGCAGTTAGTGTTCACCCTGCAACGATGGCTGTTACAAATGATTTTATTGCAACAGGAACCCAATTAAAAATTGAAAAGCCAACAAAAGGTTGCATTGTTACTCCTTGTGATTCAATTGATGGACCAATTGTTAAATTTAAAAATCAAAGTGTAAAAAAATTAAAAGATTATGAAGAGACGAAGATACTTTATTCTGAAATAGAAGAAATAATTTATTTAGGAGATGTTTTATTTCCTTTAGGTGATGTTATAAATAGGAATTCTGTTTTAGTTAAACCTGGTTATGTTGAAGAGTGGTGGGGATTAGAGTTAGAAAAAGCTATAAATGAAAAGGAGGTAAAGGGAAGAGAATTTAAAGAATTAGATTGGTTTATTATTAATTTGGAAAAGGCTATTTTTTTAAGTAAAGAATTTAAAATTCCATTACATCCAAATTATATTTATTATTGGACTCAAATTGATTATGAACAATTTTTAGGGTTTATTGATTGGTTGCAACATGGGAGAATTAGTGAGGGAAAATTATTATTTCCTTTTAATAAAAGTGAAAGTGAAAGATTTAAAGTAGGAAAAAGAGCTTTAGAATTATTAGGGGTTGAGCATTCTGTTGGTGTTGAAAATGTTATTTTGGAAAAACAAGAAACAAATGCATTGTTGGTAAATCTAGGGTTTGATTTGGGTTTTTCTGGAGAATTAAATTTTAATTATAAATTTGAAGGTGAAGATATTTTTAAGAAAAAAAATAATGAAAAAAAGGAAGGTGAGAAAGTTCTTGAAGTAATTAATGAATTAAGTAAATATAAAATTAAAGATAAGGCTGGAGAATTTATTGGAACTAGAATGGGGAGGCCTGAGAAAGCAAAATTAAGAAAATTAACAGGAAGTCCCAATGTTTTATTTCCTGTTGGTGATGAGGGTGGAAGGTTTAGAAGTGTTAATGAAAGTGTGAGTGTTGGAAGTGTTAGAGGAGATTTCCCATTTAATTATTGTAAGAAATGTGATAGGGAGAGTATTTATAGGACTTGCGAGGTTTGCGGGGGAAAAAATGAAAAAAAATATTTTTGTAAAAGGTGTGGAAAAGAGATTAAAGAAGAAAAATGCAAGGTTCATGATGTTGGAAATAGATTTAAGAATGTGAGGATTGATATAACTCATTATTATGAAATGGCTAGGAAAAAATTAGGAATGTTAAGGGTAGAAATTCCAAATTTAATAAAAGGGATTAGGGGGACAAGCTCTATAAATCATGATTTAGAAAATTTAGTTAAAGGAATTTTAAGGGCAAAATATAAGCTTTGTGTAAATAAAGATGGGACTATTAGGTATGATATGACTGAAATGCCTTTATCTCATTTTAAACCAAAGGAGATTGAAGTTAGTTTAAGTAAATTAAAAGAATTAGGATATGTTAAAGATTATAAAGGTAGGAAATTAGTTGATGAAAATCAAATTTTGGAATTAAAACCTCATGATGTTTTATTACCTTGTAATACTAAATCTGGAGATGAAAAAGGAGATGATTTATTTATTAATCTTACTAAATATATTGATGAATTATTAGAAAAATTTTATGATTTGCCTAGTTTTTTTAATGTTAAAAATAGGTATGATTTAATTGGGCAATTGGGAGTTTGTATGGCACCGCATAATTGTGCAGGAGTTATTTGTAGGATTATTGGTTTTTCGAAAGTTCAGGGATTAGTTGCAAGCCCTTATTTGCATGCAGCTATGAGGAGGGATTGTGATGGGGATGAAGCTGCAATTATGTTGTTGTTAGATGTTTTAATAAATTTTTCAAGGAAGTTTTTGCCTTCACATAGGGGGGGAACTCAGGATGCTCCTTTAGTTTTAAATGGTAGAATTTTTGCAAGAGAAGTTGATGACCAGATTTTAGATTTTGAGTTAGTTAATAATTATCCTTTAGAGTTGTATGAAAAAGCAGAGCAAGGATTACATTCTCGTGAAATTGAGATTGAAATGGTTAAGCAAAGAATTGGAAGAGGAGAAGACCCTTTTATTAATACTGGTTTTACTCATAAAACAAGTGATTTTAATATGGGTGCTGTTTGCAGTTCTTATAAAACTCTTCCAACCATGAGAGAGAAAGTTGAAGAGCAGATGAAATTGTGTGAGAAATTAAGAAGTGTTGATCAATCAGATGTTGCAAGATTAATTATTGATAGGCATTTTATGAGAGATTTAAAAGGTAATTTAAGGAAGTTTAGTCAGCAGAGTTTTAGATGTACAAAGTGTAATACAATTTATAGAAGGCCACCTTTAAATGGGCATTGTGTTTGTGGTGGAAATATAATCTTTACAATTTCTTATGGGGGCATTGTTAAATATTTAGAACCTGCATTAGATTTAGCAAGAAATTATAATGTTCCTGCTTATATTAAGCAAGATTTGGAATTAACTAAAAAATATATTGAAAGCATTTTTGGAAAGGATACAGAAAAACAAGAATCCATTGAAAAATGGTTTTAGAAAAATGGTTTTAAAATCCAGTAACTAATTCCAGAACTAATTAGTCCTGTTAAAATTCCAAATAGTATTTGTTTTTTTGAATATTTTAAGTAGATTAGTGAGATTAAGATGAGAATAATTAGGGCTGTTGCAAAAATAGTGTATTTTATGTCATTGTAGAAAAGGATTGTGAAAATGTAAAGGACGATTCCTCTTGTTAAATGATTTTGTGATTTTAGAAATAAAGAGAGAATAAAGAGTATTAAACCTGCTAAAAAAATTTGATATAGAAAAATATAGTGTTCTCCAATTGTTGAACGTATTGCAACAATTATAAATATCGGTATTGAGCCTATTGCTAATGAGTCTCTTGCAATTTCATTGATTAGAGGTTTTATTTTTAGTAGTTTCATAGGATTGTTAGACATTATCAATACTTAAAAGTTTTGAGAGTAAGGTTAGAGATTGGATTGGAGATATTTTTTAAAGTATGTGTTTAAATACATAATTGTTTAAAAGTGGAAAAAGATTTTAATAAAAAAGAAAAATGGCAGGAATTTTTGGTGTTGTTTTAAATGGAGATAATTTGAAGGATTTGCATTATGGAACTTTTTATCTTCAGCATAGGGCTCAGGATTATTGTGGTTTACTTTGGTATTCTAAAGGAGATTTGTTTGGCAATACTCATAAAGGATTATTGAATGCTAATTTTCCAATTGAAGAATTAGAAGGATATAAAGGAGATTATGGAATAGGTTCTGTTTCTGTTACCCGAGAACCTTCTTCAGGTCTTTCAAGATATAAAGGAGCTGTATTTAGTTTTGATGGAAATATTACTAATTATAAAGTGTTGATGGAAAAACTTCTTAAAGGTGGTGCTGTTTTTTCTGGTTACCATAATCCTAATCAGGTTACAGGGTGTGATTTAATTGCTAATATTGTTTTAAGTGAGCCTAGGTTTGAAAAAGGCATTGAAAATTTAATGGAGGTTATGGAAGGTGATTTTTCATTAGTTTGTTTAACTAATGAAGGGATATATGCTTCAAGGGGGTGGGGTAGAAAACCATTAATTTTAGGAAAAAAGCAAAAAGATTCAAGTGAAAGTTATGCTGTTTCTTCAGAAAGTACTTCTTTTATTAATTCTGGTTTTGAAATCGATAGAGATGTTAATCCTGGAGAAACAGTTTTTTTAAATAAAAATGGTATTCAGCATATTTCTCAAATAGATTTGGGAAGTGATATTAGATATGGTGTTTTTGAATGGATTTATTCTTCTTATCCAACTTCTATTATTGATGGAAGAAGTGTTTCAGAAGTTAGGAAAAAAATGGGGAGATTGTTAGCAAAAGAATATCCCATTGATGTAGATATTGTTTCTTGTGTCCCTAATTCTGGAAGATGGCATGCAATTGGTTTTAATCATGAATCTTATGCACAAGGTATGAATATTCCTTATGAAGATGTTTTTATAAGATATGATTATGCTGGAAGGAGTTTTATTCCTGGAGATAAAGATATTCAACAAAGAGTTGCTGATATGAAATTAATACCTGTGGTAAATTCTATAAGAGGTAAAAAAATTGTTTTAGTTGACGATAGTATTGTTAGAGGTAGATAAACAAAGAATCAAACTAATAGATTGAGGAAATTTGGTGCAAAAGAGGTTCATGCGAGGATAGCTTGTCCTCCTTTAATGTTTGCTTGTCCTTATGGAAAATCAACTAAAAAAGATGAAGATTGTATAGCAAGAATATTGTCTATTGATGAAATAAGAGAAACAAGAGGTTTAGATAGTTTAGAATATGCAACAATTGATATGTTAGAAGAAGCAATTGGTTATCCTAAAGATAAATTATGTTTGCATTGTTGGAGCGATTAAATGGAAAAGTGAGGAGGAGTAAAATAGAAAGTTATTTAATTTTTGAATACTTTTTTATAGTGGTGAAATAGTATATAAATGCTTAAAAAGGAGAGGTTTATAGAATATAAAATGGATATGAGTATTTGGGTTCCTTTTCCTGAATTAACTTTGGAGAAGAGATTTGATATATTAAGAGAAGCAGAAGTTAAATATACTCCTTATGATAGCGATGTAACTGGGGAAAATGTTAATTCTATTGTTGATAAAATAGTTAATGGTTTTCATCAAAGTCAACCAACCTATATTCTTCAGGGAAGAGGTTGTAATTTTGAAGGAGGAGGTAGTGAGAAGGTTATTGCATTTATTACAAAAACTGATAAATGTGAGCTTTATGGGCAGGCAGTAGATGTTGCTGGTAATTTAGGTATTCCTGTTTTTGATAATGTTGAAAGAGCTAATAGCTATTTTCGAAGAGATGTTTCTGATTCTTTTTGTAATTTTAGTGCAGAACTTTCTTTAATTAATGGAGTTCTTGGAAAAAACATTAATGGGGGAGATTCAGATGCATATTTTTTTGTTTTACCTAATTATAGTTATGTTAAAAAAGTGATGAGTTTGGTTGAGAGGTTTTCTGGAAGGAGTTTGGATGAAGAAGCTAGTGCGGATAAATAAGAAGTAGAATTTTCATAACAAATAAAATAAAATAAAATAGTCGGTACTCAAAAATCTAAGATTTTTGGTTCCACAATTCTCATAAAATGTAAAAGAGAATTGTTGGCAATAACAAACAACCCATTAAATGCATTCTTTTTATTCCAATTAGAATTGTGAAAATTCCAAGTGTGGAAGATGTTAGGAAAATTAAAAGTGAGAGAAGTTTTCCTTGAAATGTGAAATCTGAAAACAAAAGAATTATT
>Ga0265596_1000829_pt1 | contig 16223 bp, 12 predicted proteins | sample saktaG_FD_190143 | JGI IMG/M metagenome (GOLD analysis project Ga0265596, IMG submission 190143) | Saline water microbial communities from Sakinaw Lake, British Columbia, Canada - sak_2013_06_06_60m | ecosystem: Environmental > Aquatic > Non-marine Saline and Alkaline > Saline ...
CCCTTTTAATGTTAAGGTTGCTTTCTTAGTTATTTTTACTCTTTTCATAACCTATCTATTAGATAGGTTAAGTATTTAAACTTTTCGGAGTAATTCAAGAATGATTAATTACGTTCGGAGATACTGGTTGTTCAAAAACAAAATTTTTAATAAAATTTCAAAAACCAAACATTTAAATACAAAATTTTCTCAAATTCATTATGGCACACGGAAGAAAAATAACTGGAGGAAAATACCATAAGTTTAGTAAAAAGAAAAAACATTCTCTTCCAGGAATAATAAGAAAAGTCAAACTTAGAGAAACAAAACAAAAAACTCTTAGAACTAGGGGAGGACATAAAAAAACAGTCTTACTTACAGCAGATGTTGCAAATGTAACAGACCCTAAAACAAAAATAACAAAAAAATCAAAAATCAAAAATGTTTTAGAAACTCCTGCAAATCGTTTCTTAGCAAGACAAAATATTCTTATAAAATCAGCAATAATTGAAACAGAATTAGGCAAAGCCAAAATAACAAACAGACCAGGTCAAGAAGGAAGTGTTCAAGCCGAACTTTTAAACATTAACCAAAAATAAAAAGATAACAATGTTTAAGGGTGAAGAGAGCTTTTACAATCTGACAAATAATAACTCAAAATAACAGATTGAAAGAGCGAGCTGTTTTGGTAAAAGAATAAGATAGAAAATTCTAAAAACCCTGTAATTCTTAAACAAACATGAAAAAAGAAAACAAAATAATCCTAGTGATTATAATCTCAGCTTTACTTATATCTACCTCTATTTTTCTTGGATTTTATATATTAAAACAACAAACAACTGGAAAAATTATTGATAATGAATATTCTAAACTTTCTTCCAAACCTTCTGACAATAATTTAATTGGAAAACATGTTGTAACTAAAATAATTGATGGAGATACTATTGTTGTTGAAGGAGAAAATTTAAGGCTTCTTGGCATGGATGCTGATGAAAGAGGATATCCTTGCTATACTATTGCTAAAAAAAGACTTGAAGAATTAATTTTAAATAAAGAAGTAGAATTAGAAAAAGACCAGACAAATAAAGATCAGTATGAAAGATATTTAAGATATATTTTTCTAAATAAAGAAAATATAAATTTAAGATTAGTTGAAGAAGGGTTAGCAGTAGCACGATTTTATCCAGAAGATATAAAATACAAAAATGAAATTATTGATGCTGAAACACGGGCAAGGAACAATAAACTTGGATGTAAATGGGCTGGAGGAGAACAAACAAAACCTTCTGAAAAAATCCCTGATTCTATTGAAACCTCAGATTCTATTAGCTCTACTAATAATGAAGGTTCTATAGATTCTATTGATAAAGAAGATTGGAAAGAATTAACTTCTGAAAACACGGGTTTAGATATTGTCGGAGTTTGCAATGCTGGCAATCATATTGATGAAGGAAAAATAGTTGAAGGAAAAATAGTCGACACTTACAGAAGTAAAACAAACACAATTTTCCTAAATTTTGAAAAACCATATCCCAATCATTGTTTTGTTGCAGTAATTTTCTCATCTGATATTTACAAGTTTCCTGAAAACCCTGAAGATTATTATGATGGAAAAATTGTTAGAATAAGTGGAGAAATTAAAGAATATGAAGGAAAACCTGAAATAATTCTTAACAATATGGGGCAGGTCGAGGTTAGATGATAATAAGTATTTAAAAAAGAAGTGCAAGTAATGTAAAAAAATATAATAAAATCCTCCACTTCTCAAAACTCTCTCTCAACCTATTTTGTACTATCTCTATCAAAAACCGCAACCTTTAAAAACTTTTCTCCACAAACTTTATAAAGGTTTTGGTGATTAACAAAATCCATATTAAAATGTCAGCAAATATCAAAAGATGCCCTGAATGCGGAGGAGTAAATCTAAACTGGGATGAACAATTAGGAGAAGTTTATTGTAATGATTGTGGAACAGTTATTGAAGAAAAAATGGTTGATACCTCGCAAGAACTTCAAGGAAGTTTTGATTCTGGAGAGAAAAAAGGAAGGGGTGGAGCTCCAATGTCAATGCAAAAATTTGATAAAGGACTTACAACAAATGTTGGAGAAGTTTCAGATATCTACAAACTAGATGCTGGTTCAACAAGAAAATTTCTAAGATTAAAAAAATGGCAAGAAAGAGTTTCAACTTCAATTGAAAGAAATCTAAGATTAGCAATGACTGAACTAAGAAGAGTAGCTTCTTTTCTAAATCTTCCAGAAGTCGTAAAAGATGAAGCTTCAAGAATTTATCAATTTGTTTTGCAAAGAGGATTAGTAAGAGGACGTTCAATGGAATCAGTAATTGCAGCATGTATTTATGCAGCTTGTCGTTCTTATGATATTCCAAGAACCTTAGATGAAATTTCAGCAGCTTCAGATGTTGAAAGAAAAGAAATCGGAAGAACTTATAGATTTATAATAAGAAAATTAAAAATCAAAGTAACTCCTTCATCACCAAAAGATTATATTCATAGATTTGCATCTGTTTTAAAACTATCTCCAAAAACTCAAAACGAAGCATTAAAAATATTAAAAAAAGCAGAAGGCTCTGAACTAACATCCGGACGAGGGCCAGCAGGAATTGCAGCAGCAGGATTATATGTCGCTGCCTTATTAAACAATGAGAAAAAAACTCAAAGAGAAGTTGCAGATGTTGCAGGAATCACAGAAGTAACAATAAGAAATAGATACAAAGAACTTTTAGAAAAATTAGGATTAGAAGAAAAACTTAAAATCAAAGAATCAGAAAATCAAGCAAAAAAGAAAAAAGAATAATATGTTCTAAGATAAAATTCTCATTCAGCAACCTTTTTATACCATAATCTCATCTCATTTTCATGCAGAGATGCCGGAGTGGTCAAACGGGGTAGGTTTAGGACCTACTGGCTTAGTGCCTACAGGGGTTCAAATCCTCTTCTCTGCATTTTATGAAAAATATTAATTCTAATAAAACTTCGACAACTAACACAATAAACATTTATACTTCTAAATCTTTCATAATCTATGAAATATTTATGGAGTTTTGGTAAAAAAACAGGAATTGCAAGTTCTATAATTCTCCCTTTAACAATAACAGCAGGAGTTATATTTTCAGAATACAAAGGACTAATTCCAAAAATACCTTCTCCAAAAGACATAGAGTATATTCAATCATTTGCAGAATATAAACCTCCTAAACTAGAATTTCTTGTTCAAGAATATGAACTTCCTGAAGTAAAACTAATACCAGAACCAGTAAAAATTCCAGAACCTGCAAAACCTAAAATAGATTTCAAACAAATCGCAAAAGTAAATTTAGAAAACATAATTGAAAATGCTGATATTTCTGAAAAACAAAAACAAGAACTAAAAAAAGAATATGTAGATGTATTTAAAAAATCTGAATCAGACTTATTAGAACTATTAAAAAAACTTGCTTCAAAAGCAGGAGATTATTCACCAAAAACTATTGAAGACACTCAGAGTATAGCAGAAAAAGTATATCAAATTGAAAAACAAGAAAATGAATCCTACATACCTAAAAATAAAGTTGATGATATTTCTAGATTAGTAGATTTTGATTCAGCAATTCCTTATTTTGCATTAGAAGATAATTTATTTAAAACATATTATGTAGATAAAGCTGGAAACTATTGTTTAATCCAAGAAAAACCAAAAACAGAAATGACATGGGATGAAAGACTAGCTTTAATCTCATCTCAAATAATGAATCAAACAGGATTAAAAAAACTTCTCATAACTTCACTAAAAGGTGCAGCACAAACCTTGGATAGAGAAGAAGATAAAAAATATAGATAGATGGAAAAATAACTTCCCAAATAGATTTAATTATTTAATCTCTTTAAGAAACTCTAAAACTTTTTCAATTAAATCTTCTTTAGAACCAGAATTTACAGGATCAAATCTTTGATAATCATTGGAACCTTTTTCAGGATAAATATAAATAAAAGTATCCCCACTCATATCATTAATCAAATACCTTATTCCCTCAACATATCCCTTGCCCTCAAGACTCTCATCTTTTAATTCCCAACCATCATCTGTATACTTATGTTTTTCTTCTACACGACGACCTCCAGAACCATCATCCTTTATTATAGAATAAGTAAACCTAATCTCAACATCCTTCCTTAAATCAGAATCCTCAATTTCCTTCACTTCAATTTCCTTCACGCCCATTTTCCCATTTAATCTTTCAACAAACATCTTAAAATTATTTAATAAAACATCATTAGCCTCAAAATGAAGAGGTTTATCTTCATCTTCAATATAAACATCTAATTTTCCAATATCCCAGATATCAAACCATCCTTCTTTTGAAGAAACTTCATCAATAAAAAAATTAACTCCTCCTTCATAATCTTTATCTCTTAGATTCCTAAGAACATCTTTAGTAGCTTGAGGCAAATTTTTATAATCAACATGAATCTCTGATTCAACACTTAACCCTTTACTTATACTTCCCAATAACTCCTCTTCATCAGAAGACCAATACCATTCTTTTTCATCAAAATTATATCCAAAAGAAGCATACACATCTGATGACCAAAGGTTTCCCTCTACAACAAACCCGTCAACATTAACAACTTTAAAAACAACATCTTTATCCCTAGAAATTTTAACATCTCCAACTTCATCTCCTTCCTCCTCTTCATCTCTCTCTCCTTCAACTTCAGATTCATCTCCCTCAGATTCATCACCCTCAACATCCTCCTCAATATCAATAACCTCTCCTTTATCTTTCTCTAATAAACCCCTTGCAATTTTTTCATACAACTCTCCTAATAAATAATGCCCCCTAGCACGATAAACATTTGGAAATCCTAAATTAGTTAAATCAGTTAAATCCTTAACAATATCCTTTATTTTTTTATAAATACTTGATTTATCATCTTTCTCCTCTATCTCCAAATTCTTGATAAACTTTCTACTTTCACCAATAACACTCTCACTCTCTTCACTAGTTAAGTAACCTTTTCCTCCAATATACTCTCTATTAACTTCATCTAAAACTTGTTCTTCAATCTCTTTGTCTTTTATAACATTTTTTACAGAATCAGTATCTAACCAGCATTCAATTGTCTGGTCATCACAATAACCAACAATCTTCCATTTATCATAACTTGAATTTGTATTATCATATTCTCCACTTGGTAAAACTTGCTTGCCTGGATTTTCACTTGAACAAACCCTTATTATTCCATAATTATAAAGTTCAGGATTAATAGTTTCTTCAACACCTGCCTGAACATTTGGATTAATTAAACTACTAATAGAAGGAGTTCCAGCAATACATTCTTTTTCAGTTGTAATATCTGAATTAACTTGCTCTTCTAAATACTGATCAGTCAAAGAATTCAGCAAATAAGATGTTGAAACTTTTCCAAAACCACACTCTTCCTTGCCATTAATACTTATGCACAATTGTTTATAACCAGAAACAGCAACAAAATCCCTTGCTTCATCAACTTGGTCTCCTCTTTTCACATAACCTCTTCCAACCACATAAGAATTACTTGTATAAACATAATCTAATTCATTTAAATCTTTTAAATAAACAACATAATAAGCACCAATATCTTTTCCAGCATAAATATGATAATAAACTTTATAATGAGCCATTGGAGGAATAGTAGCACTTGTCATTTGATTTTCACTAAACCATGCATGATACTGAACAGGACTATCTGGCTCAATTAAAGCACTAAAAAAATCAACAGAAGTTCCAAAAGATGTTGAAATAAAAGACTTACATATTTCAATACTAGATTCTGTCCCAGTATTTTCCAATGAACGAGTGCTAAATGCTCTTACAGAATTAACAGCATAATTGTTTGTAAAATAATTAATTGCACTTTGTGTATTTTCCCAAGCAGTTTGAACAGTTAAATACTCTCCTCCCCCCCTAACCCCTTGTCCAGAAATACTTTCAAATATCCTTGGAATAAAAACATTCATTAAAGGAGCTGCCTGTCTCCAGAAAAATTCACATAAATAAATACTTTTAATTTCATCACAAATTCCAATATTTCTTCCTGTTTCTAAACTTTCTTCTAAACAATCAGCAGTTGAATTTAAAATACTTATATAACCTTCTAAACCAGCATGAACACCACTTAAGCAAATTGGAACTAAAACACCTTCTTTATAATTAGGAAGACATAATAACAAACTTCCAACAATTCCAGATTGTATTACATCATCAACCCTATACCTTCCTCCATAATCACATCTTGAAGCAGGACAAATAACAGGGTCGCAAACATTAAACAATAAAGTGCAATCACTAACACTCATAAAATCAGTACATCTTCCTTCTTCACCTCCAAATGAAACTCCGGTTTTAAAACTATTTCCATTAATCATAACTCTTTCTTTTCCAAACTGTCTTGCAGCTTCTTGAATAGCATTTCTAGCTTTATTAACTAATTTTCTTGAATCTTCCACAGACATTCCAGGAAAATCAATAACAGAACTTTGAACATTATAATATCTGCAAATATCATCTGCACTTTTCTTAAACTCAATTAAACCATTTTCACCAACATTGCAAATATAAAAATTAATAACTCTTCCGCTTTCATCATAAGGTTTTCCAACACCTGATAAAACATAAGTCATTTCAACATACCATCCATCTTCAATATCAAACGGAACTTCTGCAGGCAAACCCCTATAAGGTGCTCTTTCAAAATACTTAACAATCAGATTTTCAGGATTTTTCATTTTATTTTCATAAGCTGTTCTATCAGATTGTTTTATTTTATTCATTCCAACAAAATTCATATATCTCCTAGCTTCATCAGCAGCATCATTACTAACTCTAACACCATTAAACAAAAATACTTCCCCTTCTTCATCAAGAATATAAAAATCCTCACCAGGACTTTTTTCAACTTCAACAATCACTTGTTTTCCTCCAATTTCATTTCTAACACTTTCATCATCAATCTTAAAAATCTCACCATTTCCTAAATTCTTTTCAACAGGAATATAAACCCTAATAACACTATCTCCTTCTTTAAGATTTTCATGACCATAGATCTTATGTCCATCATCAATCACACTAATTGTTTTTATATAACCATAAGTAGTTTTATCACCTTCAGGTTCAGTAGTTCGAATTCCTAAATTAGAATCTCTTGCTTCATCTTCAGCTTTTATTCTTGCTCCTTCAGCATCATTATAATTTTTAGCATTTAGTAAAATATTTCCCAACTCTCTATTACTCATATCTTTTAAAACATCACTTCCACCTGCTTTATTTACTTCATACAAGGCCATAATATCTCTTCTTTGTTCATGAGTCATTGTATCCCAACTACAAATACTTTTATCAGAATCACCAAAAACAGCTTTTGAATCACTTTTACCAGGAATTTCTATTTCACCTTTTTGTTTCTTACACCAATCATCAAAAACTTTTTTAAATTCTTCATCAACTTTTTTAGAATCAACCTGTCCTTGAAAATCAAAAAAATCAGTTTCCTTTACTCCAATCTTATCTTGTATTCCTTTCATTATGTTATTTGTTTTTTGAATTTTATCAGCATAAATTTCAACATCTCCTTCAATATCTTTACTTTTAGCACGCAAACACTCATGAACACTATCATAAAGCCCCCTATTAACCATTTCTTCACATTTATCATTCCAACCACCAGAACTTGTCATTATAATTCCACGAGCCATTGATTCTCCACTTTTACCTTCTAAAACACTTTTAACAGTCAACAATGCAGATGTTGCAAAACAAGCTCCTTTTAATCCTTTAATAACATTTCCTAATTTATTATTCACACCTTCCCAAACAGCAATAGAATCTTTAAGACTATTCATCATCTCTTTAGTTTGCTCAGGACTTAATTGAATTGCTCTTTTTTCAATTCCAATTTTAAAATTAAAATTAGACTCTGTTCTTGGACCATAACCCTTTGAATCAATAACTAACTTAACCTGCTTTTTTAAATTAATCTTAACAAGCTTAATACTAATTCCTTCAAAACTATCTTGTTTATCTTTATTAATAAATCTCTTTTTCCTTGTTACTGGAGAATCTTTTCCAGGCCTTTCATACTCAACATCAACATATTCATCTTCAATTTTTACAACCTTAAAACTATAAATATTATCTCCTTTTGTAAGAGTGCTAACTTCATTCAACCCTAAGGTTTTTTCCTTACCATCAATTAAAAAAACAGCACTTAATTCTTTTTGACTTGGTTTTTTAAAATCTAATAAATCAATAAAATAAGCTTCATTTGAAATCTTAATACTTGATTTTGAATTTTTTGTATCATATTTTAAAAGAAGTTCATCATCTCTTTGAGCAGCACTTGCAGAATCAGAATTAGGATATTCATCTAATAATCTTTTATAAAAATTATGAGCCCTTTCATTCATTCCAAATAATTTTGACAATCTTGCAGCTTTAAGCAAAGCCTGAGCAGCATAAGGGTCTTCATCAATATCTATATTTTTCTCATTTGCATATAAATCAATTAAATCTTCATATTCATTAATTACATTATCATAATATTCTTTTGCCAAAGCTCTTTTCTTATCAAAATCAGTAGAATCATCAGAACTACTAAAATCAAAAATCTCATCTTGAGCAATAAGAACTTCCTTTAATTTAATTCCAAAACCATCTTCAGTTTCTTTAACAATACTAACACTCACATTACCCTCAACCTCTTTTTTATCAAAACTAAGTTTTCCTTTATAATGAGATTTTATTTTATCCTCAATTTTATCCTTAAAATCTCCAATTTTTTTATCTTTAACAAAATCTAAAATAATATCATAAACTCCTTTATCATTAAATTCATTCACACTATCTGAAAATCCATCTTTAACTAAAACTACATATTTTTTATTTTCTTTATCTTGCCCAATATAACCTAAAAAAACATTTTTACCTTCATACTCTCCAATTTTCTCACCAACACTAACTGTCTTTTCCTTACCATCAATTAAAAAAACAGCTTTTCCAGAATTTAAACTTAATTCAATTAAACCGTCTTTTACAGGACATTTTATTATAACTTTACCACCTCCTGCACTAGCATCTAAACTTAAGACACTGCATTTTCCATTTAAAACTTTATCACCTTCAGCAACCCAAATCTGCTCATCATTTACCTGCAATAAAGCAGAATCAACAGGATAACCAATTTCCTCAACTTTTAATTTCATTCCAGCACCACAATAAAAACCACTTAAAAAAATATCTTTTGATGTTTCTCCTTTTTTCAAACTAACACTAGTTTGTTTTGTATTAATATCCCTATAAACAGAAACAACAGCCCTATCTGACTCAATTGAATCAACCCGAATATAACCTTTTCCATTCCAAAATCCATAGTCCTTATAATCTCTTTTCCACTCTTCATCACTCATCTCACTTAAATAAAAATTAGTTTCTCCAACACCAAAAACACCTTCAGAGTCATAATCAACAACAGCAGTTATATTTCCTGCAACAAATTCAGGCATATCTTTTTCAGCACTTACCCTTGATAAAACAACAACTAAATAACCTAGATTATCATTATAAATTGAATTTGAAGCACTTATTTTTCCACCCACTGCAGCTCTTGTAGGAAAATAACTAACACCTGAAACTCCTCTTGGATACTCTCCCCTAAAACTTAAACTTCTTATTTTTGTAATATCAATTAAAGGATTTATCTGAATAGCACTTACTTTACAAAAAACAGGAACATTTTGCTCTTCTAATAAATCACTTCTAACAACAGCAGGACTACATCCTCCAGGAGGAATTTGTAAAATTAAATCCTGTCCAGCCATACAATATTCATTCCCATAATCAGACCAAGAACCACCAGGAGATTGATACTTAAAACCAGAATATTCAGGAGCATAAAATTGAGGATTTATAGAATCTCCATAATCATAACTACTGCTTTCAGAACTAGAATCAACACTTAAAACAAAACCAGTATTAATTATAACTAAAATCATAACTAACAAAATTCTAATCATTACCATCTTTTTTCCACATTTGATTTTTTCCATTTTCTCTTCTCTCCCTATTTTTTCTTCTCTTTCCATCTTCCACATTTTCCTTTCTCTTCCTATTATTCAAACCCCACATTTAATCTTGAAACGTCAAGCCTATTATAATTTTCCTGCAAATCCTCAATCTTGCTAGGAACACCAAAACTCATAGCATCAATAATCAATTTATTTGAACCTTGTAATTCAGATTCTGCAATATAATAACTCTGAGTTCCACCTCCTGAAACAGCAAATTCAACAGTTTGGTCAGGAATATTTAAATCAAAACATTTCTCCTCTGTTAATCCAAAAAAACCAAAAACACCTGACTTGGGAACACTAACACACTTCTGACTACTTCCCCCCTCCAAACTCAAATCAGCATCAGAATAAACATAAACTTTAATCCCATACTGCCCTTCTGTTAATTCAATCTGCTTTTGTTCAGGATAACTAATTGTCTGACTCTTATTATTTTTCCTAAACACAACTACAGCATAATCTTTATTACTAACAACCCTTCCTTCTTTTTTAATCTCTAAATCTAATTTATATTTTTTATCTAATATAATTGACAATTCACTCTCCTCGACACTTGAAACAATATATTTTGATGTTTCATAACCTTCTGCTTTAGCAATCACAAACCCATTAACACATTGTGGAAAATAATCAACTAAAAATGCATCATCTCCTTTTTTAATTGTCTTTCCAATATTACAACTTGTATCAAAACACTTAAAACTAATTTCTGCTTCAACAGGTTCTAAATTTGTATCATAAGTATAAACAGCTAATTCAGTATTTTTATGCTCACATAATTCAGGAACAACATTCGGCAATCCTTCTCCATCAATTGGAACTCTTGGCTGGTTTTTATTAATATAAACAACAACAGGAAACTGAAACATTTCATCATTATAATACATTTGTATTAAAACAGGATATGCAAAGTCATAAACAAAATGATAAGGCACATAACAAAAACCCATCATTCCCAAACCTTCTTGCAACCCCACAGGATCTGCCCTTAAAATTCCATCTTCAGAAGGCCATACTTGCATTTTCATAGGCCAATCTCTTAAATATAAAAAATTAATATTTACATCAACATCATTTCCAATATCATGAACAAAATATTTATTTTCTTCTTTACTTAAATCATAATAATCTCCTTTAATTTTAACAAAACCAGTATTAGCTTCCAAAGCTCTTGTTAAATTTTCTCTAATTTCTCTAACTGTCCATATTTTACTTGAACAACCAAAATCAGTTCCATCAACAGGAGCATAGAGCCTTAAAATATCAACACCATAATTTTCTAAAAACATTGTCTTTTTCCAATCTTCATAAATATCTTTTGCTAAATTATAAAACTTTCCAAGATTTGAATCTACCTCAGTAGAATGACTTTTTCCTATCCAAGAATTTTCTCCAAAATAAATATTTAAATTCTGCTCAATCTCAACATTAATATTATTTTCTTGAATTTTTGTATTAACCTTAGCCTCATCACCTATCTCAACTCTAAACCCTTGTTCAACAAATCCAGAAAAATCACATTCTAAAATATTTTCTTCTAAAAAATAATTTAATTCACTCTCTATTTTTTCCTTACTTGGAACCTGTTCTTTAACAACATTATTTCCAGAAACATAATGCCAATAAGGAACACCAATTCCTAAAAAATTTAATTGATTAGAAAAAGGCATATAAGAACTTCCAGGAGAAAATTCAGGAACTTCAATATAACCTCCTTGCTCACCTAAAATTTTAGCTCCAATCAAAGCTTCATTTTCAATACAACCCAAATAATAATTATAGACAGGCTCAAATTCTTTTGGAACACTTTGTCCTGTTAAACTTCCCTTAAAATAAAAAAACAAAACAATCCCGGCAACAATTGCAATTGCAATTATAATAAAAATAGTAGTTTGAGCCTTAAAACATTTCCTATTTTCATTCTGATCTCTACCCCTAAAATTTTTCATTTTAATTCTTACCATTCTTCTTTCCCCCTTTAACTTTTTCCTTTATTAAAGAAATAATCTCTGTATTAATGTCTTTATCTATTAACTCTTTAAATTTATTCCATAATTCAAAATCCTCTATCAAAAGCAAATATTTTTTCATGATTACACCTTATTTTCTAATATATTGTGTTAAACTTCATTTTTAAATGTTTCTTAATAAGTTAATTAGTTACTTAGTTACTTAGTTAGTTAGTAAGAATGAAGAACAAATCAAAAGTATTAAAAATAACAAAATGGTCCTACCAAGAATCGAACTTGAGACTTATCCACGTCAAGGATATATTTTGCCACTAAACTATAAGACCTTGATTAAACTAATCCTCTTAAACTTTTAAGTTTTTCTAATCTTCCCCCCTTTAATTCTTCCCCAATTATCACTCAAATATTTAATATTCAAACCCTTAATATCAATCTTAGCAACATAACACAGATCATCAAAAAATCTTTTAGGCAATAATCTCCTTTCAATATAATAATTTTTTAATGAACTATATGAAACATCAAATCCAAACTGCAAAAGTCCTCTTAAAGAAACACAACTTAACTTAGAGATAATTAAATCTAAAAACTTTCTCTGCTCACTTTTCTCAAAAAAAATTCTCATTTAATCATAAAACAGATACATTATTTAAAATTAACTGCGACACCATAAAAAACAAAACTTTAAAAACCTTTTTTCTCTCAAACTCTTAACATGAAACTTCCAAAAAAAACAAAAAGATTTTGCCCAAAATGCAATAAAAGAACAGAACAAAAACTTGACTTAGTTAGCACAGGTTCTAAAAGGGGAACACTTAAAAGAGGTTCAAAAGAAAGAGCTAAAAAAAGAGGAGCAGGTGGAAAAGGAAGTCATGGAAAATACAGCAAACCCGCAGTAAAATCATGGAAAAGAAAAACAAAAGCAACAACAAAAAAAGTAGTTATTTATACTTGTCAAGAATGTAAAAAATCAAAACATGCAAAAAAAGGGAGAAGAGTAAGTAAATTAATAATTGGGGAAAAATAAGATGCCAAAACAAACAAAAGTCATAACAAAAAGAAGAAAATTCATAGAAGTAGAAATACCTATAATAAGGTCAAAAATAGAATTAATTGGAACAACACCAGAAGATATTAAAAACAAAACAATTAAACTTGACTTAACAAGACAACTAAAAGGAAAAAGTGTTGAAGCAACTGTCAGAATAGATATTGAAGATAACAAACCCATTGCAAATCCTATTAAAATAAAACTCATGCCTTATTTTATAAGAAGAATGATTAGAAAAAGAATAAGTTATATTGAAGATTCTTTTGAAACACCAAGCCAAGAAAGCATATTAAAAATCAAACCATTTATAATAACAAGAAAAAGAGTTTCACGAGCAGTAAGAAAAACAATAAGAAACAAAGCTAAAAACTGGCTTGAAGATTATATTGCAGAAAAAAAAGATAATGAAATTTTTAATGAAATTCTATCAAACAGATTGCAAAAACCTCTTTCACTAATGCTAAAAAAAACCTATCCTCTTTCTTTATGTGAAATAAGAACATTAGAAATTAAAAGACCATTAAAACCAGAAGAAATTCCAAAAATAAAACCAAAAAAAGAATCAGAAGAACAACCATCAGAACCAGAAGAAAAAACAACTAAAAAATCTCCAAAAATTGAACAAGGTTTAGATCAATTAAAAGAAATTGAAGATGAAAAAATAAAACAAGCACAACAAGAAATTAAACAAACTCAAGAAAAAGCAGTTAAATTAGAAGATATTAAAAAACAAGAAACAGGAGAAATTAAAAAAGAAATTAAAGAATCTAAAAAACAACCTGAAGAAACTGAAGAAAAAATAAAATCATCTGAAAAAGAAAAAATTAAAAAATCTTCAGAACCTAAAAAAACAAAAGAGAAAAAGGAAAAAGAATAAAACCAACAAACATTTAAACCAATTAAACCATATTAATTAAAATGATACAAAGAACATTAGTTGCATTAAAACCAGATGCAGTTCAAAGAGGAATTTCAGGAGAAATAATAAAAAGAATAGAAAGAACAGGATTAAAAATCATTGGAATGAAAATGATTTGGGTAGATGAAGATTTTGCAAAAGAACATTATTTTGATGCAAAACAAAAATATGGTGAAAAAATTCTTAAAAAAATTGTGAATTATATAACAGAAGGTCCTGTAATTGCAATTTGTTTTCAAGGAGTTGATGCAGTTGATGTTGTAAGAAAAATAGCTGGTTCAACATATCCAAATGAAGCTTTTCCAGGAACAATTCGAGGGGATTTCTGTCATATTTCAAAAAACTATGCAAATAAAAATTCAAAAAAAGTTGGAAATTTAATTCATGCTTCTGCAAACAAAAAAGAAGCTGAAAAAGAAATAAAACTCTGGTTTTCAATAGATGAATTACATGATTATAAAAGAGTTGATGAAATGCATGTTATTTGAATAATTATTAGTCCTTAAAAACAACAATCAAAACTCTTTTAAACCTCTATTAATTCCCCTAATTACAAATCATGCCTCCATAGCTCAGTGGTAGAGCGGCGGTTTTGTAAACCGTAGGTCGTCGGTTCAAATCCGGCTGGAGGCTTTTTATTTTATTTATTCAAATCTAACTGAAAGTTTTTGTTTTTATTGATTCATTCAATTAAAAAAATTTAACTACTTCCAACACCCTAATCCCCTTACTAATTCCTTTCAAAAAATCTCTCAACATCTCTCCAACCAATATCTGTTCTATAATGCAGATTATTTCCTTCTACACTAATTCTAGCAATTGAAGAGTAAGCCCTTTGTCTTGCTTCTAAAATATCCTCTCCTTCTGCTACAACACTAAACAACCTACCACCATTTGCATAAAATTTTCCATCTTGAACCTCCACTCCTGCTCCAAAAATAGTAACTCCCCCCTCTCTCATAACTTCTTCAAGCCCATAAATTCTTTTTCCCTTTACTTGAGAATAACTTTCAGGATAACCTCTTGACGCTCCAACAACACAAACTCTTGTTTTATTATCTTGAGATATCCTCACTTCATCAAGTCTTCCATTTAAACAAGAAGATACAATTTCAAAATAATCTGTTTTAACAGCAGGTAAAACAACTTGACATTCAGGATCTCCCCATCTTGCATTATATTCTATATTAATTGGTTTTCCATCAACAATAATACCTCCAAGATAAAGAACCCCCCTATATTGATTCCCTTCCAAATCCATACCTTCAATCATTCTTAAAATCATCTCTTTATCTATTTGATCAGCAAAAGGTTTTGTTATCATTGCAGGAGAAATTGCACCCATACCTCCTGTTTGGTCTCCCTCATCAAAATTAAAGATTGTTTTATTATCCTGAGCAGAATTAAATATAAAGTATGTGTTTCCATCACTTACTGCATAATAAGAAAACTCTTCTCCAACCAAACCTTCTTCAATTAAAAAAACTTTGCCTGCTCCTTCTGGAATATTTTTCATTTGATTAATATTTTGCATAGCTTGTTCTAAACATGTTGATTTAAGAGCTCCCTTTCCAGAACATAAACCTGTAGCTTTTACATACACTAAACAAACAGGATTCTCTTGATAAATCTCTTTTACATATTTTTCTGCTAAACCCTCTCCATCAAAATATTTGAATGCTGGCTGAGGTATCCCAAATCTCCACATAAACTCTCTAGACCACTTTTTATCCCATTCAATTCTTGCAGCATTCTTTGTTGGACCAAAAGTTTGAAATCCATTTCTCTGTAATAAATCTACGGTTCCATGTGCAATTGCATCATCTTGAGCAACATCAACTAAATCAGGTTTATACTTTCTTGCAAGTTTAAGAATAGATTCTGGATTTTTTAATGAACAATTTTTATCTATAATTGTCTCTTTTTGTCTTCCATACTTCATAAAATCATTACCAGGTACAATAATAATTTTATCAATTTGCTCGCTTTTCTCATAAGCATAAGAAAGAACATGCTCTCTTGCACCCTTGCCAATAATCATAACAGAAGAGTGTTGAACCATAAATTAAATAGGTGATTAGTGTAATTCCGGACTAAACTGCCCTCCTTATACAAATATCACATAATAGTTTAAATAATTTTTCATTTCTATTGTTAAATCGAAATTCCATTTCTTTCAAGTATAGTAGATAGTTCT
>Ga0265596_1000832_pt1 | contig 16183 bp, 25 predicted proteins | sample saktaG_FD_190143 | JGI IMG/M metagenome (GOLD analysis project Ga0265596, IMG submission 190143) | Saline water microbial communities from Sakinaw Lake, British Columbia, Canada - sak_2013_06_06_60m | ecosystem: Environmental > Aquatic > Non-marine Saline and Alkaline > Saline ...
AACAGATTATGCAGATAGAAAGCAGGCTGAAATTGTCAAGAGCGTAGGTTTGATCCCGGGACTTTCGACCCTGGGACTTTCTTTAAATAATCTTTTTTGCACTTATCTTTTTGTCTTTAATCTTTTTAAGCTAGATTTCTTCTTTTTTCGTATTTTCGTACCTTCGTGCTTTCGTGATTAGTCTTTGTTCTTTTGCTTTTAATCTTTTCAATTTACTTTTTTCGTGATTTCGTCCTTTCGTTCTTTCGTGATAATCTTTTACGAGAGCAAGTTGTAAAAAATACCATATGCGTGCAAAAAGTCCTTGCAGAAAGTGCCGTACTTGTATATTTTATCCACATGAAACGTACAATCAATAAAAATTTGTTGGTCTGGAAAAACAGTAAGGATCGTAAACCACTGATCCTGCGTGGTGCGCGTCAGGTGGGGAAAACTTATACCCTGCAGGAATTTGGAAAAACAGAGTTTCCATGCTGCCATTATGTGAATTTTGAAAAAGATGAACAAGTAATCGCGTTGTTTGAAGATGATCTTTCACCCGCCAGAATTATCAATGAACTACAGTTTTATCTTGATGCCTCCATCGATACAGCGCGTGATCTAATTATTTTTGATGAAATCCAGCGCTGTCCACGGGCGCTGACCGCGCTAAAATACTTTCGCGAACAGATGCCGGAAATGGCGTTATGCAGCGCCGGTTCTTTGCTCGGGGTCACTCTTGCCAACGACTCTTTTCCAGTGGGGAAAGTTGGTTTTTTGGATTTATACCCTTTGAGTTTTGACGAGTTTCTGGAAGGAATTGGGAAACTACGTTTAGCCGAATTATTGCGGACACATGTTTTTCAGGAATCATTGCCGCAAATAGCGCATGACCAGTTATGGGATCTCTGGAAAAATTACCTTATTACAGGTGGTTTGCCGGAAGCGGTCAATGTTTACCGCGAGCATTTTAAAAACCAGTACGAAGCAATCCTGGCGGTTCGCCACATCCACAGAGATCTTCTGGACACCTATATGGCGGATATTGCCAAACATTCCGGCAAAACCAATGCCCAGCATATTGAACGATTGTGGCGTAATGTGCCTGTTCAGTTGGCACGTGCTCAGGACGGCAGCGCTCCGAAATTCCGTTTTAAAGATGCCGTGCCTGGTTTGCGAGGTTATGAACGTTTGTCTTCTCCGCTGGACTGGCTGGAAAACGCGCGGCTTGTTCTAAGAACCTCCATTGTGAGTCGGGCTGAAACCCCGCTTGCCGGATTTGCCAGAGACAACCGGTTCAAACAATATTTTTTTGATGTGGGGCTTTTGACCACAGTCACTAATATTGATCCGGCCATTATTTTAAAATATGATTATGGAAGCTACAAGGGCTATGTTGCGGAAAACTTTGTGGCGCAGGAACTGCGGGCAACCGGTGTCAGGGATTTGTTTTGTTGGGAAGGGCGAACCTCTGAAGTCGAGTTTCTGCTGGAAACTCCATCGGGCATCATTCCTTTGGAAGTCAAATCAGGATGGATAACCCAGTCTAAAAGTTTGAACGTGTTTGAAAAATGTTACCATCCCCGACAGAGTATGGTTCTGAGTGCCAGAAATGTAAAAACGCAGGGGTCTCGATTATATGCGCCTATTTATGCGGCAAGCCAGCTGGGGAGATTGTTATTGTATGCTTAGAACAGACCTTTGCATAACGACGTCTCCCGTCATTCCGGCGCGTCATCCTGCGGGGGACAGTAGCGTGGGGCCTCTGTGCCCCACCATTATGTTGCCCACAGAAGCTCTGTGGGGCACAGAGACCCAAAAGTGTAAAAAGAGGGGTCTGACCCCTGGATTTCTTTAATGATAATTTTTCATTGACTTTCGCTTTATGGTAGAGTATTTCTAATGTTCATCGAATGAACGCTCATGACATCAGGGGCTCCGATATAAAAAATAAGGTTTTTATATGTCTGATCTCGATGTTTCAAATCATAAAACCGAAGAGTTGCTTAGCCTGCTCAGGGAGATCGAGAAAACTCCCGAAATGACGCAGCGCCAGCTGTCATCAAAGTTAGGTATAAGCCTGGGTAAGGTGAACTTCCTTCTAAGAGCGCTGATTGGGAAGGGCCTTATCAAGGTGAGCAACTTCAAAAAATCCGACAACAGATCCGCCTATTTATACCACTTAACACCCCATGGAATAGAACAAAAAACCATGATTACTTACCGCTTTCTGAAGAGAAAGTTAAAAGAATACGAGCAGCTTGAAAAAGAAATCCTGCGGTTAACGAAAGAGGTAAATGATACGGATTATCCGCTAAAAATACGAGACGAGGAAATAGGTGATACGTAAATTTCCTCTCCCGTAATCGAAGAACAATAGAATAGTATTACATTGCGCAGAAACGTAACAGGCTTGAACTGAACGGCGAGCGCATTCCCCGCAGCTTGCGGCGGGGAGCTTCAATAACTGAACAATATATTCCTGATGTAATTCAGAGGGCGGAGCTGTATCACAAATAGACCTTTGGAAAACTGAAAAATATGGTTTTGAGGGCGAGAGACCTTTGCAGAACCTCCCCCAATGGGTTTAAAAAATACCTTGATTAAATGTAAGAACAAAAAGTGACACGTTGGTCATCAAAATTACTTAGAAACGCAGTAAAAAAAGCACATGAAAAATACAATAACTATCTAATCATAAAACGGGTTTAATTCCCCGCAGCTTGCTGCGATAAAATCGGTGAAATCAATCTCTTGATACCCCGTAGCTTGCTGCGGGGTAGTTCATCTACTTGCTGGAAAATTCAAAGCTCTCACCAAATGAATCAGAAAAATAAATTTGCAGATATCTTCAAAAATTATCCTGATATTCAGGCTGTGTATATGTTCGGCTCATCTGCATCCGGGAAAGAACATAACGAAAGCGACATAGATTTGGCAATAGTCCCTCGAAGTGAGAAAGTGCGTGAGAAAAAATTATCCATTCTCAGCGACTTAGCTCGGAGCGGCCTGGATAATGTGGATATCGTCTTTCTCGATACCGATGATATCGTTACGAAATACGAAGCGGTTCGTCAAAACAGGATCATCTACCTTACTGAAGACTTTGATCGAGGAACAATGTATTCAAACACGGTGAGGCAATATCTGGATTTTGAACCATACTTAAAAGTGCAGCGCCGTGCTCAAAAAAGGAGAATTTTAAATGGTAAGGCCTGAGGTCATTCGAAAACGGCTTAATAAGCTGGATGAGTACCTGAAGATTTTGAGAGGACTGCAAAAGTACAGCTATGAAGATTTCATTCGAAATGCCGAGCATTACGGAAGTGCCGAGCGCTTCCTTCACCTGTCTATCGAAGCACTGACCGATATGGGCAATTATGTAATCGCAGAGCTCGAACTCGGAATAGTCAATTCCTACGGTGATGTTCCCGCCATATTGGCAGAAACCAACCATATCGATGATGATTTAAAAAACAAGTGGATCAGGATGATCGGTTTTCGCAATATCCTGATTCATGACTATCTGGAAATAGATCGTAAAATCGTACACGACGTTTTACAGAATTACCTGGCTGATATAGAGGCAATAAAACGAACCTTTGCAACCTTCCTTTAACATAGGGACATCGTTAGACAAACAGCGTTAGCAGCGAACCACGCCAAATGAACCAGAAAGTGAGGTAATGATATATGTTGCGAAATTATACAGCGAAGTACACAAAAATTGCTTCCGGCTGTATGGGGCAACTGATAGAGTGGCCGGAAGTAAGAGAGGTTTGCATAACTAACCTTTTCTGTCATTCCCACGGAAGTGGGAATCTATAAAGATTTGAAAATGCTTGTCCTCGACCTGATCGGGGATTAGATTCCCGTTTGCACGGGAATGACCCTTTAGAATATTTATGGACATTATGCAAAGCTCTCGAAATGAAAACCCAACAGGCTCCTGCCATCTTATCCAGGTCAATGGCCTGAATATCATGGTGGACTGTGGCATCGCCCAGGGGAAAGACCAAGTTACACCCATGGAAAGGACTCCCGGGGAGATGACCCGGCGTAGCGTGGGGGCTCCGTCCCCCACAATCTGAAGGATCGGGATCGTGTCCCCAGACAGCAGAGGTTTCACAGAATTCTATACGAGGAAGGGGGGTAAGGTTATGTTGTTGGAATATACACAGAAGGCTTTAGGACAGGCAGAATATAAAAAGCTGGATGATGGAACCTGGTTTGCTGAAATTCCAGGTTTTGAAGGTGTCTGGGCTAATGGTAATACGATTGAAAAGTGTAGGTCTGAGCTTTTGGAGGTCTTAGACGAATGGCTAATCTTAAAGCTTAGAGACAAAGATCCTGTGCCGGAGGTTGAAGGAATTGACTTAACAATAAAGAGAGCGGCTGTTGGGTAGATGCCTTCAAATATTTCAGGGAGAGAATTAGTTGGAAAATTTCGATACTTGGGATATCTGGGTCCTTTCTCCGGCAAAAGACATCAATTCATGATCAAAGGAAGGAAAAAGATTCGTATTCCAAATTCCCACGGAAGTGCTGATATTCACGTGGGTTTGGTTAAAGAAATACTCAGGCAAGCAAACATAAGCGACGAGGAATGGGATAAGGCTTAAGATGAGCTACCCCACGGCAAGCCACGGGGAATTAAACCCTATAGATTTCGCATCGCCCTTCAAGTGATTAGAGTAATCCGTGTAAGCTGCGTAATCTGTGGATCAAGTGAGAGCTTTGCACAACTAAGCCGGAAGACGGGATTATAAACGTCATAACGGCGATGGTAAAAGGAGAATAATCTATGAAAATAGAATACGATAATGAGATTGATGCCCTGTATATTCGGCTTCAGGAAAAATATGTGGATCGAACAGTGGAAATAGAGGATCTGCTTAAATAAATGACCCACAGAGTCAATCTTTACGCATTCGCATAGGGATACTTCCCGCACTTAGGGAAGTGCCCCCATTATCTCCACTCGGGGCCATGACCCGATTTAGTTTTATCAAATCGGGATAGTGTACCCAGACACAAACTGTGAAGAGTGTAGGTTTGACCCCGGGACTTTTTGAAGAGGGTGAACTGATGAGAGCTTTGCAGAACAACTTACCCGATTTTCCATACTGTGCTCCGCAGTCGGTTATCACGCAGAACAGCCTGTCAGGAAAGTTTATGTCGATACCAATTTCAGAGGGACTCTGAATATATGCCGGCCCGCACTCGAAAACGCAAAGTGGCTTGAAGATCGAGTGGTGAATATTCCGAGTAGCGTAATTATATGAAAAGAAATCAACTTATAAAGCATATCAAAAAATATGATGGATTTTTGTTGCGGGAAGGCAGAAAGCACAGTATCTATCAAAGAGGAAGATTGAAAACAGAGGTTCCGAGACATAATGAAATTGTTGATGAATTAGCGAGGAAAATCTGTAAGGATTTAGATATACCCTTTGCGAGGTGATAAAGTGAAATACAGGGCAGTTGTAAAAAAATCCGGTGAATGGTGGATTGGTTGGCTTATTGATCTGCCGGGAGTAAACGCACAGGAGAAAACAAAAGCGGAACTTATTGAATCATTACGAGTTGGTGCTGAAGATATGCTGGATACCGAAGTGCCTTTTGAGCCTGGCGCTGAAATGACCACGATTGACATTTCCGATCCGGTATGGACATAGAGCGTAAAGGGGACGCTACCCTTATATAGGTTATTATTCAGCTATGCCAAGATTACCCCGGACAGTATTTGCCGGCCTTCCACATCACGTGACCCAGCGTGGTAATCGGCGCGAAGATATTTTTTTTACAGATGAGGATCGTGAAATTTATCTGTCGTGGCTCAGGGAGTACCGCGATAAACATCAGGTTGAAGTCGTCGCTTATTGCCTTATGACCAATCACATTCACCTGGTTGCAGTCCCGACAACCGACGATGGTTTGCAACGGATGCTAAAGCCCCTGCACATGCGCTACGCCCAGAGGATCAACCGGAAGCATGGCTGGAAGGGGCATCTTTGGCAAGGAAGGTTTTTTTCTTCACCCTTGGACGAAGCTTATCTATGGGCGGCGGTGCGGTATGTGGAACGTAATCCAGTCCGAGCAAGGGTGGAACGTCGCGCCGAGGATTATCGTTGGTCAAGCGCCGCGGCGCATTGCGGCAACAGAGCAGACGGTTTGTTGAATCTCGAATCCAGTTGGAGTAAGCAATTTGCAGCGATTGAAGACTGGTCTGCGTGGCTTGCCGAAGGGGATGAGCCGCAGGGCGTTCAGATATTGAGGCAAAATGCAGATAAAGGATTGCCCTGCGGTAATGCGGAGTTTGTTCAGCAGTTGGGGATGATGGTAGGACGTCAGTTGGAGTATCGCCCACAAGGTCGGCCGAGAAAAACTGAAGGGGAAATAAAAGGGTAGCGTCCCCTTACCCCCCTGTCCCCTTACCCTGCTTGCCAAATTATTCTGGACATGTTACACGTATATTGCGTGAACATTTTAAAGGAGGCAGGAAATGAAGCAGAACATAACGCTCAGCCTTGATAAGGATTTAATTCAAAGGGCAAATGTTATTTCCGCAAAACGCCGCTCCTCAATCAGCAATATGCTCAGCCAGGAATTGCAGAGAATAGTGGAATCCGCCGAAAGCTACGAAGTTTCCAGAAAGAAGGCCATCTCTAATCTGCGGACCGGATACCATCTTGGAGGCATAATCACTGCATCGAGAGAAGAACTTCATGAAAGGTAGAATCTTCGTCGATACAAATATACTGATTTATGCCCATGACCTGGATGCAGGCCCACGACACGATATTGCCGTTTCCGCTGTTGAAAAATTATGGGAAAATGAAAACGGCGTTATGAGCGCACAAGTACTGCAGGAATTTTATGTTAATGTAACGAGAAAAATAAATAAACCGCTCTCTCGAGCACGCGCCAGGGGAATTATTGAGAACTATTTATCATGGCATATCCCCCTCCTCACCGAAGATTTGAACCATGGTCAGAAGATCGAAGGCATCCTTATCGAAAACCCCTTCGCTATTTGAGAATGAAAAGGGGTCTGAACTTCTCGGGGCCATGATCCGATTTAGTTTCATCAAATCGGGATCGTGTACCCAGACTAGAAAAGTGTAGGTTTGACCCCGGGACTTTCCCATCCGGAGATATCATCGAACTGGATAAGGCAGAGTGGGATGGGGTTAAGTCGAAATTTTCGACTTCAAAGAGAGGGGGACAGGAAATAAAAGGGTACCGTCCCCTTTTTTCCCCTAACGGTAGTAGGGGAAAAGGGACTGAAATCAATTGCATGAAGAGTTTTTAGGGACACTTCCCGTACTGAGGGAAGTGTCCCCATTGCCCACTCGGGGACATGACCCGATTTAGCTTTATCAAATCGGGATCGTGTACCCAGACAGCAGGAGGTAAAATGTTACTTAATTATACTGCAAAATATTCCAAAATTGCTTCTGGCTATATGGGCCAGTTAGTCGAATGGCCGGAAGTCGTGACTGAAGGCAAGGACATAGAAGAATGTCGCATGATGTTAAGAGATGCCCTTAATGAAATGCTCCTGGCTTATAAACAACAGCGGAAGGAAATACCGATAGGAGGGGCCCTGATTGAGCAAGTTCCAATAGAGGTTCCGGATGTCTATCAAACGGCGTGATCTGACGATACTTTGAAGAAAATGCATTTCGGCTTTTACGTGAGGGCGCAAATCATTCGATATACACAAATGATGTAAAAACCATTCCTGTCAAGAGACATCGAGTCCTCGATAGGATTACTGCCAACGAAATTTGCAAACAAGCCGGACTTAAACCAAAATTTTGAAATCGCCTTTATTTAACTATTGACCATCGACCATTAAATATCCAACATTATTTGCCTGCTTTGTCTTGACATTTCATTAATTGACAATCTCGTAAAAAGTCGAAAAAGATGTCATTGCGAGCGGGGACATGACCCGATTTAGTTTTATCAAATCGGGATCGTGTACCCAGACACTGAAGAGTGTAGGTTTGACCCCGGGACTTTCCCATCCGGAGATATCATCGAACTGGATAAGGCAGAGTGGGGTGGGGTGAAGTCGAAATTTTCGACTTCAAAGAGAGGGGGAAAAGTTAAATTGCCAAGCGCCTTCCCTGAAAAAGGCTTGTATATGCAGGCCACCATTCTCAAAAGTCCACAGGCCACAGGCCGTTCAGGCTACCTTGACAATCATTGAAACTTTTTCAAAAATCAGACAGCTATCAAGAAACATTCAGGAGCTATCGATTGTTCAAGATAAAGCTGATCAGAAGGCACTCATGCAGAGAAGTGGAGAGATGATTGCTGAACTCCTGGATGACGACCTGCAAACAACCGATACAGAAACATCGATAGAATTGAACTTCGCCGTTTTGAAGTTTAAGCACACGATAAAAAAGAAAAAAGATCAACGGTAATCAGGGATAGCGGGGACATGGCCCGAGTAGCGTGGGGCCTCTGTGCCCCACCATCATGTTGCTCAGGGGCAACGCTACTGTCATTGCGAGTAGGCCCTTGGCCGACGTGGCAATCTCTCGTCATTCCAGCGAAAACCCCCAGAGAGCTTTGCATAATGTCCATAAATATTCTAAATGGTCATTCCCGTGCAAACGGGAATCTAATCCCCGATCAGGTCGAGGACAAGCATTTTCAAATATTTACAGATTCCCACTTCCGTGGGAATGACAGAAAAGGTTAGTTATGCAAACTTCTCCTCCACTCTCTCTAAAAAAGATACAGAAACAACTTGAACTATCTCTAAAAAGAAGATAGTATTTCCGCTATGAAAAATATAATCTCTCAACTCATCGATGATTTTCATGAACGAAAATTGCCTGAACCGGTAGCTCGAGATAGGAAATTTTCCGAGATACAGGGTAAGGCAGATGTCGTCATCGGCATGAGACGATCGGGTAAGACCTGGTTTTGTTATCAGAAAATACAAGAACTGATTACCTCGGGAACAAAAAAGGAAGAGATCCTTTATCTTAACTTCGAAGACGATCGGCTGCTTGATTTTACCGTCCATGATTTCCAGAAAATTCTTGATATCTATTTCGGAAAATATCCTGAGCATCGCGATACCCGGTGTAAATTTTTCTTTGATGAGATACAGCGAATAGACCAATGGGAGATGTTCATCCGGCGCCTGCTTGATACGGAAAATCTACAAATCTTTATTACCGGCTCATCATCAAAGCTGCTTGGCTCCGAAATAACTACCACCCTGCGGGGACGTTCTCTGCCGATAGAAATATTCCCATTCAGTTTTGAAGAATTTTTGAAATTTCACGGGCTTTTTTCCGGCAGACCAAAAACATTTGGCGCGAACACTGCCTCCACATTACGCAAGGCCGTAAACGATTATCTTGAAGTCGGAGGCTTTCCTGAAATACAGAAACTGGATCGCGAACTTCGAATAGAAGTATTACAGGGCTATATTGATTCCGTATTGTTAAAAGACATAATTGAGCGTCATAAAGTCAGCAATGTCCATGTGCTTAAACATCTGGTCCGTCATATTATGAATTCATCCGGCGGGCAGTTCAGTGTTAATAAATTCTACAATACCATGAAAAGCATGTCGATCAAATGCACCAAGAACAGCCTGTACGCGTATCTTGATTATTTGACAGACGCTTTTTTATTCTACAAGGTTCCCATACACAGTCGCTCTGAAAAATCGAGGCTGATTAATCCGGTTAAAATCTTTACGATCGATACCGGCCTTTTAAATGCCATGACCTTTCGCAACGCATATAACTACGGTCCACTGCTCGAAACCATGGCATTTATGCACCTGCGTCGCCGGGGTTATGACGCGGAATATGTCAATACAAAAGACGGATATGAAGTCGATTTCTTTGCGCGGCATAAAATTTCAGACAAGACGCAACTGATTCAGGTATGCTGGGATCTGTCGGACAAAAAAACCTTTGAAAGAGAGCTCCGGGGACTAAAAAACGCGATGGATGAGCTCTCACTCCCAACAGGCACGATAGTAACATGGGATGACGAGACCATTATAGATAATAAAATAAACGTAATCCCCATCTGGAAATGGCTTGTTGGGAATGGGGAATCCCGGGGACATGACCCGATTTAGCCCCATCAAATCGGGATCGTGTACCCAGACAGCCTGAGACCCCAATAACGACAACAAGGAAAGCCTGACCCCACTAATTCCCTTGACAAATCGGTTGCCGATGTGTATCGTTTTGGTATACAAAAAGTACAATACAAGCAGGCAAAGGAAATAGCAAATGGCAAAAACGGCGATGACACACGCAAGACTTACGCCGGAAATAAAGGAAAAGGCTGAGGCTATTCTCAAAGAACTAGGAATTTCCATTTCTGCTGCGTATGAAATGTTTTATCGACAGATTATTGCTCATCAGGGCATTCCATTTGATTTGCGTATTCCAAATAAAAATACGCTTCAGGCAATGCAGGACGCAAGAGCCGGCAAGGGGAAAAAATACGACAGTGTAGAAAAAATGTTTGAAGATCTGAAAGTCTGATGCTGCCGATTCGCCCGACATCCGGATTTAAAAAAGATCTGAAAAGAGCCGCGAAGCAGAAGCGAAATATAAAAAAACTGTACCACGTTCTTGAACAGTTGGCCATTCCCGCTCCCTTACTTCCGGAGTACAAAGACCACAAGCTGAAAGGAGATTGGATAGATTTTCGGGAATGCCATATTGAACCCGACTGGCTACTGATTTATACAATATCCGATTTCGAACTTAGGCCGGTTCGCGTTGGTACGCATTCTGAATTATTTGATTGAACGAATACCCTGGTGTCTTGTCAATCAGGACACGTCATTCCGACCGAAGGGAGAAATCTTCCAATGCCACTTTGTCATCCACGACCCAGGCGGGAATCCAGTGTAGCGTGGGGCCTCTGTGCCCCACATGGGGGACATGACCCGATTAAAACCCTTACGGGTAAACTCCGAACAAGGAGTTCAGGCGTAAGCCTTTTAGCAACAGTGAAACCAAAACATATATTAAGGGGGCAGGGATGTCTGGACGTCCTCAGGAGGTAATACGATGGATTTTTATACAACTGTATTAAGAAAAAGTGGCGCATATTGGGTTGCCTTATGTTTAGAAAACGGAATTGTCGGACAGGGTCATACAAAGGGAAAGGCAGTCGCAAAGCTAAAAGAAGCGATAGGCTCTATTGAGGAAGTTCGAAAGGCGGACGAGGATATTTATTCTGCTCCTTTGTCAATAAAGGAATTGCATGAATTTTTGAAGGTAGAAAGCGTGGATTCTATTCCGGAACCGTTGGAAATGAGAGCGTTGTATGCCTGAAAATGTGCCGTCTTTGAAAGCAAGACAACTCATTCGATTGTTGGAATCAGGTGGCTGCAAGTTTTATAGAGAAGGTAAGGGAGATCACAAACTATATGTGCGTTACATTGCGGGGAAAAAGAGAGTGGTACCCATTGACATGGGTGAGAAGGAATTTTCACCTCCTTATGTCTTAAGAATATTTCGCCAGTTTGGATTTACAGATGGGGAAATAGAGGATCTGCTTAAATAAATGACCCACAGAGTCAATCTTTACGCATTCGCATAGGGACACTTCCCGCACTTAGGGAAGTGTCCCCATTACCCCCACTCGGGGACATGACCCGATTTAGTTTCATCAAATCGGGATCGTGTACCCAGATAGCAACTCGTAACCCGCAACCCGACCAATAACGACAATAAGGAAAGCCTGACCCCCAAAATTTTGCGGGGACATGACCCGATTTGATTTTGTCAAATCGGGATCGTGTCCCAGGATTGGATTCTCGGGATCGTGTACCCGGAATGCGGTAAATAAATCTATCCCCTTTCTGCGTGTAAATGGTATAATCAACTATGGCAAATAAAATTTATCTTGATGTGTGTGCTTTATGTCGTCCATATGATGACCAGTCTTATATGCGCATCAATTTGGAGACAATTGCTGTCCAATTGATATTTTCTGCAATTGACCAAAACATGTATGATCTGGTCTATTCGCCGGTTCATGTAAAGGAAATTTCAGCTATATCAGATCAAGTTGAACGATTTGAACTTTATCACCTGCTTCAGCAGACAGGTAAGTTCATTAACCTTGATAAAGTGCAGGCAAGAAAACGAGCTGAAAAATTGGTTTCGGCAGGCTTGGGGCCTGCAGATGCCGCCCATTTGGTCTTTGCAGAGACTGCTGGAGCTGCTTTTATTACATGTGATGACAAGTTACGCAAAAAATGTCGCGCATTAGACCTGGCTATTTGGACAGGTAATCCTGTAGCTTTTTGCGATAAGGAGGGTTTAAGATGAAGTTAACAAAAACAGTTCCTGATAATGACCTTATGAAAAAAGGGATAGAAATACTTTTCCGGGAACTTGGAAATGTAGACGCCATCCGGTTTTTATCTATACCACGGGAAAAGCGAGTTGAAAGTGTAAAGCGGCACAGAGACTGGCAGCAGACATTGAACAAGGATACCTTTTTTGATGAAATATTTGGTGATCATAAACAGGGATTATCGGGGACATGACCCGATTTAGCTCCACCAACTCGGGATCTCACGGGGACATGACCCGATTTAGTTTCATCAAATCGGGATCGTGTACCCAGACAGAAAAAAATAATTAAAGCAGAAATTTATAATGATGGGGAATATTACCGTGGAAGGTGCCTCGATTTTGATGTCTTCACACAAGGCAAAACCCTTGATGAAGTGGTTAACAATCTAAAAGAAGCCATTCAGCTTCATTTAGAAGATGATCGAGATGCTCTGGTCGATTTTATCCAAGACCCTTCACTTTTTACTATGATGGACTTGGGTGAAATCCATGTCTAAAAAGCTGCCTGTGATATCCGGTAAAAAACTTATTGAGCGACTATAAATAAAGAATGAGGGATACATCTCAAATACTAAATATTGGGATCCTCGGGGACATGACCCGATTTATCTTTATCAAATCGGGATCGTGTAACCGGCCGTAGCGTGGGGCCTCTGTGCCCCACAAAGTAGCGCAGTTTTAAAAAGGGCGCAGCCCTCATGCTTTTCAACCGGTAACTGTAGTGAACCGTAAACCGCATTTAACGACAATAAGGTAAGCCTGACCACTCCCTTTTTTAACCCAAAACTCAAAACTAGGACCCCCAAAATAGAGGATTATATGTTATGGGTGTAATAAAAATCGAAGATGTACAAAATAAAATCGTAGAAATTCAGGGGCAGAAGGTTCTTTTGGATAGCGATGTTGCCGAACTCTATGAAGTGGAGACAAAAAGAATTAATGAAGCGGTGAGAAATAATCCCGATAAATTTCCGTATGGATATATTGTTGAACTAAGTAAAAATGAATGGGATTTATTGAAGTCGAAATTTTCGACTTCAAAGAGAGGTGGGAAGGTTAAGACTCCGAAAGCCTTCCCCGAAAAGGGCTTGTACGTGCTGGCTACCATCCTCAAAAGCCCGCAAGCGGTTCAGGCTACCTTGGCGATAATTGAAACTTTTTCCAAAATGCGAAAACTGACTCGCAATATCAAGATTCTTTCAAACGTCAAGAATAAACGCGAGCAGCAAGCCCTGATGCGCAAAAGTGGAGAGATTATCGCTGAGATCCTGGATGACGACCTGCAAACAACCGATACAGAAACATCGATAGAATTGAACTTCGCCGTTTTGAAGTTTAAGCACACGATAAAAAAGAAAAATAAATAAAAAACGATTTGCATTGTCACCCGTTCGTCATTCTGGCGGAAGCCGGAATCCAGTGTAGTAAAATAAATTTGTTCATGCCACCAGACAGACCGGATAAATTCTTGCCACATAAATCCATCTATGTTACACGTATATTACGTGAACATTTTGAAGGAGGTGGGAAGTGAAACAGAATATTACGCTCAGCCTTGATAAGGATTTAATCCAAAGGGCAAAGGTTATTTCTGCAAAAAAACGTTCCTCGATCAGCAATATGCTCAGTCAGGAATTGCAAAGAATTGTAGAATCTACCGAAAAGTACGAAGTTGCCAGGAGGAAAGCGATCTCTGATCTGCGGACCGGGTACCATCTTGGAGGCATAATCACGGCATCGAGAGAAGAACTTCATGAAAGGTAAGATTTTCGTCGATACAAATATACTGATTTATGCCCATGACCTGGATGCAGGCCTGCGGCACGATATTGCCGCTTCTGCCGTTGAAGAATTATGGGAAAATGAAAACGGCGTTATGAGCACGCAGGTATTGCAGGAATTTTATGTTAACGTAACGAAAAAAATAAGCAAACCGCTCTCTCAGGCGCGTGCCAGGGGAATTATTGAGAACTATTTGTCATGGCATATCGAGGTCAATGAACCCGATACCGTGCTCCTGGCATCGGAGATCGAAGAAAGGCATGTTTTGTCTTTCTGGGATGCGCTAATCATAGCAGCGGCCTGTCGGGCAAAAGTCGACAAAATCCTCACCGAGGATTTGAATCATGGACAGAAGATCGAAGGCATTCTCATCGAAAACCCTTTCGCCAGATAGCCCAAACAGGCCAAACAGACCAGATAAACCAAACAAACCCAGATACAAACACGAAGCTAAACCTTGACAATTGGAGGCCGACGTATTACATAAATAGGGAAATACGTAATACGGGAGAATTGACATGCCTATAGTAACATCGACAATAAAGGGCCAGATTGTTATTCCCGCAGAGATTCGGGCGAGGTTTAAGATCAAGAAAGGCACGCGAGTCAACGTCTATGACGATGGAAATAGAATCATCGTGGAGCCCATCGCAGACGACCCGATCGAAGAAGGGCGAGGTATGCTGAAGACAAGAGGAAAAATTTTGAGAGCCCTTGTAGAAGACAGAAAGAAAGAAGCGGAACTGTGAAAAAATATGTAATGGACAGTTTTGCGATGATCGCCTTTTTCGAAGATGAACCCGGGGCTGACAGGGTAGCGTTGATTTTGAAGTCACTATTGGATCGAAAGGCTAAGGCATACATGTCAGTGATCAACTGGGGTGAGATTTACTACAATACCATGAGAGAGCAAGGAATTGAAACTGCAGAGAAGGTGATTGGGCAACTCAAACAATATCCTATTGAATTAGTAGATGCTGACCAAAAGTTGACTTACGAAGCAGCCAAATTGAAAGGTAGATACAAGATAGCTTATGCCGACTGTTTTGCTGCGGCCCTTTCACATAGACTAAATGCAGTAATAGTTACCGGTGACCCTGAATTCAAGAAGCTCGGCGGCAAATATTCGATTCAATGGCTTGACACCAAATAAACCAAACACACCAAATAATTCATCTCTTCAGAAAAGACCTTGATTATGTCTATTAAAGATGGCTATAGTCAAAATTATTCAACACTAAAAATTCTCTTACCCATCGTGAGGTGGCCATATGGCTGACAAAAAAGAACTATATGAAGTACTTTTCGAAGAAATAAACCATAAGATGGACATCGTGCTGGAAGGATACAGTGAGATGGGCCATAAATTTGAAGAAGCCCGGATAGATAGGCAACAAATAAGAGAGGACCTGACACACAAGATTGGATTCGTTGCACGTGATTTAAACAACAAGATAGAAGAAACCAGGACGGGGCTGAGAGAAGAACTGAAGGAAACAAGAGAATGTTTAACTGACAAGATAAAGGAAACAAGATCGGAACTAAAAGAAACAAGAGAAGAACTTGGACAAAAAATTGATAAAATTGGGGAGATTATTGAAGACCATGAAATAAGGATAGAAACTCTGGAGAAAAAAGCGAACGTCAGTTAACGATCCAAACAAATCCCAAATCCATGACAATCAGTAACTGAACCCACCAAACAAACCAGACAGACCATGAAAATCACCCGTTTCGAAGACCTTGATGTTTGGAAAGAATCAACATCACTGGCAATTGATGTATATCAAATGTCGAAGAATGGCGAATTAAGTAAAGACTTTGGTTTACGTGATCAGATTTGGCGATAAATATTATCAGAATGAAAAAAATAATTAAAGCAGAAATTTATAATGATGGGGAATATTACTGTGGAAGATGCCTCGATTTTGATGTCTTCACACAAGGCAAAACCCTTGATGAAGTGGTTAACAATCTAAAAGAAGCCATTCAGCTTCATTTAGAAGATGATCGAGATGCTCTGGTCGATTTTATCCAAGACCCTT
>Ga0265596_1000841_pt1 | contig 16094 bp, 16 predicted proteins | sample saktaG_FD_190143 | JGI IMG/M metagenome (GOLD analysis project Ga0265596, IMG submission 190143) | Saline water microbial communities from Sakinaw Lake, British Columbia, Canada - sak_2013_06_06_60m | ecosystem: Environmental > Aquatic > Non-marine Saline and Alkaline > Saline ...
ATTATGCTCCAGGAAAGCTTATCGTAAGAATTGTCCCAAAGGGAAGTTTTTCCGATAGCCATGCTAATGAAGTGGTTAATAATCTTTCTATTAAAGAGGGTATGCCTTTCGAAACAAAAGTTGAAATTGTTGATGAAATAGATAAAACCACAAGAGGAAAACATAGATTCTTAATAAGAACTTTTGATTGATATAAATGCCGTACAGTTTGTACAGGAAGAAATTGGAAGATTGAATGGAAAATTTAGTATTAAAAACATTTATAAACATATTTTTAAAATTGCAATAATTCCGGTGAATAAAATACAAAGAAAAAAAGTCAGGAAAACATAGCTATTTGATACAAAAACTATATATAAAGGGATAGATATGCACCAACTTACTCAAAATCTAAAAACCGGTAAAATGGAAATATTAGAAGTTCCATTTGTCACCTTAACTATAGAGATTATTTTTGTAAAAAATTACTTCTTATCAATTAGGCCTTCATTGAATGTAGCTAGGCTAAAACAGCACATTCTTCGCTTATAGTCAAAGCAAAGGCAAAACCAGAGCATGCCAAACAGGTTCTGTATTTTAGTGTCAGAATTTAATATATTTTTATAATTAAAATTATCAAGGAGGATATTAGAAAATGATTAAAAAGAAAAAAATATTTATTACTGGTGGTGCTGGTTTTATTGCTAATCTGTTAATTTCAATATTGATAGATGACAATAAAATTGTTGTGTATGATAATTTCCATCGGGATACTCTTACTGGAAGCGGATATGAGAAACATAAAAATATCACAATCATTAAAGGTGATGTTTTGGACTATGATAAGGTTTTAAAAAGTATGAAAGGAGCAGATATTGTTGTTCATGCTGCCGCTATCGCCGGAATTAATACTGTAATAAAAGAACCGACTAAAACTATGCGAGTCAATATGATTGGGACTGCAAATGTTCTTGAAGCAGCTCGACAAAATAATGTAAAAGACAGATTCATTGATTTCTCAACATCTGAAGTATTTGGTAATCGTGCCTTTAAATCTACCGAGAATGATAATACTATTGCTGGAAGCGCAGGCGAAGCAAGGTGGACTTATGCTGTTAGTAAACTTGCTGGCGAGCACCTTTCAATGGCATATTATAAAGAGTTTGGTTTACCTGTAGTTTCATTAAGACCTTTTAATATCTACGGTCCCGGACAAACCGGAGAAGGTGCAATACAGATATTTATAAAAGGAGCACTTAAAAACGAAGATATTTATATTTATGGAGATGGCAACCAAATAAGAGCCTGGTGTTATGTGGATGATTTTGTTGATTGCCTTATAGGGTGTATTGAAAACCCGAAAGCCATTGGGGAATCTTTTAATATTGGAAATTCAAGAGCAGTTATTACAATTTATGGATTGGCTCAGGCCGTTTGCCGAGTATTGAACTCAAAATCAAAAATAATATTCAAACCCGCCCTTTCTGCTGATATTGAATTAAGAATCCCTTCTGGGGAAAAGGCTTTTAAGATTCTTGGCTTCAAAGCTAAGGTAGGTATGGATGAAGGTATTTTAAAAACGGCTGAGTGGATAGAAAAAAACCTTTTATAGGTAAGTGAAATTTATGATAAAATTAGCAAGACCATATATTCCAGAAAAAGCAATTGAAAAAGCAGCAGAAGTGCTTAGGTCTGGAAATTTAGTGCAGGGAAAATATGTAAAAGAGTTTGAAAATTCTATTTGCAATTATTTGAAAATCAAAAATGCTGTTGTTGTCTCTTCTGGAACAGCAGCACTCCATCTTTCTTTATTGGCACTTGGTATAAAAAGAGGAGATGAAGTAATTGTTCCAGCTTTTACTTTTCCTGCTACTGCGAATGTTGTTGAACTGGTAGGTGCTAAACCTGTTTTTGTTGATATTAATTTGTCTGATTTCTGTATTGATACCGCAAAGATTGAAGAAAAAATAACTTCAAAAACTAAAGCTATTATTCCTGTTCATGAATTTGGTCAATCTGCTAAATTGGATGATATTATGAATATTGCACAAAAATATAATTTGAAAATTATAGAAGACGCGGCTTGTGCTTTAGGTGCGGAATTTGAACATCAAAAAGTTGGAACTTTTGGAGAATTAGGTTGTTTTAGTTTTCACCCTCGTAAAGCAATAACTACAGGCGAAGGCGGTGTAATAGTTACTAATAATGATAAACTTGCCGAGAAACTGAAAATTTTGCGCAATCATGGTATTTCTTATAAAGATGGAAAAGTTGATTTTGTTGAAGCTGGATTAAATTATAGAATGACCGATTTTCAAGCTGTTTTAGGGATAGAACAATTGCTTGAAATTGATAATATCATTGAGCAAAGAATAAAAATAGCAAATTTATATAATGAAAAATTATCATCCATTGATAAAATCAAAATTCCACATAATTTTAAAAACAGAAAAGCAGTTTATCAAACTTATCATATATTAGTTAACGATGTAATAAATAGAGATAACTTGATTATGAAATTAAAAGAAAATGGAATAGAAACAAATTTAGGTGCTCAGGCATTGCCTTGTTTAACTTATTATAAAAATAAGTATAATTTGAAAGAAAGGGATTTTCCCAATGCTGTAAAAGCATATAAACAAGGGTTGACTTTACCGATGGGTGATCATATCAATAATGAGAATATTAATGTAATAACTGAAAAATTAATAATAGACTATTAATTTGGTCTTTACTAAGTTTTGAATGGTGGTTAAGAAATTTTTTATTATAATTGGAGGGTAAATTATGGGAATGATATATGCAATATTCAAAGTAAAAAAAAGTTATCAGGATTCAGATTTTATTGATGTGAAATTTTTAATTGATTCAGGTTCGGTTTACAGTTTAGTTCCTGCTAAAGAATTGGATAAAATGGGAATTGTTCCACATAGAACAATGAAATTTGTTTTGGCTGATGGAACAGAATTAAATAGGAGAGTTGGCGACGCATATTTTGAATGGCACGGCGAAGGTGGGGCAGCGCCTGTTATTTTTGGTGAAGAAGGTGATGAATCATTGCTTGGCACTACGACTCTAGAAAGTCTGGGTTTAGTATTGAATCCTTTTAAGAGAGAACTGAAACCTATGCGGATGCTTTTAATGTAAAACTATAGCAAAAATAATTATTTATGTTTATGAGTCCACTCTAAAAAGTCAAAAACTGCAAATCAGCTCTAAATTGTCATTGCGAATTCAGATTTATCTAGATGAAGCCAATCTCATCTTACTTGGAATGCAATTAATTATAGAGATTGCTTCGGCACTTCGTTCCTCGCAATGACACAGTTTTTACCTATTTTGCATAACTCACAAATAATATTAAAATTGGGAGGATAAAAATGATATATGAAATGAAAGTAAATTTCGGTAGATATTTTGAGGAATTTAATGTAAGAGATATATATAAACACTGGCCAGGAAAGACTATTTTTGAAAGTGATAATAATTTATTTTCACTTTTAACAATGAACCATCACCCCGTTCATTTGGATACAAATTACTGTAAGGATCAGCAACACAAAAAAATATTGGTTTGTGGTCCTCTTGTAATCAGCATAGTAGTTGGTATGACTGTATCTGAAATCAGTGGAAAGGCAATAGCGAATTTGGATTATGAAAGAATAACTCATGATGGTCCAGTTTTTATCGGGGATACAATATATGCTGAAACTGAGATTCTTGACAAAAGAGAATCTAAAAGCAAGCTTGATAGAGGTATTGTCTATGTAGAAACAAAAGCATATAACCAAAAAGGAGAAAAAGTATTAACTTTAAGAAGACATGTATTAATACCTAAAAGGGAGTTTGATAATGAGAAGAAGTAATTTTCTATTACGAAGTATGATGTTCGTTCCCGGACATAATGAGCATTTGTTAGCGAGTGCATCAAGGTCAAATGCTGATGCCCTTATTCTTGATGTAGAGGATTCGGTTATGCCAACCTCAAACAAACGATTAGCAAGAGAAACAATTATAGAAAAAGTTAGTTCTGGCTTATTTAAAAATTTCTATATTTTCCCTCGAATAAACGACCGAGAAAGTGGTTTTTTGTTAAAAGATGTAAATGCATTAACAATCGAAGGAGTTACTGGTTTTGTATATCCAAAAGCTTTTAGAGGAGAGGATATATATTTCTTTGATAAACTATTAGAAACCATTGAATATGAGAAGGGTTTTCCTATAGGCAAATTAAAAATTGTTCCACTTATAGAAACCTCTGCAGCTGTTCTTAATGCACAAGAAATTTGTTTAGCTTCTGATAGGGTTATTGCTATAGCTTATGGATGTGAAGATTTTATTGCTGATTTAGAAGGAATTCATGATCATGAAGGAAAAAGTTTATATGTTCCTCGTGCTATGATTGCTATGGCGGCAAGAGCAACTGGTGTTATTCCTATAGATACTGTTCACATCAATGTTCATGATTTAGAAGATCTTGAAGAAAATGTTAAATTAGCTAGGATTTTAGGATTTGAAGGAATGTTAATACTACATCCGAAGGAAATAGAAATTGCTCATAGGTATTTTTCTCCCAGCGAAAAAGAAGTTAAAGATGCAAAAGAAATGCTCCGATTATCAGAAGAAGCTGAGAAACTGAATAAAGGTGTAGCAGTTTTGAATGGAAAATTTATTGGCCCGCCAATGGTTATTGCGGCTAAGAAAATTCTTAATAAAGAGAAGCTAATTAAACAGAGGAGAAAAAATTTAGATATACAGGATGAACAAAGTCTAAAGTAGACTATATTTAGAAAGAGATGTTTATGATTGATGAAACGAATTTATCTCAAGAATATTCTGATTTTTTTCAAAAGAGAAAGATAACTATAGAGAAAAAATTTAGCCAAAAAAGAATAAATACATATTTTTTTGAAACTAAAAAAGAAGCACAAGATAAATTATCTTATTTTAATTCAGAAATTTAAAGTTCCAAATAATATTACAAAGATTGGTTTCGCAGATTGTGTGACTTTGCATCAAATAGATGCAATTAATTTATTACTGAAATTGAAAGATATTGAAATTATTAATCCTTTTGAAAGAGATACAAATGGTAAGTATAAGATATTTGGTAGATTACCTAAAGGTAAAATGAACCTTCCTAAAAATGTATATGAAGAAAAGGTTGAAAAGCTTTTAGATATGATGAGAAATACACTTCTTTCTGATATATTTATTACTGGTGCGAATGCAATAACTATGGATGGTAAAATTGTATCCACTGATGGAACCGGAAATAGAGTAGCAGGAACAATTTTCGGACCTAAAAAAGTAATATTAGTAGTAGGAAGAAATAAAATTGTTGTTAACTTGGACGAAGCTATTTCTAGAAACAGAAATATAGCAGCTCCTTTGAATTCTATAAGGCATTTGAATAAACATCATAATCGGTTTGAAGATTTACCTTGTGTTAAGCTCGGATATTGTGTTGATTGTAATCATCCCAGAATAACCTGCAATATAACTACAATAATTGAGGGAGCGACTGAAATCAATAAGGATAGAATTCATCTAATAATTGTTAATGAAGATTTAGGATTATAAAGGGTGAAGTTATGAAAAAAATAATTATCAGGTGAAGTTATGAAAAAAATAATTATCATCGGCAGTAAAGGTAATGGTTCGGTTATTGCTTCTTCATTAGAAGACATTATTCAGAAAAAAAATGATTGGCAAATTGCAGGATATTTAAATGATGATTATGGTAAAGAAAAATATATTTTTGATATACCTATTATTGGTAAAGTAGAAGATTATAAAAAATTCTTAGAAGATGGATACCATTTTATTTACGCGTTAACTACGGTTAAAAAAGCAAAGAGTAGGTATGAATTATTTAGGTCACTAAATATTCCTGCTGAGCGATTGCCAACATTTTTACATTCCACTGCTGTTATTCCAAAACATGTAAAACTTGGATATGGTGTAATCATTATGCCTGGAGTTATTATTAGTCCTGGAGCAATTATTGGTAATCTAACTCAAATTTATGGAAATGGTTTTATCGGGCATGATACTTCTCTAGGAGAGTTTTCTTTTGTTTCAAATAATGCAAGCTTAGGAAGTAAGATTATAGGGGGAATTGGAGCTCATTATGGTACTAATTGTTCTATTAGGGGAAATATCAAGATAGGCAGTTGGGCAGTATGTGGTATAGGTAGCGTTGTTGTAAAAGATGTGCCTGAAGATGCTATTGTGGTTGGTAATCCTGCCAAGGAATTAAAGAAAGATGTCTAATGAGTTTGTATTAACATTTGATGTTGATTGGGCTTCGGAATCTATTATCAAATATGTAATTGATATATTACTTCCTCTAAATATATCTGCTACCTTTTTTTACACACGATTCAAAAATACTAAAAGAATATGATAACAAATTTGAATTAGGAATTCATCCTGATTTAAATGATACATTAGAACTTGAAAAGAACATTTTAGAGTTGAAGAATATCTAGCAAAAAATTTTATTAGTATTCTTGCTTATAGGTTAGTCTATTCTACAAGAATTTATTAAATATTTATATGGGTTGGTATAAAAATACTTAACGATTGAATTTCTAAAATCTCATTTTTTCAATAAAGATGTTAAAATATCAAACTACCTTAATAAAGACGGGAAATTATTATTTGCAATATATGGTTGCATTGACTTATTTTATATCAAATTGATAAGAGAGGATAAATGTAAAAAATGATTAAAGAAAATACAGTTACAATTGTTATACCATCCTTTAATGAAGAAAAAAATATTAATGAGTTATTAAAAAGGCTATTTCAAATAACTTCAAAACTTGATAATTTTGAATGGTTCTATCTTTTTGTTGATGATTGTAGTCAAGATAGAACATTTGACAAATTAAAAGAAAAAGCAGTAAATAATAAAAATATTAAGATTATACGATTATCAAGAAATTTTGGTAGTCATATTGCAATTTCTGCTGGAATAGAGAATAGTAATTCAGATGCAGTTATTGTAATAAGTTCAGACTTGCAGGAACCGCCAGAATTAATAGAAAAATTAATTAAAGAGTGGGGACTGGGCTATCAAGTTGTTTGGGCTGTTAGAAAACATCGAGCACAGTCATTATTAGGTAAAATATGTTCTAAAATATATTCCAAATTATTTCGTTATTTTTCGGGATTGATAAACTATCCTGAACAGGGTGCCTCTGGTTATTTTTTAATTGATAAAAAAGTTGCAAAATTATGGCCAAAATTCAAAGAAACAAACAGAGTGGTTGGGGGAATGCTTGCATGGTTAGGTTTTAAGCAAACTGTTATACAGTACGAACAATCTGAACGATATGCCGGAAAATCTTCTTTTACTTTTATGAAACTTGTTAAACTTGCTATAGATGCATTTGTTTCTTTTTCATATATGCCAATTAGGTTTATATTCTATTTAGGAATTTTGGTAAGTTTTGTAGGGTTCTTTTATGCAATTTATTTAATTTTAAATAAAATAATTTATGGAATTGGCCCCACAGGATGGACTTCTGTAATGGTTATAGTCTTGTTTCTTGGAGGTATTCAATTAATTAGTCTTGGTATTTTGGGAGAGTATATTTGGCGAGGGGTTGAAGAATCAAGAAGACGACCACTGTATGTTGTTATGGAAAAAGTTAACTTTGATGAAAATGATTAATTTAGGTAGTTTCATTACGTCTTTAAATAATAAACAGTTATTAAAAACACTTATTAAAATATTGTTTTCTATATCATGTTTATTCCTTCTTTTTTATTTTGGGAAAATAGATGTTAACAAATTATTATTTAGTATTAAAACATTAAAGTTGTTATGGTTTTTACTAGCAATTTTAGTAGCATCTTTTGTTTTTATAATTTGTTCCTTACGCTGGAAACTGTTATTAGAAATAAATAATAAATTATTAAAATTAAGCGCTCTAATAAAATATTATTTTATTGGTGCTTTTTTTAATTCCTTTCTACCCTCTACGGTTGGTGGTGATATAGTGCGTGTTTATTATCTATCAAAAAATAATATAAATAAAAAAATAGGATTATCTTCAGTAATGGTTGAACGATTACTTGGAATATCTGCCCTTATTTTATTGTCTTCTTTATCTTTATTAGTTCAAATTATTTTTTATCAAGATATTAATGCTAAATTGATAAGGTATATTCTTATATCTTTTTTTCTATTTGTTTTTTTGTGGATCTGTTTTTTTAAATTAAATAAAATGATAACTCTTAGTAAAAAAGTGTTTTCTTTACTCCCCAAGAACCTAAATATAAGATTTCAAAATTTTATTAAAGCATTAGAATTGTTTAGCAAATCAAGAGCATGTTTATTAAAAGGATTTATTATAAGCTTCATAGCTCATTTTTTTTCAATTATATCAGTCTACTTTCTGGCTTTCTCATTGGGTATTAAATTAGATTTCATTTATTTTATGATAATTGTCCCTTTGATTGCAATAATAAGTATGATTCCTCTGTCTATTAGTGGTTTAGGAATTAGAGAAAGTTCATATGTCTTTTTTTTTGTTCCGTTAGGTATTCCAGCATATAAAGCAGTGAGCCTATCTTTATTAATTTATTTAAGGAACATATTTTTAGGTGTTATAGGAGCTATATTTTATTCCTTCAGTGAAGTTAAATTTGTTAAGAAGTATCCAACTCTACAGGAATAGAACTTAAAGACATCTATATCCTTTCCTTTTTCAATTGATTTTGATATTTTTGATTTAATAGGATTGATATAAAATTTAATAATTTGATGAAAATTTAGTATATATTTAATAGGTGTTTAATAATGAAACTTGTTAATTCTAAGCTCAAATTAAAATTAAATAATTCTTATTTAATTATTGCAATAGTTCTACTACTGGCCTCATTTTCTATTCGTATTATATTGTTTTACCCAAACTGGGGAGAGCTTCGTCATTCTTATGCTTCTAAATATGGTTCAACAGCAATTGGACTATATAAAGGGCAAGGACTAACTTATAATTCATCTGAGGTTGACAGTATTAGTCATGTAAAAAATAATTTTTCAGGAAATTTTTTAGAATTTTATAATAAAAAAAATCGAGAAAAATTTTTGGTTGGACTTCCTGGACCACCTTTGATATTATGTTTATTATGGAAACTTATTCCTGTTAACAATTTTGCTCCTCTTATCTGGCTCCAAATTTTATTAGATTCAATTTTGATTTTTTTATTTTACTCAGTTTTTTATAAAGAAGATAAAAAAATATTTTTTATTGTAACAATTTTGATGATTTTAAATTTTCCTGTTATTAAACGGACATTGATGGTGAGCTACGATTTTTGGCCTCAATTCTGTATCCTTGTAAATTTTATAGGAATTGCATATTCTTTAAAAAATAAAAAGAATTCTGTAGTTTTGTTTATAACTGGAATTTTAACTGCTTTCACTATTTGGTGTCGTTCAATAACAAATTTTTTACCTTTTTTTATTACAATTTTATTATTTTTTTATTTTAAATATTATAATAAAATAAAATTAAAGCTCATAATATTTAAAATTGTTTTATATATTCTTCCTGTAATATTGTCTTTATGTTTACTTAGTAGTTATAGATATTACAATACAGGTAATGCTAGACCAACCCGGACATATTTTTGGCATGCTTTTTTTGCTGGCGTAGGTCAATTTTCAAATCCATATAATTTAAAAAGTAAGGACGCTGATATTTGGAATTTTGGGAAAAAATTAAATACTGAAATAAATAAATATAGTATTTCAGAATTAAGTAAATCTCCTAATAATATTTATGAAAAGACTTTAAAGAATAAGGCAAAAGAATTTATAAAAAGATATCCTCATTTGTTTATTAGAAATGTTTTTTATCGTATTGGAATTATGATTTCTCCTTTCCTTTATAAAGGTGGAGATTTTATACCCAGTTCATTATTCAATATATTATTGCCGATAGGAATAGTCGCGTTTTTCTTATGGTTTTTAGGAATGTATTATCTTTTTAAGAATCAAAATCTAATCTTCTGGTTATCAGCATCAATTTATTTTTACTTTTTTGCTGCTTTTGGTTGGTTCTATGTTGTTGGCAGAGTTATTTTACCGTTTTTATTTATCAATATTTTTGTTTATTTATTTGGTATTAAGTTTATTATTACAAAATTAAAAGAAGCGAGGTTAAATGCATCAACTCACCCAAAATCTTAAAACCGGAAAGATGGAAATATTAGAAGTTCCATTTCCGGCATTGAACAAAGGTCAAATATTAGCAAGAAATCACTATTCTTTAATCAGTGCAGGAACCGAAGGAATGAAAGTAGTAACTGCTCGAAAAGGATATATCGGTAAAGCCAAAGAAAAACCTGAACAGGTAAAACAGGTTATTGAATCAATTAAAACAGAAGGCTTATTACCAACATATAATAAAGTAATGAATAAATTAGATGCACCTGCTCCTCTTGGCTATAGTTGTGCAGGCGAAGTTATAGATGTTGCTGAAGATATTTTAGATTTCAAAATCGGAGATTATTTAGCCTGTGGTGGAGCAGGAGCAGTTCACGCTGAGGTGGTTTCTGTTCCTAAAAATCTATGTGTAAAAGTTCCTGAAGGTGTAAAATTAGAATATGCCGCTTATACTACAGTAGGTTCCATTGCTATGCAGGGGATAAGACAAGCAGATTTGAGATTGGGAGAATTTTGTGCTATAATTGGTTTAGGACTTATCGGTCAGTTAACAGTCCAGATGCTTAAAGCAGCCGGAATAAAAGTAGCAGGAATAGATATTGATAAAAATGCAGTAGATTTATCATATAAATCCGGCGCTGATATTAGTTTTATAAGAAATAATGAATCATTGGAGAGTAGTATCTTAGAATTTTCCAATGGATATGGAGTAGATGCTGTTATTATTACTGCTGGGACTTCGAGTTTAGATCCTGTTGAATTAGCAGGTAAATTATGTAGGAAAAAGGGGAAAGTGATTATTGTAGGTGCAGTTCCTACTGGTTTCTCCAGAGAGAACTATTATAAAAAAGAACTTGAGCTTCGCATGTCCAGTTCTTATGGTCCTGGTAGATATGATACTGATTATGAAGAAAAGGGAATTGATTATCCCATTGGTTATGCTCGCTGGACAGAAAATCGGAATATGCGAGCATTTTTAGAATTAATTAAATCAAATAAATTGAATCTTGATCTTTTGACAACACATATTTTTAATTTTAAGGATGCAATTAACGCCTATCAAATGATAGTTGATAAATCAGAACCTTATGTTGGGATTTTATTAAAGTATAACGTCAAAAAGAAAATTGAAAAAACGATATTTTTAGGAAAGGATAATTCAAAATTCCCGTCAAAAAGCCGGGCAGGCAAAATTAAGAATTCAAAATTAAACATTGGTTTTATCGGCGCTGGTTCATTTGCGCAAAAATTCCTTCTTCCTAATGCCAAAAAATATGGTACCATGATTGGTGTTGCTACTGCTACAGGAAATGATACAAGAAATATTGCGGACAAATATGGTTTCCAATATGCTACCGGTAATTCAGATGATATTATAAGCGATAAAAACATCAATACTATTTTTATTGCTACTAGACACAATTTGCATGCTGAATATGTTTTAAAAGGGCTGCAAGCAGGTAAAAATGTTTTTGTTGAGAAACCTTTATGTATGACAGTACAGGAATTAGAGGAAATCAAACAGGAATATGAAAAACAAAATGTTCATCTAATGCTTGGATTTAACAGGAGGTTTGCTCCGCATATTCAGAGGATAAAGAAAATTTTTTCTGAGAATCAACCTAAAGCAATAAACTACAGAATAAATGCTGGATATATTCCTGCCGATAGTTGGATTCAGGATAAAGAAATTGGTGGGGGAAGAATTATTGGCGAAGTTTGTCATTTTATTGATTTGGCAATGTTTATTGCCGGAGCGAAAATAAAATCTGTTTCAGCTTTTGTAATGGATGATGCAAAAAATTTCATGGATACACTTACCGTCAATTTGAATTTTGAAAATGGTAGTATTGCATCAATTGCTTATTATTCAAATGGTTCCAAGGCGTTAAAAAAAGAGTATCTTGAAATTTTTTCAGCAGGTCAAACAGCAATTATTGATGATTTTAAAAAATTAAAATTATACGGTAGAAAAGAAAAGAAGTATAAATTGGTAAATCAAGATAAAGGTCATGCTGAAGAGGTTAAATTATTTTTAGAGTCAATTAAAAATGGATTACCTTGTCCGATTTCTTTTGAAGATATTTATATATCTACACTGGTAACTTTTAAAGTAATTGAATCTATTAAGACGAAGTCAAGTATTAATCTATAATGAAAAAACAATTAGAAAACATCATTATCAAACTTGAAAACCACCTCAAATCTACAGATTTTGAAGGATATGATCCTCATGATGGGCTTAATAGTCCAATATTAAAAAAACTAACTTTTAATAACAGGATTTTGGGGATTATATTTCTACAACTGATGAAGAGATGTCCAATCAATTTAAGACCTGTATTATTAAAAGAAAAAGGGATTAATCCCAAAGGATTTGGTTTATTAATTTCTTCGTATGTTGAAAAGTATAAGTTATATAATAATGAAAATGATCTAAAACAAGCAAAGCTGTTCGCTGATTGGTTGACGACAAATTATTCAAAAGGATATTCTGGATATTGCTGGGGATATAACTTTGATTGGCCCAATAGAAATTCTTTCTTTCTCAAAGGTACACCAACTATTGTAAACACAGTGTATATTGCAAAAGGAATTTTGGATTTATATAAATATACAAAAAAGAAAAAGTACCTTGATGTCGCCATTTCAACAGGTAATTTTATTTTAAATGATCTAAATAGAACATTTAGGAAAGATTCTTTTTGTTTTTCCTATACCCCTCTCGATAATACGATGATTCATAATGCCAATATACTTGGATCATCTTTACTCGCGACATTGTATGATTTAACTAAAGAGGTTAAATTTATGGGTGCCGCTCAACGAAGCATGAAATTTTCGATTGATTCACAACAAAATGATGGTTCATGGTTATATGGTGAAGAGGAAAAAAATTCCTGGATTGATAGCTTTCATACAGGGTATAACCTTCTCGCTTTAAAGGATTATATTAATTTTTCTGGTGAGAATAAATATACTGAAAATCTTAAAAAAGGTTATGAATTTTATTTGAATAATTTTTTCACAGAGGAAGGTTTAGTAAAATATTATCACAATAAAATTTATCCTTTAGATTGTCATGCTTTTGCACATGCTATAATTACTCTTTCTACTTTAGATAATTTATCAGAAAAAAGTAATCCTATCTTGGAGAAAGTTATCATACAATCAATAAAGATATTTTGGTCCGATAAATCAGAATATTTTTATTATAAAAAAAATAGATATATTTTAAATAAAATTGATTATATAAGATGGGTGCAGATTTGGATGTTTTATGCTTTTTTAATTTATTTGAATAATTATGAAAAAAACTATCTGGTTTGATTTAGACAATCTTCCTCATGTATCACTTTTTCGTCCTATTTTTTATGAATTGGATAAGCGAAACGTAAAATATATTGTTACAGCGAGGGATTTTAATCATACATTGGAGCAACTTAAATATTGGAATATTAATCATACTGCTATTGGGCTTCATGGAGGAAAGAATAAGTTTAAAAAGATATTAAACTTGTTTGAAAGATCATATCAGTTAAAAAGGTATATAAAAAGTTTTGATAATATTGGTTTAGCTGTAAGCCATGGCTCTAGAACTCAAGTAGTTGCTGCTAAATGGTTGGGCATAAAATCTCTTGTAATGATGGATTATGAGTATACTGAGACAAAACTTTTCAATTATTTCTCCACATATATGCTAATTCCCAGATTTATTCCCGATTCTCGTTTGGCTTCTGTGGGACTTAATTTAAAGAAGGTTGTTAGATATAATGGTTTTAAGGAGCAAATATATTTAAATAGTTTTAACCCGGATAAAAGTTTTAGGAAACAGATTAATATTTCAGATGAATCAATATTAGTTGTGATAAGACCACCTGCTTTAGCAAGTAATTATCATGATCCCAAAAGTGAAGAATTGTTAATTAGTGGATTGAACTATTTTTCAAATAATGAAAATACTATTTGTTTAATTTTAAGTCGTACTTCTGAGGATAAAGATTTCATTTTATCCCAAATTGCTACTAGTAATAAAATTAGATTTTTGGAAAAACAGGTTGATGGTCTCCAACTTCTTTATTCAGCGGATATTACTGTAAGCGGTGGTGGAACCATGAATAGAGAGTCGGCGCTTTTAGGAACGGAATCTTATAGCATATTTACCGGCAGACGACCATATTTGGATGAATATCTTGAAAAACAAGGGAAATTAACATTCATCAATCAACCCGATGATTTTTATAATATTCATGTAAAAAGAGATTTGGGAAAGAAATTTTTCAAAAATAGCATTCGGTCAAATTTAGCCAAAGAAATTGTTGATATAATTATTAAGAAAATGGATTAAATGAAAATCCCTCTCCACAAATCCCTCCTTTTCATCCACGATATATTAATTATAATTATCGGGATAATTATTTCTCATTATATCTATTTCCATTATAGATTATTGAATTATGGTGAGATTTCTTATGGGCATTTATGGGGATATGTTATATTGTTTTTTTCTGTTCTAATATTTTTACAAGGGAATCATCTTTATCAATATCAAGTCATTTTTGACCGCTCACGTCATACCCCTGCTCTGCTCAAGTCACTTTTCACAAGTCTAATAATCTTAATATTCATATCTTTTATCTTTAAGATAACTGAAATATCCATGAGCAGAGTTCTTCTCGGGATAACATTTACTACCCTGTTTATATTATTCTTTATAAGTCGAGTTATTATCGTTCCACAAATATATTATTGGTTAGTAAGAAACAAGAGGATCAAACGTAATTTACTTATTATTGGTGCGGGTGAATTAAGCATAAAGAAGACACGATACCTGAAGAAAGATAAAAGATCATACTATAATATTTGTGGATTTCTTGATGATGATGAATCCAAGCAAGGTAAATCTTTTAAAAATATTCCTGTTTTGGGAAATACAAAGGATTTAAATAAAGTTGTTGTTTCATATAAAATTAAAGAAATTCTTATTTCTATAAATAATATTGGCTATGAAAGGTTGCAAACTCTTATTGAATTTTGCAAAGAAACACAATGTCCAATTCATATTATATCAGATTTGTACAATATTGTTTCGGAGAAATTAGATGTTGAAGAGATAGCCGGCATCTCTGCTTTCAGATTGCAACCATATAATCAGAAATCCGGCTATGAGATTATTAAAAGAATTTTTGATGTTTTAATTTCCATTTTGTTAATTATAATTTTGTCACCTATTTGGATTATAATTGCATTGTTGGTAAAAATAACCTCAAAAGGACCAATTTTTTATAAAGCTAGAGTAATTGGAAAAGATGGTTGTGAATTTGATATGTATAAATTCCGTTCAATGTATCATAATTGTAATCCAAAACCTCACAAAGACAAAGTTAAAGAAATGATGAATGGAAATGGAACGACTAAAAAATTAAGAGGAGATTCGAGAATTACACCCCTCGGTAAATTCCTTAGGAAATTCTCTATTGATGAATTTTCACAATTATGGAATGTATTAAAAGGAGATATGGGTTTGGTGGGCCCTCGTCCCAATATAAGATATGAATATGAGCTAATGGAAAATTGGCAGAAGAAGAGACAATCTGTTTTACCGGGCATGACAGGTTTATGGCAGGTAAGAGGTAGAGATGAAGTTAAATTTAATGACCAGGTTGTCTTGGATTTGTATTATATTGAAAATAAGTCGTTAAAACTTGACTTGGAAATACTACTTAAGACCATTCCCGCAATAATTTTTGGAAAGGGTGGCGTTTAATAAAATAAAAATTGTTTATGATAAAATTGAGTTTAGCTTCCAGTAATAGAAAAAAATTTATAGGTTCCGAGATAAAAATTATCGAAGTTTATTTACCAGATAAGATTTTTGATAATTCTTCTTTTGAAAAAGAATTCAGTGGTTGGAGTTCAGAAAAAATCG
>Ga0265596_1000847_pt1 | contig 15960 bp, 22 predicted proteins | sample saktaG_FD_190143 | JGI IMG/M metagenome (GOLD analysis project Ga0265596, IMG submission 190143) | Saline water microbial communities from Sakinaw Lake, British Columbia, Canada - sak_2013_06_06_60m | ecosystem: Environmental > Aquatic > Non-marine Saline and Alkaline > Saline ...
AGGTCTTCTGAACTGAAGATTCTATCTTGGGGTTGAGCCGAGTAATCGGCTTGCCCATATTTTAACCTCCTTTTTATTATTAGAAATAATAAATTAATTGAGTTCAATTAATTTGGGATGGAGCTGTATTGTTTTTTTATAGAATTGATTAGAAGGATAAATCAATAAATTTAAAAGTATTGTATTTGTTGAATATTTATGAGCTCGTGGCTTAGCCTGGTTAAAGCGCCGCTCTTATAAGGCGGAGATCGCAGGTTCAAATCCTGCCGAGCTCATTTATTTTTATTTAGTATTTTAAAGAGAAATATGGGAATATAGAAATTTATTTAAAGTTAGTTTTCTGTGAGGGTTTATGGATTATAAAGGAGTTATAATTGAAGAAAGTCTTGAAGATAAAAAAGTTCTTGAAAAGGTTAAGATAGTTAAAACTAGATTTGAACAGGTTAATGAAAAACATAAAACTCCTTGGATTAAACAATGGACTTTGATTAATGTTAATATTCCAGAAGATAAAGCTCAAGAAATTGCTGAGGAAATTAGTAAAAGTTTAGATTTTAAACATAGTTGGTATGCTGATTTTAAGAATGATAGCCATCATTTTATTATTTTTAAAAATAAGGTTTTTTGTGTTAATGTTTATAGTAAAGAACAATATGATAAAGTAAAAGAGTATGGAATTTCTTTAGGAATTCCATATTATCAACTTACTTTTCATCCTAAAGTAAAAAAAGGAGAAATAAAATGTTAAACAATAAACTTTATAAAGTTAGGAAGACTTTGTTTAATAGCAATTTTCGGATTGTGAATATGCTCCCCGGTGATCTTGTGGTTGCCGGATGTTTTTTATTTTTTAATGTTGGAGGGATTTGTTAATGGAAGATACTCTTGTTTTTGTTGATAATGGATTTTTTAAATTAGTTAAAGATAATTTTGAGAAACAAAATAAAAAAAAGAAAAAACTTCTACAAACTTTCAGAAATATTTGCAAAAAAGAAGATTTGAATTTTAAGCATTTATTTTTTTATTATTCTCCTCCTTATCAATCAGAAAATCCTTCCCTAAAAGAAAATAAACTAAGACAAGATTTTGATAGAATTAAAAAGATGATTAAAAAAAGAAAATGGGCTACATTTAGGGAAGGAAGGTGTCAAAGATTAAAAATAGATGGAGAATATATATATAATCAAAAAGGTGTTGATATTTTATTAGTTATTGATTTAATGAGATTTGAGAGAAAGTTTCCAAATGTTAAAAAAATTATTTTAGTAGCGTGTGATTCTGATTTTGTTCCGGTTATTGAACAACTAAGAAGGGAAGATATAGAAGTTATTTTATATACTTATTTTGATAGGAAAAGAAATTCCTCTTTTTCAAGATATAATAAACTTTTAAAGGCTTGTGATAAATGGGTAAAGCTGGAAGAAGAGGATTTTGAAGATTCGCAATTAAATAATTCAAAAAAGAAAAAATCTAAAAATTAAAATGTTAATCGGTCTAGTTGGAAAACCTTCAGCAGGAAAAAGCACTTTTTTTAAATCTACAACTTTAGCAAATGTTCTTATTGCTGCATATCCTTTTGCAACAATAAAACCAAATCATGGTGTGGGTTATGTTAAGATTGATTGTTTATGTAAGGAAAAAAAAGTTAAATGCAATCCACAAAAAGGTTATTGTGTTAATGGAAAAAGATTTGTTCCTGTTGAATTATTAGATGTTGCTGGTTTGGTTGAAGGTGCTTCTAAAGGTCGAGGATTGGGAAATCAGTTTTTAGATGATTTAACTTCTGCTGATGTATTTATTCATATTGTTGATATTTCAGGAGAAACAGATGCAGAAGGCAAAGAAACAAAAGATTATAATCCTGTTGATGATGTTAAAATGTTGGAAAGTGAATTAGATTTATGGTATGTTGGTATTTTGAAAAAAGTTTGGAAAACATTTTCTAGGACTTTACAAAATACTAAGGGAGATTTTGCTAAAGCAGTTGCAAAACAATTTTCTGGTTTAAAAGTTGTTGAGGATGATATTAAAGAAGTTGTTAGAAAAGAAGTTTTTGATGTTGAAAAACCAAATAATTGGAGTGATGAAGAGTTATTGAGATTTGCTCATTGTTTAAGGCATTTGACAAAACCAATGATTATTGCTGCAAATAAATGTGATAGGCCTAATGCTGGAAAGAATCTTAAAGAATTAAAAAAAGTTTATCCTGATTTAATGATTGTTCCTTGTTCTGCTGATTCTGAACTTGCTTTAATGGAGGCTGGTAAAGCAAGATTGATTGAGTATATTCCTGGTGAAAATGGTTTTGAATTTAAAGATGGATTGAATGATAAACAGAGAGAAGCTTTAGAAAGTATAAAGAAAAATGTTTTAGATGTTTATGATTCAACAGGGGTGCAAGATGTTTTAAATAAAACTGTTTTTGAGTTGTTGAATTATATTGCTGTTTTTCCTGCTTCGGTTAATAAACTTGCAGATAGCAAGGGAAATATTTTGCCTGATTGTTTTTTATTAAAAAAAGGGAGCACTGCTTTGGATTTTGCTTATACTGTTCATAGTGATTTGGGTGATAATTTTATTAAAGCAATTGATGCTAGGACTGGAAGAGCTGTTGGAAAAGAGTATAAAGTGAAGCACAGAGATGGTTTTGAGATTATGACTAGATAAACTTAAATAATATAATCCATCATAATATGAAGGTGGAATTATGAGAAAAACAAATAAAAATTTATTTACAACTTTGGGTGCAATATCTATGATTATGGGTTTAGCAGTAATAATTCCTTCTTATCTTAATGAAAATTATATAGGTTTTAGCATAAGCCTTTTATTTGTTATATTTGGGGCTGTTTTTTTATCAATTGGTTTTGGTGATTAAAATGGATGTTAGGAAAAATCTTTTAGATTTATATTTTCATAAATATCTTTCTTATAAGAATACTGCAATTATTATGATGTTTGGATATTTTGTAGCATTATTAGTTCCTTTCTTAATAGGTGAATTGAGTTTTTTTAATCTAAAGGATACTTTTTCTGTTGGAATTGTTTCTTCATTTTTTATCTCTTTAACTCTTTTATTTTTAAATAATTTTAATTATCATCTTAAAAAAATTCCTAAAGAGATTAAGAAGTTGGATGTCTTAGATTAATTTATTCTTTTTATAATCTCCCTAATAAATTCTAAATCATATTGTGTTTTTTTAATATCTGTTGTTGTTTCAAGAGTTATTTCTGCATTTTTTGGATAAAGTGAGAGGATTTTTTTTAATGGAATATCTGATTTGGGATTGGAAAACGAGCAATGATTATCTATTTTTGAATTCATTTTTTGTCCTCCAATGTGGAAATGAGAAGGTTTAAGTTTTAGAAAATCTTGAATAAGTATATGGGGGTTTAAGTTTTGAATATTTGCACTTGCAATTGCATGAGAAACATCAAAACAAAATCCTACTTTAGTATTTTTTAAAAATTCTTTTACATTCTCTGGATTAATAGTAATAGAGTTGTTCATGTATAAATTCTCAATTATTATTCTTTTATCTTTTATCTTTTTTATAAAATTTAATGATTGTTGTTTAGAACAATTTTTATTTATAATTGCACCTGAATGAAGAATTATTTTTTTTGCATTTGTTTTGTCTGCGAGTTTTATTGCAAAATTAATTGATTTTAGATTTTGTTTAAGCATTGTTTTATCAGCAGGATTACTTCCTTGTTTAAAGTGTTCTGCATGGATAACTATTGGTTTTGAAAATTTTTTAAGAAAATTATAATTATTTTTTTGAATTGCCTGAACTTCAAAAAAATCTGCTTGGTTTTCAAAATGTTTTAAGAATTTTTCATCTTTGTATGTTTTAACACCAATTTTCATTATTAGTTAAAAACAATTAGTTTTTTAAACTTTAACATTTTGGGTTTTTAATGAAATATAGAGAAGCTGAAGTTGTAGTTGAGAGAGTTAGAGAAAATCCAGAATTATTATTGTCAGAGGATTATGCTAGAGTTCAATGTGGGGGGAATTGGTTGATTGATTTAGCAGTTCAAATGGGGCCTAATTGTAATAGAACTTGTAGTCATTGTTATGGGGGATTTGGAAAACATAGAAAAGGTTTACCAAGTGAAGGATTAGTTAGAAAGTTATTAGAAGATTCTTTAGATGCTCAACTTTATACAATTACTTTAACAGATGGAGAACCTATGAGATTGGAAAATAAACTTGTTATGGGGATGTTTGCAGAGCATAGTGAAAAAATACCTATTGCAATTTTGACAAATGGAGTTTTTGCAAGAACTTTGGATAATGCAACAAAATGGTTTGAATTTTTAAAAGACAATGGATATGATCTTGGAAAAGAGGGAAATTTAATTCAAGTAAGTACTGGACCTACATATAAGGTTCATACTAAAAATTATGCTAGATTGAATTGGGCTTTAAAAGAAACCTTTCCAAATGTTAATCCTGTTCAACATTTAGGTTATATTTATTTAGGAACTAATCCAGAAAGTGAAGAAGAAAAAAAAGGATGGGATAAACTTATTCAATATGTTTTTAATATTTTTTGCAGAGATGATGGAAAAGAGGGCAGAGTAGAAGGACCTAAAATTACTGATTATGGAGATAGTGCTACTTATCTATATCCTGTTGATAGTGATAAAGGTATTGAAATAGTTTATAGATTTTGTGATCCTGATGGTGGTGTTAGTAATTTTGCTGTTTTTGGAGATGAGGAGGTTTTAAAAGTAGAAGATCTTAGTTTTTCACCTAGAACAAGAAGTTCATTAGTTGTTTCTAGCAAGGGCGAAGTTGGATTTGGTGATTCGCAAACCTGTGTTGGACCTGCAAAAATATATGGTAATGTTTTTGAAGAATCTTTAAGAAGAATTAAGGAAAGGATTTATGATGACCCTATTTATTTTGCAAATCAATTAGGCTCAATGAGATTTTTATATTCATTAGCTCAAGAAGTTGACCCTAGTTTTGTTGTTAGGGGTAGAATAAAATGTGATGTTTGTCATGAATTTTATCAAAGACCTGGTTTAGTTGATGCAGTTAGGGGAAAATTAAAAAAACAAGGGATTGTGAAAACATTTAGAGATTATATAAGTAGGGAATTAGAAAGAGTTGCATAATTGCACTTTAAAATATATATTAGGATTCAACTATCTTTATAAGTTGATTTTTTTGTTTGTTTTTATGGCAGAGAAATATGTTTATAGTTTTAAAGAAGGAAATAAAGATATGAAAAAAACTCTTGGAGGCAAGGGATGTTTATTAGCTGAGATGACATCAATAGGATTGCCTGTTCCAGGAGGATTTACAATTACTACTCAAGCATGCGCTAATTTTTATGATGAAGGAAAGAAAATTAGTGAGGAAGTTAAAGAGCAGATTAAGGAAAAATTAAAAGAATTAGAAAAAGAAATGAATAAGAAATTAGGAGATAGGGAAGATCCTTTGTTGGTTTCTGTTAGAAGTGGTGCAGCTGTTTCAATGCCTGGAATGATGGATACTGTTTTGAATTTAGGATTAAATGATGAAAGTGTTCAAGGATTAGCAGATAAAACTGGAAACCAAAGGTTTGCTTATGATTCTTATAGAAGATTTATTCAGATGTTTGGAGATGTTGTTATGGAAGTTGAACATAAGTTTTTTGAAGAAATTTTAGATAGTGTTAAAAATGAAAAAGGTGTTAAATTAGATACTGATTTAACTGCTGATGATTTGAAATTAGTTGTTGAAAAATATAAAGAATTGATTAAAGCTAAAACTGGAAAAATGTTTCCTAATGACGGGTTTGAACAATTAGAAATGGCTATTGGTGCTGTTTTTGGTTCATGGAATAATGATAGAGCAATTAGTTATAGAAGATTGAATCATATTCAGAGTTTGTTGGGAACTGCTGTTAATATACAGTCAATGGTTTTTGGTAATATGGGAGAGGATTCTGGGACTGGTGTTTGTTTTACTAGAAATCCTTCAACAGGAGAAAATAAATTTTATGGTGAATTTTTAATGAATGCTCAAGGTGAAGATGTTGTTGCAGGTATTAGAACTCCTAGAAAAATTGAAGAACTTGAAGAAATTAATTCTGAAGCTTATAAGCAATTATTAGAGATAAGAGAAAAATTAGAAAAACATATGAAAGATATGCAGGACCTTGAGTTTACAATACAGCAAGGGAAGTTGTATATGCTTCAAACTAGAAATGGTAAGAGAACTGCTCATGCTAGTGTTAGAATTGCTATTGAAATGGTTGAAGAAGGGTTGTTAGATAAAAAAGCTGCTTTATTAAAAGTTGAGCCTGATGCATTGGATCAGTTGTTGCATAAGCAATTAAATGATAATTCTAAAAAAGATGCAAAAGTATTGGCAACTGGTTTGCCTGCTTCACCTGGTGCTGCTGTTGGTAAAGTTGTTTTTAATGCAGAAGATGCCAGAGTCCAGGCTGAAATGGGTGAGAAAATTATTTTAGTTAGAACAGAGACAAGTCCTGAAGATATTGAGGGAATGCATGCTGCTCAAGGAATTTTAACTGCTCGAGGTGGAATGACAAGTCATGCTGCTGTTGTTGCAAGAGGAATGGGTAAGTGTTGTGTTGCTGGTTGTAGTGATTTATTAATTAGTGAAGAAGCTAAAGTTTTTGAAGTAAATGGAATAAAGTTTAATGAAGGAGATATTATTACTTTAGATGGTTCTTTAGGAGAAGTTTTTGCAGGTGCTTTAGAATTAGTTGAACCTAGTTTAACTGGTGATTTTGGAAAGTTAATGAAATGGGCTGATGAATTTAGAAAGTTGAAGATAAGAACTAATGCTGATACTCCTAAAGATGCTGAAACTGCTTTAAAATTTGGTGCAGAGGGTATTGGACTTTGCAGAACAGAGCATATGTTTTTTGAAGCAGATAGAATTAAAGCTGTTAGAGAAATGATTTTAAGTGATAATAAAGAAGGGCGTGAGAAAGCACTTGAGAAATTATTACCTATGCAAAAAAGTGATTTTTATGAGTTGTTTAAAGTTATGGATGGAAGGCCTGTTACAATTAGATTTTTAGATCCTCCGTTGCATGAGTTTTTACCTAAAGAAGAAAGTGAGATTATTGAATTAGGTAATGAAATGAATGTTGATGTTGTTAAGTTAAAAGAGAAGATTGAAGAGTTACATGAATTTAATCCAATGTTAGGTCATAGGGGATGTAGGTTAGCTATTACTTATCCTGAAATTGCTGAAATGCAATCTCGTGCTGTTTTTGAAGCTGCTGTTGATATAATTAAAGAAGGTAAAGAAATTATTCCAGAGGTTATGATTCCTTTAGTTGGTAATGTAAAAGAATTTGAAAATCAAAAACAGATTGTTGATAAGATTGCTTGTGAGGTTATGAAGGAGCAGGAAGTGGAGTTTAAATATCTGGTTGGTACTATGATTGAAGTTCCTCGAGGAGCTGTTACTGCTGATAAGATTGCTTTATCTGCTGAGTTTTTTAGTTTTGGAACAAATGATTTAACTCAAATGGGTTGTGGTTTTTCAAGAGATGATTCAGGTAGTTTTTTAAAAGAATATGTTGAAAAAGGGATTTATGATAGAGATCCTTTTCAAGTATTAGACCAAGAAGGTGTTGGCGAGTTAATGAAGATTGCTATTAAAAAAGGGAGAGATGTTAGACCTGATATTAAGTTAGGAATTTGTGGGGAACATGGTGGTGAACCTAGTTCTGTTGAATTTTGTCATAACATAGGATTGGATTATGTTAGTTGTTCTCCTTATAGGGTTCCTATTGCAAAGTTGGCTGCGGCTCAGGCTGTTTTGAAAGAGAGAAAAGATTAAATTTTTATTCTTTTAATTTTTCTTCAATATCTTTTGCAATATTCTCAATAGGTTGTTTACCATTAATTGTTATTAATTTGTTTTTATAGGTTTCTATAAGGGGTTTTGTTTCTTGATGGTAAACTTCAAGGCGTTTTTTAATTGCTTCTGGTTTGTCATCAGGTCTTTGAAATAGTTCTGTTTTACAATTATCGCAGATGTTGGGTTTTTGAGGGGGATTTGTTATTGTGTTGTAAATAGAATTGCAGTTTTTGCATGAGAGTCTGCTGGATAAACGTTTGATTGCTTCTTGGTCTGAGAGGGTTATTTCAATTACTTTGTCTATTGAAGCTATTTGGTCTAATAATTTTGCTTGTTCTGGATTTCTTGGATATCCATCGAGAATAAATCCATTTTTACAATCTAGTTGTTGTATTCTTTGTTTTAATAATTTAATTATGATTTTTATAGGAGCAAGAAGTCCTTTATCCATATGACTATCTATTTCTTGTTTTAATTCTCCTTTTGCATTTCTTAATAAATCTCCAATTGAAATATTTGGTATATTAAGTTTTTCTGAGAGTATTTTTGCTTGAGTTCCTTTTCCAGAACCTTGGGGTCCGATTATTATAAATTTGTTTGTCATATTATTAAATTAAAAAATAAGTTTTTAAAGTTAATCATACCCTAAGTTTATGAAACATGTCCGGGACATAATATTTTATAATTTAAGTTTTTTAATTTGTTAAGAGATTCTTGCATTTTTTCTGGTTGTGATTCTGGAAAATCTGTTCTTCCAATTCCATTATAAAATAAAGTATCTCCTGAAAAAAGAATATCTTTGTAGAGAATTGTTATAGAATCTTTTGTATGTCCTGGTGTTTGAATAATTTTAAATTGTTTTAATATTTCTTGAGGTAGTTGATTTATATTATTAAAGTTGTAGATTTTTGCATCTGGAAAAATATTATTATTTTCTATATGGTCGTAGTGAGGATGGGTTAAGATGATTATTTTAATTTCTTTTGGCTTTGTATTTAATTTACTTAAATCTTCGAGTAGTTCTGGTCTTGCTTTTTTTGAACCTGTGTCAATTAAAATATTTTGATTATTTAATTTAATTAAATAAATACATGAACTGAATTCTTTAAAATATAACTGGAAAATATTAGGAGTTATTTTGTTTATCATTGTTTTATTAATTTAGGAAATCTTATAAAGATTTAGGAATTGTTTATTATATGGGAAAGATTAAAGCTGATGTGAAAACATGAAAATTAAAATAAAAGTAAAACCTGGTTCTGGAAAACAAGAAATTGTTAAGACTGGTGATGAATATTTAGTTTATTTGAAAAATAGGGCAGAAGATGGAAAGGCTAATTTAGAGTTGTTGAAATTGTTGAAAAAATATTTTGGAAAGAATATAAATATTATTAAAGGGTTGAAGAGTAGAAATAAGATTATTGAATTAAAATGAAAGGATATTATGCTGTTAAACCTAATGGGGAAAAATTTTTAGATATTCCTAATGTTGCATATGTGTTTGAAAAATATGGAAGACTTTATTTTCTTTGTGATAAGGAAAGGATTGATGTAAGAGAAATATTTTGGAAAAATGAAAATGAATCAGATTATTTAGAAAGGACAAGACAAAGAGGATGGAAAATTGAGGAGATTGAAGTTTCTGAAAATTATAAAAAGTGGATAGGGAATTTAGTTGAGGGGAAAGAAAGAAGAGGAGGAAAAAAATTTAGTATGAAGGATTTAAGAACAGTAGTTAAAGCTCTTTATAGAGATGCTAAGAAAGAATTTAAAAAGCAGAGAAGAATAAGATTAAGGGACGGAGATTTTGTTAATGAAGCAGAATTTGATGTATATTGGTGGATGAGGGGAGAAGAGCCGAATACACAGTTTTGGGATTCAAATGAGCTTGATTATAAAGATTCTGATGAAGATTATGATCCAGCAGATTGGTGGAAAGATGGGGGTGAACTTCCTGCTTGGGGAGAAGATGAGTAAAATGCCAATAAAATATGAACTAGCAGAAGATTTGCAGAAAGCTGTTAATGAAATTGCTGTAATGTTATTTCCTCATGTTAGGATAGATTCTGTTGTTTGTATGAGAAGTTTTGGAAGTTCTTCAAGAGGAACAATTGCTCGTTGTCATGCTCTTGGAAAAGCAATGCAATTAGCTCTTGGTCGTAAAGGGTTTTATGCTATTGAAGTAATTAGTAAAAGGTTTGATAAACTTTCTGAAATTGATAAAATAAAAACCTTAATTCATGAATTAATGCATATTCCTAAAAGTTTTGGAGGAGGTTTTAAATATCATAATTGGGTTTGTGAGGAAAATGTTGAAATTGAGTATGAAAGGTATGTTAATATGAAACGTCAGAGTGGAGTTGGATTAGGAGGAGAAATAAAGGAAAGAGAAGATGATTTAAAGAAAATAAAAAAAAGCTGGTGGTAGTTATTTTTAAATAGTTTTGTTGTTGATGAATAGTATGAAATTTGGGAAAAAAAGAGGGCAGATTGCCGTATTTGTGATTGTGGGAATTGTTTTAATTATTATAATTGGAGTGTTTTTTTTATTGAGGAATAATCTTTCTAAAGAAAAAGGGATTGATTCTCAGGCAGATTCTATTTCTTCTTTTGTTGAAAGTTGTATTGAACAAACGAGTAATGATGCGATTTTGCATATTTCAAAAAGAGGAGGATATTTTATTGCTCCAAAAGGTTCAATTCATAATAAAATACCTTATTATTATAATAAAGAAAAAAATTTGATGCCTTTAAAAGAAAGAATTGAAGATGAGCTTTCTTTGTATATGGATAATATGTTATTTTTTTGTATTAAGAATTTTGTTGATTTTCCTGATTTTGATGTTAGGCATGGAGAGGTTGAAAGTGATGTTAAGATTTATGACGAGAAAATTGTTTTTGAAATTAAGTATCCTTTAAGTTTTAGCAAAGGAGAAAATAGTTATGTTTTTGAAGATTTTGATTTTGAGGTTGACGTTAAATTGGGAATGATTTATAATGTTATTGAACAGATTATAAATGAACAAAAAAAATGAGAATTATGTTTGCCATAGTTGTATTTTAAAATTAGCAATTGATAATGATTTGTATATTGAAATGAATGATTATGATAATTCAATAATATTTAGTGTGAGAGATGAGAATTTAAAAATAAATGGTGAAACTTTGAGATTTAGTTTTGCAAATAAATATGAGGTAGAAAAATGAAAAATAAATTAAAATTAATATTGATTTTTTTAATTATGATTTTAGTGGTTGTTATGGGTTTAGTATTTGCTGAAAATGGAGAAGAAATAATTAAAATAGGAAGTTTAGAGATTATTGGGGAAAACATAGAACATTCTTCAGAGGGTGGACTTCATGAAATTATTTTTAATGAAAATTCTTTTATAGAGGTTAAAACTGAGGGTGGAGATATAAAAAGATATGAAGATTTTTTTAAAGGAGCATTGTTTATTTTTAATGAAAATGGAGAATTAGTAGAAGCAAGTTTTAAAGCAACAAAATCTAAAAATTATTATTTAGCAGGTTATGAATTTTATGTTTCAGAAAATTCAAATGTTTTGTATAAAAATGGTAAAGTTAATATTGGAGTTCCTGTAAGAAGTGAAATTAAAGAGCCAGTAAAAATTGATTTAAGTGTTAAAGATTTAGAATTTGCATGGTCTACTTTTGAAGGAAAACCTGTTGTTCTTTCTGATGGAATTGAATTTATTGGAGTATTAAGATATGATTCAAAAGGCTTGTTTTTTAAGGAAAATGTAAAAATCTCAGGAAAGGAGATATTTAATAGTAATGAAAATAAAATTTATCTTGATTTTGATGGGGAAGAAAAAAATACAGATTATGCTTATATTTCTATTGGAAAAAAAGATTTTATTATGTTTTCTTCTGATGAAGAAAATGCTTTTGCAGTAAATTTTCCCGTGGGTGATGAGTTTGCAAGAGTTGAGAAAAATGATCATTTTGCTGTAAAAGTTATAGATGGTGTGGTTTTTTTAAAAAATAGAGTAATTGATGATGATTCTCTTTTAAATGATAAAGTTATATTAGAAGAAATTAATGGAGATGCTATTATTGATAATGATTATTATACTTATAAGTCAATAGATGGAGAGGTGGTTGGTAAAAGAGGGGTAGGAATAAAAGAAATATGGGGAGATTTTAGTAAAACCTCAACTGTTGCATCAGAAGTATTGTTTAAAGATAAAAAAGGTAGTTTAATTATAAAAAAAGATTATAAATTGCTTGTCAGTAATTTTAATGAGTTTTTATGGGTTCCTTTTGATGCAGAAGAAGGTGATTTAGAAGAAAGTTATATTGGAACTAATTTATTAAAAAAAGCATCAGTGAGATTAAGTTATAATTATCCAAGTGAGGAGAGTTTTGAAGAACAGACTGGGATTGAATTGTTATTTGGATTTTATGAAAACAGTATTAAACCTGAGCATATAAGATTGTTAAAAGAATTTTATGATAGTTTAACTGAAGATGTTCAAAAAGAGATGGTGGGAAAAACTATTAAATTAACTCCAGAGCGAGCGGCTTATGGTGGAACTATGGGTATAAATTTTCCAGGAAGGGTATTTTTATCTGAAAGCCAAAGGTGGGGTAGATATAGCTATGTTTTTAATATTTTTGATCATGAAGCAAGCCATGTATGGCATTATAGTTTAGGAATTGGTCCAGAAAGTCTTGATGTTAAAGATGAGAAGTATGAACAAGGGCAAGAATTTTTAAAAGAAATAAAAGAAGTGCAAGGAGTTTTTAATCTTGATAATATACGTTTTTGGAGTTTTGAACCTAAATTTGGATTTACATATGGATATGGTACAACTAATATTTATGAATATATTGCTACTTATGGAGAGTTTCTTAATAGACCTGATTATTGGGAGAGTTTAATTAATGCAGAAAATCCAAATCATAAAACTTATAGGGCATCACTTGGTTTATTATGGAAATATGGAAGAGCAACTGATGAACAAGTGAATAATATTTTTAGTTCTTCAAATCTTGTTTCAGATGAAAATGCTCTTTTAGGTTATATTAAAGATGCTCTTTTAGGTTATATTAAAGATGCAAAAAATGATCCTTGGCTTCATGATTCTAAATCTTTAGAATTAGTTCCAGAAAAATATAGGAGGTTTAGATGATGAAAATTAAAAGTTTAGTAATTATCATACTTGAAATACTTATTTTAATTAATTTAGTTTATGCTTATCCTTTTTATTATGATGTTTTATTAAATTATGATAATGAGGATATTGATATAGACTTTGTTAATATTATATTTTTAGATAAAGAAATTGAGAAAAATAGTGGTGAATATGTAATGAAAGTTTTGGATGATAATGAAAAAACTTTGAGTGAAGATAAGTTTGATGTTTTTAATATTGTAGACTATGATGAAATTGATGAAACAGGGAGAATAGTTGGTGGAGGAGTTGAAGAATTTGAAAATTTAACATTTGAAGTTTATATTCCATATAATGAAAAGGCTAAGGAGATAGTGATTTATGATGAGGGTGATAATGAAATTGCAAGAAAAGATATTAGTATGTATTCAAAAACAGATGTGATGGAGGATTTTAAAGAAAAGGATTTAGGTAAACGGGAAAGTGATAAGGGTATTGTAAGTTTTGGAGATAAACCTTTTAATTATTTTTGGATTATATTAATAGTTTTAATTATAGTTCTTGTAGTTTTAATAATTTATTTTTTAAGGAAAAAGGGAAATGAAATTTAAATTTAATTATCATAAAAAAGAAATTGAATTAGATGTTAAAGAATGTCGGGGGGTTTTTTCACAAGCATCTGGTTTAATGTTTAGAAAAAAAAGCAAACCCTTGCTTTTTGTTTTTAAGAAAAAAAAGAGAAGAGCAATTCATTCATTTTTTTGCAAGCCTTTTATTGCGATTTGGTTTGATGGAGATGAGGTTATTGATATGAGGGTTGTTAGGAATTGGGAATTTTTAATTAAACCTCGACGAGAATTTGACAAGCTTTTAGAAATACCTTCATGTAATAAAAACTTTTTGTTATTTGCCGACGGGAGAAAGATTTAAAAAGACTTTTTTCTTTTATAGGTTATAATATTTAATAAAAAGGAGGTCGATGTTAAAAAATGGGAAAAGTTATTGCAAAAGATGTTATAAAAAGGAAACCAGGTTATCTTTACTATGTAGATGGTAAAGGAAATGTTTGTGAGGCTAAGATGGCTAGAGGCGGTAAAAAAAAGAAAAAAGTTGCTAAAAAAAAGCCTGCAAAAAAGAGTCCTGCTAAGAAAAAGCCTGCAAAAAAGAAAAAAAGATAATTAAGTTTATTCTGGGGTAAAAAGAGGTTATTTTTATTTTTTTATTATAGTTTTTGTTTTGATTAGATTTTTATAGTTCTGTTTTATGATTTTAATATGATAATAGGTATAGAATGCACTGCACATACTTTTGGAGTTGGTGTTGTTGAGAATGGAAAAATTCTTTGTAATATTAAAGATAGTTATACAACTGAAAAAGGTGGGATTGTTCCAATGGAAGCTGCTAAACATCATCGAGATGTTTGTGAAGATGTTTGGAAAAAAGCTATTGATGAAGCTGGGATTAATGCAAGTGAGATTGATGCAATTGCAATTTCTAATGCACCTGGATTACCTCCTTGTTTAATTGAGGGAATGAAGTTTGCAAAGGAAAAAGCAAAAGAGTTGAAAGTTGGTTTGGTTGGTGTTAATCATTGTGTTGCTCATTTAGAAATAGGTCGTTTGACTGGTGCTAAAGATCCTGTTTTATTATATGCTTCTGGTGCAAATACTCAAATAATTGCATATGCTTCTGGAAAATATAGAGTGTTTGGTGAAACTTTAGATATTGGTATTGGAAATTTTATTGATAATTTTGCTAGATTTGCTGGAATTGGTTTTCCTGGTGGACCTAAGATTCAGGAGTTAGCTAAGGGCGGGAAGTATGTTGAGCTACCTTATTCAATTAAAGGAATGGATGTTGCTTTTTCTGGTATGTTGACTAATTTAAAGCAGAAATTGGATCCAGAAATTTTAAATAAAAAAATTTCTGGCCCTAAAACTCCTAATAGCCCTCCCTCAACTAAAGTCCGATATATAAAAAAAGGAGTTTTAGGTAAAGGTTTTAAAATTAGTGATTTGAGTTTTAGTTTGCAGGAAACTGCTTTTGCAATGTTAGTTGAGGCTGCTGAAAGAGCTTTAGCTCATACTGGAAAAAAAGAGTTGTTATTAGGAGGAGGTGTTGGTTGTAATACTCGATTACAAGAAATGTGTAAGATAATGTGTGAGGAAAGAGGATGTGAATTTTTTGTTCCAGATAATTCACTTTTAGTAGATAATGCAGGAATGATTGCTTATTTAGGAGAGGTAATGTTTAAGAAAGGAATTGTCAAGGATATTGATAAGATTGAAATTAATTCAAGAGAAAGGACTGATGACATCGAAGTTACTTGGAAGTGACTTCGGGGTCAAAAAATCTAGAGATTTTTTGATGTGGTGGTTGGGTGGAGGTGAAGGAAGTTTAGAGATGTAAGTGATTTTTTAGAAAGAAAAATAAGTTAAAATTTTTTTATACGAACTTTTTTAAACTATAAAATTTATATTTAATATATAAAAAGAGGATGAAATGGAATCAATAGTAAATCTTTCATTAGGTGGAACATATTTTCTTTTGTTAGTATTTGGTTTATTTATGTTAATTATAACTTATTTTTTTGCTAGATGGAAAAAATTTAGTTCTGCTGAAGGGTTTTTAGTTGGAAGAAGACAGGTTAATTGGTTGTTAGGAGGGTCAAGTATTGCTGCGTCTTGGATTTGGGCTCCTGCTCTTTTTATGTCAACTTTATTTGCATATAAAAGTGGATTAGTTGGTTTGTTCTGGTTTGTTTTTCCTAATGTTATAGCTTTAGGAATTTTTGCAATTCTTGCTCCTGTAATAAGAAAAAAAATGCCTTATGGTTATACTCTTCCCCAATGGATTCAATATAAATTAAGGTGATTGATGCAAAAACGGACCAATAAAGCTTATAATTAAGCGAAACTACGACGATAGTAATGAGAAAGATATTGTCAGACAGGTATTATTTGGGAAGAAAGTGCATTT
>Ga0265596_1000866_pt1 | contig 15695 bp, 21 predicted proteins | sample saktaG_FD_190143 | JGI IMG/M metagenome (GOLD analysis project Ga0265596, IMG submission 190143) | Saline water microbial communities from Sakinaw Lake, British Columbia, Canada - sak_2013_06_06_60m | ecosystem: Environmental > Aquatic > Non-marine Saline and Alkaline > Saline ...
TTTCCCGAAAGCTTAATCGTTTTGCTTTGCGGAGAATTAAAGTTACCAATCGTGATTCAAGCTTTAAGCTTTGGGCTAAATTAAGCGGATTTTACAACGCCTTTAGAAAACCCAAGAATCCTTATTAGCATTCAGGATAATGAAGAATATGGAAAGAATATTAATAGTAGGTGTGAATTGGCTAGGCGATTCCCTGCTTACTACTCCAGTTTTTAAAGCTTTGAAAAAGAAGTTTCCCGACTCTTACCTAGGGGTTATGGTTGTAGAGAGAGTAAGGGAAGTTTTTGAGGGTAATCCTTATATTGATGAGGTAATTATCTTTGATGAAGGAGGTCAGCAGAAAGATTTTTTTGCTAAGTTAAAATTCATTCAACTTTTACGGAAGAAGAAGTTTGATACGGTCTTTCTCATTCACCGTTCATTTACCCGAGCCTTCATTTGTTTTTTAGCTGGTATAGACTTAAGAATCGGATACCGGCGGGTTAAAAATTATTTCATTCTCAATAAAAGAATAAAACCCCCAAAAGGCTTGGTTCATCGTCAGGATCTCTACCTTTATCTCTTTGAGAAATCCGGTATTGTTATTGAGGACAGATTGCCTATTTTTTTTATACCTGAAGATGTCAGAATTAAGGTTAATAAGGATTTAGAGCTACTAAAAAAAGAGCAGGCTTTTCTTATTGGTATAAATCCTTCAGCTAATTGGGAGCTTAAGCGTTGGCCAGGAAGCTACTTTGCTAATTTAGCTGATTGTTTAGTCAGAGATTTTAATTCGGCAATTATTTTTATTGGAACAGAAGCCCAGCGACCGCTTATTGAGGAAGTTAGAGCCATGATGAGTCAAAACTCCTTTAACTATTCTGGCAAGACAAGCCTTAAAGAGCTAGGAGCCCTAATACAGAATTTAAGGCTTTTTATCTCTAATGACTCCGGACCAGCACATTTAGCGGCATCTTTAGAGGTAAATACCTTGGTTATTTTTGGACCTACTTCAGCCGAGGCTACAGCACCGCGAGGAAGAGCGGTTAAAGTAGTCAAGAAGAATGTTGATTGTCAGATACCTTGTTATAGGCTTGATTGTCAGGATAATACTTGTCTAAAAGATTTAAACGTTGATCAAGTCTACGCTCAAGCTAAAAACATATTAAATAATGGTTAAGAGGATAATAATAAATTTTCCTACTAATTTAGGTGATGTAATTATGGGGCTGCCGGTTCTAGATAAACTGCACTCTAATTATCCCCGGGCTGAAATTTCAGCTATTACTTCACCACAGACCCATAACTTTCTTATGCGCAATCGCTTTATCGATGAAGTTATCCTATTTGACAAGTCTTGGAGGCCACGAGCAAAGATAAAATTCTGTCTTTACTTAAGAGGCAAGTATGATTTGATTGCTGATTTAAAGAACTCCTTTCTTCCAGTTGCTTTGGGCATAGGCAAAAGAACACCTTTTATTCGCCGATTTTCTAACAAAGTACATATAGTGGATAAATATCTTAGCTTAATAAGTAAGATTGCTCCCAAAGAGAGTGGTGAAAAGAGTAATTTTGTTCTCAAAGGCAATGAAAGAGATAAATGGGATTCTTTAGAGATAGGGAAAGCTATATTTATTGCTTGTAGCTCACGTTCAAGTATAAAACAATATCCTTATGCTAATCTAAAAGATGTGGTTTCATCTTTTGAGAATAAACAAAAGGTTGTTATTTTAGGCCAGGAACAAGATAGAGGATTTTATAAAGATATACTTGAGCAAGGAGGAGTTATTGATTTAGTGGGCAAAACCAACATATGGGATGTCTTTTATCTTCTTAAGGAATATGCAAGTTTACTTTTGGGAGTAGACTCAAGCATTACTCATATGGCTAGTTATCTTGAGGTGCCGGTAGTTTGCCTTTTTGGTCCAACTAGTTATGAAAGATCATATCCACGTTCAAATTGTTCAATAATTTTACGAAAAGAGGAATTAGATTGTCTGCCTTGCGAGGTAGCAAGATGTAATCGTAACAATGAATGCATGGAGATAGCACCTCAAGAGATTATTGATGCTATAAATAAAATATTAAAGAATGCAAACACCAAATAAGATTTTAATAGTTCGTACAGATAGATTAGGAGATGTTATACTTTCCACGCCAGTAATTAAGAATTTACGCCTGTTTTTTCCTAAATCACATATTGCTTTTATCTGTCGGCCTTATACCCGAGATGCTCTAGAGGGAAATCCGGACTTAGATGAAGTTATTATCTACGATAAGTATGGAAAACAAAAAAGCCTCTGGGCTTCAATTAAATTTGCCTTCTTTTTGCGCAAGAAGAAGTTCGATCTTGCTATAATCCTGCATCCTACAAACCGCGTCCATTTAATTACTTTTTTGGCTGGGATACCAGAAAGAGTAGGGTGGGACAAAAAGTTAGGTAAGTTACTGACTCAAAGGATTAAACATACCAAACAAGAAGGCAAAAAACATGAGCTTGAATATACTTTGGATCTTTTGAGGTCTTTGGGTATTGCGATTAAGCATACTGATACTTATTTCCCGATTTTATCTAAGGCCAAGACGAAAATAGAGCAATTACTTAAGAATGAGGGGATAGCCGAGGGTGGTAAATTTATTGTTATTCATCCTTCAGCCTCTTGTCCTTCTAAACGTTGGCCTCAAGAGAACTTTGGGAAGGTAATTAAATTGCTAAAAGAAAAGTTAAGTTTTAAGATAATTATAATAACCTCACAGAGTGAGAGAGAGTTTGGAGAAAAATTAGTTGGTGACAGCGGTGTTATTGATTTAAGGGGTAGCTTAAGTATTTCAGAACTGGGAGCCTTGCTTGAACAAACGGCTCTTTTTATTTCGAACGATTCCGGCCCGGTTCACATTGCTGCTAGCTTTAACACTCCGGTAATTTCTATTTTTGGCAGAACCGATTCAGGGCTTTCGCCCTTGCGATGGGGGCCACGAGGGAGAAAAAGCTTTTATTTGCATAAAGATGTTGGTTGCACTAAGTGTTTAGCCCATGGTTGTGCAAAAGGTTTTCTCTGCCTTAGGGAAATTACTCCTCAAGAGGTAGCCGATAAAGCCATGTCTTTTCTCAAAAGACGAAATTCTTAAAAACCTTAAGATTCCCCTTGACAATAGGAAAAATATGGGTTATATTGAAAATGGAAACCATTATCAATAGGAGATGTTAATGCCGGGACAAAATGGAACAGGGCCACCTTGGTGGCATGGAAGATTTAGAGGGTGTGGTTATAGAATAACTATGCCTAGGCAGGCTATTTTAGATATTTTAAGTAAAACCTTAGAACATCTAAGCGCTGAAGAGGTGTATTTGGCAGTTCGCAAGGTCTATCCAGCAATAGGTCTTACTACGGTTTATCGTACTTTAGAAATACTTGTTCAAATGGGTGTTATCTTTAAATTTGATTTTGGAGATAGCCGGGCAAGATATGAGTTAAGTAAGGGCCCTAAGGGCATTAAACATCACCATCATTTGGTATGTATAAGTTGCGCAAGGGTTATTGATTATACTGATTTTATTGATGATGAGGTAGAGTTATTACAGAGGACAGAAAGAGGCCTTTCTGAAAAATACAACTTTAAGATTACAAACCATCTTATTCAATTTTACGGATTGTGTAATAAGTGTAGGAATAAGAGTAAGTAATTATTTTTTTTAAAATATTAATGAAAATGATTTTCATTAACAAAATAGGAGGTGATTCAGATGCCAGGAGGAGACAGAACAGGTCCTAGGGGTATGGGTTCGATGACTGGTCGAGCAGCAGGTTATTGCGCAGGTTTCTCTGTGCCAGGTTATGCTAATCCGGTTCCAGGAAGAGGCCGGGGGTTTGGCCGTGGTTTGGGGCGTGGATTAGGAAGAGGCCGAGGTTTGGGTAGAGGCGTTGGTTTTCGAGGAGCAGCTTATGCTTATGGAAATCCTTATTATGGAGACCCTTACCTTGCAGCTCCATATTATGGGCCAGAGCTTAATTCTCAACAGGAAGCCCAGATGCTAAAAGAGCAAGCTAAGGCTATACAGGAGGAAATTAGCACTATAAACGACCGCATAAAAGAGTTAGAGGCGGACAATAAATCTAAAGAGTAATTTAAGGAGGTGAAAGTTTTGAAAGTAGCAATTTCAACCGATGGAGATAGTGTATCAGCTCATTTTGGCCGCTGTCCTTGTTTTACCGTTATGGAGGTTGAAGACGGTAAGGTAATTGGCAGAGAAGTAATAGACAATCCTGGCCACCACTCAGGGTTTTTACCTCAATTTTTGAACAAAAAAGGCGTAAGCGCTATTGTTGCTGGCGGTATGGGTCAGAGAGCCGTAGACTTATTTGCTGAAGCAGAAATAAAGGTTGTAGTAGGGATTAGCGGCAAGATTAGTGAAGTGGTAGCGAAACTTCAAAATGGAACCCTGGAAGGCGGGGAAAGTTTATGCAGGCCAGGTTTAGGAAAAGGCTATGGATTAGATAAAACTGAATGTGATCATCCGGAAGAAAAGGATTGTTAAGGAGGGCTTGTTTAGGATTCGCCTAAACAGCAGCTTTTTCTGGGATCCTCTGTTTAGGCGAATCCTAAACAGATACTAATGGAGGTAATAAGATGAAGATTTGTGTAACTTCGCAAGGAGATAACTTAGATTCAGCAGTTGACCCCCGGTTTGGCCGCTGTCAGTATTTTATTATTGTAGATACAGATAGTTTAGGATTTGAAGCAATCGGGAATCCTAATGTTTCTGGTATGGGCGGGGTTGGAATTAAATCAGCACAGTTTATGTCAGAAAAGGGAGTAAAGGTTGTTTTAACCGGAAATGTCGGGCCTAATGCTTTTCAAACTTTAAAAGCAGCCAATATTGAAATAATTACCGGAGTCTTAGGTATTGTGAAAGAAGCTGTGGAGAAATATAAAAAAGGTGAGTTTAAATCAACAAACGGTCCTAGCGTCGATTCTAAGTTTGGGGCCGCATAAAAGAAAAAGAAAATAAGGGAGGTGTAAAATGCCGAGAGGAGATGGAACAGGTCCTTTTGGGCAAGGCCCAGGGACAGGTAGAGGAAATGGGTTAGGGAAAGGAAGTCGTAATCGTCCTGGCTTAGGCCCCGGAGGTTTTTGTGTTTGCTCAGGTTGCGGAATGAAAGTTGTACATCAGGCAAGCACGCCTTGTTATTCAACAAATTGTCCAAAATGCGGAATGAAAATGGCGAGAGGATAATTTTGGAAAAAGCAGCAGAAAATTATAAAATGTATCTAGAGCGAACTGAGCTTTATAAAAAGTTTGGTTATGATATTGAAGCTGAAAGGAAGTTTTTGCTTGATAAGTCAGAGCCTCTTTACGGTGATATTCTAGAAGTTGGTACCGGTAAAGGGTATTTAGCAGTTATTTTAGCTAAAGAGGGGCATAGTTTTATTAGTTTAGATATTTCTGAAGAGGAACAGAAGTTTGCTCAGCTGCATTTAAAACATTTAGGGTTGGAGGGAAGAGTAGATTTTAAAATAGGCAATGCTGAAAATTTAAGTTTTGCTGATAAAAGCTTTGATATAGTCATTTCTGCTCACTTGATACACCATCTTAATGACCTTTTTAAAGTTATTGATGAGTTTATACGAGTTGTTTCTTATGAAGGAAAGATTATTTTAAGTGATTTTAGCAAAGAGGGATTAACGATAGTCGATAAAGTTCATCAAAGCGAGGGGAGAAGGCATCAAACTAGCCCGGTTGGGTTAAAAGATATCGAGAAATATTTGCTAAAAAAAGGCTTTATTGTAGAAAATTGCAATAACAAATTTCAGGAAGTGCTAATAGCTTACCATCAGTTTATGTAAAATATGATTATTTCAATTGCCAGTGGAAAAGGAGGAACCGGTAAAACTACGGTTGCAACAAATCTCGCGTTGTCAATTCCAAACGCGCAGATTTTAGACTGCGATGTTGAAGAGCCAAATTCACGTATTTTTATAAAGCCAAGGATTAAAAAGAAAGAGCTTGTTTTTATTCCTGTACCAAAGATAAATGAGTCTAAGTGTAATTATTGCGGCAAATGCGCCCAGGTTTGTGCTTATAATGCTATAGCAGTTTTGGATAATAAAACTTTAGTTTTTCCTAATTTATGTCACGGTTGCGGTTCATGTAGCTATTTTTGTCCTCAAGGAGCAATAAAGGAAGTTAATAAAGAAATAGGGTATGTCGAGATAGGGAATAAAGATGAATTACAATTTGTCCAAGGTAAGCTCAATATTGGGGAGATGATGGCTCCGCCTTTGATTAAGGCGGTTAAGAAATATATCAATCCTGACAAAATTACAATAATAGATGCCCCTCCTGGAACATCTTGTCCGGTAATTACAGCAATAAAAAATACTGATTTTGTCATTTTGGTTACAGAACCTACACCATTTGGCTTAAATGATTTGATTCTGGCTGTAGAGGTGGTAAAAATTCTTAATATTTCTTTCGGCGTAGTTATCAACCGTTCTGATTTAGGCAATAAAGACACAGATAATTATTGCGGTAAAGAGAATATTCCTATACTTATGCGGATTCCTTTTAAAAAAGAAATCGCTGTAGCTTATTCAAAGGGAGAATTGGTTGTTGAAACATTGCCGGAGTATAAGAAAAGATTTCAGGAATTATTTAGGAAAATTAAAGATGGAAAATTTAGTTAAAGATTTTTTGAACCAAGAAAGTTTTGCTGTTGTCGGATCGTTTCGAAATGAAACGAAATACGCTTACCGTATTTTTAAAAAGTTGAAAGAGAAAGGTTATATTGTTTTTCCAGTAAATTCTCGTGGCGGCGAAATTGACGGGAGTAAGTGCTATCCCAATATTAAAGATATTTCCGAAAATATCGATGTGGTTAATGTTGTTACTCCGCCTAAGGTGACAGCAAATATTGTTAAGGACTGTAAAGATAAAGGGATAAAAAGAGTGTGGATCCAGCCGGGAGCCGAAGATAAGGAAGTGATAGATTTTTGTAAACAAAACAATATTAATGTTATTTATGGTTTATGTGTAATGTTGGAAACAGTTTGAGGAGGTCAAGGGCAGTTATGAAAAAGAAAACAGACATTTTGGTGATTGGCGGAGGGCCGGCAGGGATAATAAGTGCAGTAACCGCAAAGAGATATTATCCGGAAAAGAAGATTTTAGTAATGAAGAATGTAGAAAAAGGAGTTATTCCTTGCGGTATTCCTTATATGTTATCAAGTTTAAAAAGCCCTGACGATAATAAACTAGGGGTGGATGCATTAGAAAAAAATAATATTGATGTAGTTATAGATGAAGCGATAAAGATAGACCGTAATAAAAAGAGTGTGGCTACAAAAAATAACGATATTTATTATTACGAAAAGTTAGTTTTAACCGTTGGGTCAATACCAATTCTTCCTCCGATACCAGGCATTGATAAGAAGGGTGTTTACCTCATATATAAAGATATGGGATATCTTAAGAATTTTATAGAGGAAGTTAAAAAGGCAAAGAATGTTTTGGTGTTAGGGGGAGGCTTTATTGGTATTGAATTTGCCGATGAGCTTTCTAAAATCGATAGTCTTAACGTATACCTAGTGGAATTTTTGCCTAATTTGCTGGTTAATTCTTTTGATATTGAATTTTCAAAACTGGTTAGGGAAAGACTGGAGTCAAAAGGGGTAAAAATTTTAACCGGCACTCGAGTTGAAGAATTTTATGGGGATGATAAAGTCGAAAAGGTGAGAATATCCGGTGGCAAAGAGATTGAAGTAGATACTGTTATTTTAGGTATTGGAGCCAGTCCCAATACAAGATTAGCCCAGGATGCTGACTTGGATTTGGGCAAAGGTAAGGGGATATGGGTGGATGAATACATGAGGACAGTTGATCCTGATATTTTTGCAGTAGGAGATTGTGCCGGAAAGAGAGATTTTTATACACGGAAAGATGCGCCGGTTATGCTTGCCTCAACAGCAACTGCTGAAGCCAGAATTGCCGGGGCAAATCTTTATAAATTAAAGGTAATACGCGAAAATAAGGGAACGATTGCTATTTATTCGACGTATATTGACGGATTAGTATTAGGTTCAGCCGGCCTTACAGAGACTAGTGCGAAAAAGGAGGGGTTTGAAATTATAACTGGTACTGTTGACGGGGTAGATAAACATCCGGCCTCTATGCCTGAAGCAAGCAAGGTTAAGATCAAACTAATCTTTTCAAAGCAATCAGGAATTATATTGGGTGGCCAGGTGGCAGGAGGTATCTCCTGTGGAGAGGTCATAAATATTATAGGAGTTGCTATTCAAAAGAGAATGTCCTTTACAGAGTTGGAAACATTACAGATGGCCACACATCCTTATTTGACCAGTGCACCTACGGTATATCCGGTTGTGTTGGCTGCACAGGATGCATCTGGAAAAATGTAATTTTTAAGGTTAGAGATGAAACAAATTACTATTATAAGCGGAAAAGGCGGAACTGGCAAAACTGTAATTACCGCAAGCTTTGCTGCTTTGGCAAAAAATGCTAGTTTTGCTGACTGTGATGTTGACGCTGCCGATTTGCATTTGTTGTTGGATCCAAAAATAAAGGAAAGACATGAGTTTAGGAGTGGGTTAACAGCTTTTATTAATAAAGAACTGTGTATTCAATGTGGTAAGTGTAGAGAAGTCTGTAGGTTCGAGGCGATAAGTGACGATTTCAACATAGATGATATTTCTTGCGAAGGTTGTGCTTTCTGCAGTTTTGTTTGTCCCGCAGGTGCTATAGAGATGAGAGAAGAAGTTTGCGGGGAATGGTTTATTTCCGATACTAGGTTTGGACCACTAGTCCATGCAAAATTAGGTATGGCTAAAGAAAATTCAGGTAAACTAGTTTCCTTAGTGAGGCAGAAGGCAAAAGAAATAGCTCGAAAACAAGGTCATAAATGGAGTATTATTGACGGTTCACCGGGTATAGGCTGCCCGGTTATTGCCTCTATTACCGGAGTCGATTACGTTTTAGTTGTAACTGAGCCGACATTATCAGGGTTACATGATGCTGATAGAGTTATAAAAGTAGCTAGTCATTTTAAGGTTCCTGTTAAGTTGGTGATTAACAAATATGATCTTAATGAAGAGATGGCAGAAAAAATAGAAAACTATTGCAGAGATAACAAAGTTGGAATTGTTGGCAAAATCAGCTTTGATAAATCTGTAGTAAAAGCAATGGTAGAAGGCAAAACAATTGTGGAGTATAATTGCAAGAAGGCAAAGAATGAAATCGAAAATATCTGGAGTAAGTTAGAGAGTGAGGCAAAATGAGAACTTATTTAGATTGTATACCTTGTTTTTTTCGACAGGCACTTGAGGGGGCAAGGATTGCCGAGATGAACCCGAAACTACAGAAACAGATTATCGATGGATTCGCAAAGGTTATCCTCAAAGTTTCGCTAAATTCTACGCCTCCGGAAATTGCCCGTTTCGGCTATAAATTATTAAAAAAAATAAGTTCCAACGGCGACCCATATAAAAAAATAAAACAAAGAAGTAATCAACTTGCTTTAAAGCTTTATAAAAAATTAAAAAATAAAGTAAAATGTTCTAAAGACAGGCTTCTTGAGTCATTAGAACTGGCTATTGCCGGCAACATTATAGATTTTGGAGTAAAAAACAACATAAATATCAGCGAAGAGTTGAAAAAGATATTGGCTAAAGAAAAGAAATCCATTTACAAAAAATCTATATTCCATTATAAGAAATTTAAACACCGCCTAAAAAGAGCCGAAAATATTCTCTATTTAGCTGATAATGCCGGCGAGACTGTCTTTGACCGGATTTTAATTGAGGAGATAAAAAAGCTTTATCCGGATAAGATTATTTATTATGCGGTAAAAGATAAGCCGATTATAAATGATGCTTTGTTTGAGGATGCTAAAGAATGCGGGCTGGATAGGATTAGCCGGGTAATTTCTAACGGAACTGATGCTCCGGGTACAATACTTTCTTTGTGCTCAAAAGAATTTAAGAGAATTTACCGCAGGGCCGATATGATAATCAGCAAGGGCCAGGGTAATTTTGAAACTTTGTCGCAGGAAAAGCGTCCGATTTTCTTTTTATTTATGGTCAAATGTCAGGTTGTATCTGAACATACCGGCTGTAGATTAGGCGATATCGTGCTGCTTTACAATTCAAACAAGAGATGATGGCGCTGGTAAAGAGGTGCATAAAGATGGAAGTTAAAATTGTCTTTAATAATGATGTTGTGAGTGATCAATTTACCTCTGGCTGGGGGTTTTCCTGCTTGGTGGATAATCGGGTTTTATTCGATACCGGAGAAAAGGCAGAGTATTTGTTTAACAATATGCAGAATTTGGATATAGAGATACCTTCTATAGAAGTAGTGGTTATTTCGCATGATCATTGGGATCATACTGGAGGTTTGTGGGAACTGTTGAAAAAAAGGGGGGGGCTTGAAATTTATGCTTGTCCACATTTTAGCCAAGCTTTTAAAAATAAAGTGAAAAAATTAAAGGCTGAGCTTATTGAGGCAGAGAAAATTATTGAAGTTAGGGAAAACATTTTTATTACCGGAGAAATTGTAAAGGGATATAGTGGTATCCCTGAACAGGCGTTGGTAGTAAAGACAAGTAGAGGTATTACTGTGATTACCGGATGTTCTCATCCCGGAATTGTGAGAATAGTAGAGAAAGTTAAAGAAGCAAACCTTGGCGAAAAAATTTGTTTAGTTTTTGGCGGATTTCATCTGATGAATAGCGATAAAAGAGAAGTGAGAATTATGGTTGAAAGGCTTAAGGAAATGGAGGTTGAAAAAGTTGGGCCTACTCATTGTACAGGGTATGAAGCCCAGGAAATTTTTAAGGAAGGATACGCTGATAATTTTATATCTATAAAAGCAGGGCAGGTATTTGAAATATAAAAGGAGGTCGAAAAGATGGAAATTAAAATAACTGATGTAAATTTTAAACAGGAAGTTTTGGAGTCAGAATTACCTTGCTTGGTTGATTTCTGGGCTCCCTGGTGCGGTCCCTGTCAGATGGTTGCGCCAATAATTGAGCAAATAGCTCAAGAGTATCAAGACAAGCTAAAGGTATGCAAACTCAATGTTGATGAAGCTCCGAAGACAGCTTCCGAATATGGCATTATGAGTATCCCTACATTAGCTATTTTTAAAAATGGGAAAGTGGTGGATAAGGCCGTGGGAGTGCTTTCTAAGGCAGAACTTGAATTAGTTATCAAATCTCACATTTGATGCGAAGTTTTATTTAGGAGTTTAAATGGCAGAATTTAAAGAGGTTGACCAAGCGCGGAAAATACTGGGCTTAGATGAGTATGCTACTTTAGAGGAGATAAAGGATGTTTTCCGAAAGCTTGCCTTAAAATACCATCCTGATAAATGCAAAGGCGAAAAGAAAAAGGAATGCGAAGAGATGTTTAAGAGGATTGCTCATGCAAAAGATGTCTTATCGGCCTATTGCGCTGGTTACAGATATTCTTTTAAAGAGAAAGACGTGAAAAGAAATTCATTTGATAAAGATTTTTATAAGCATCTGCAAAGATTTTATGATGGTTGGTGGGGAGAAATTTAAACACCTAATGGATGTATTTGACCGCTACTACAAAAAATACGATGCTTGGTATAATAGAAATAAGTTTGCCTATTTATCGGAGCTGGGAGCCTTAAAGAAAGCCCTGCCGGAATTTGGTAAAGGTTTGGAAATTGGAGTCGGTACTGGTAGGTTTGCAAAACCCTTAGGTATTACTTTAGGGATTGATTCTTCAAAGAGGATGATTGATATTGCTGCAGAACGCGGGGTAACTGTGCGGTATGGTTTCGGAGAGGACCTGCCATTTCTTGAAGATACCTTTGACTATGTGGCGATTATTATCAGTTTGTGCTTTGTAAGTGATCCTTTTAAAGTTTTACAGGAGTCCAGGAGAGTTTTAAAGAAAAAGGGACAAATAGTTCTTGGAATAGTAGATAAGGATAGTTTTTTAGGAAAATTCTATCAGAGAAAAAAAAGCCTATTTTATAAAAAGGCCAATTTTTTCAACATTAAGGATATCAACGAATTGTTTAAAGCTGTAGGGTTTGATAAAATTGCCTACCATCAAACTCTTTTTAATTACCCAGACAAGTTAAATTCAATCGAAAAACCACGAAAAGGTTTCGGGAAGGGTGGGTTTGTAGTGGTAAGTGCTCAAAAATTCTCTGATAGATAAAAAGTAACGGGGGAAAAGGAAGTTAGTCCCTTAATTAGTATACCAATATAATATTATGGAGGAAAAAATGAAAATTAGTTCTTGGTTTTCACAAATTTCTTTTAAGCAGAGAATTTGGTTATTTTCAACCCTGGCAGGAATATTTGCAATCATAGCCTTTGGGATTTTGTTGAGCTCACCGAGTGAGTCAAAGGAACCAATTGATTTCAACATTAATATGTCTATTCAGGATATTGCTCCCAAACTAGGAGTTACCGGTAAGGGCCTTGCCAGGGAACTTGAATTGCCACTTGATGTTTCTAAGAAAAACCCAGTCCGAATCTTAGGCGTGACATACGAAGAACTTGATCATGCCGTTGAACACATTCTATCTCATCGCGATTCTATGCTTAAATATTATGTTTATGCCGCATTGTTTATATGGGGACTTGTATTTCTTGTAAGGCTCGGACGTCCCGATAGGCCGGATATTAAAAACCGTCATGTTTGGTATCCAAAAACTCCGTATATTATTGCTCTCTTGTTTTCTGTAATTGTAGCTGGATTCATTCTTGGCAAATCACCAAACCCCATGGAGGGCGCGGTTAAAATTTTCAAGTCTATGATCGGCCTTTATCCTGACCCAATGGCCAAAGTAATAGCTTTTACTTTCTTTATTATATTAGCCGTTATTGGTAATAAGATTATTTGTGGCTGGGTTTGTCCTTTCGGCGCCTTACAAGAGCTTATTTACAGCATACCAATTTTGGGAAAAATCAAAAAAAGGAAACTGCCATTTATATTCACAAATACAATTCGTATATGTCTTTTTATTACTGTGCTTCTTTTCATGTTTGGAATTATTGGGGGACGAAGAGGATTCATAATTTATCACTATATTAATCCCTTTAACCTATTTAATTTTGATTTTGAAACCGTCAGTATTCTGTTGATAGTAGCTATTGTTTTATTGGTATCATTCTTTACCTATCGTCCATTTTGTCAGTTTATTTGTCCTTTTGGTCTTATTTCCTGGATAGCTGAGCGACTCAGTATTTTTGGTGTTCGAATTGATAAAAATAAGTGTATTCAATGTGGCGCCTGCATAAAAGCCTGCCCCCTAGAAGCCGCAGAAGATCGGGTTAACAGCAAGAAAATGCCGGCAGATTGTTTTAGTTGTGCTCGTTGTTTGAATGTTTGCCCGGTTGATGCCATTAGATATGCGTTTTGGGTAAAAAAAGATACAACTAAGGAAAGAAAAGTCTAAGTATTTATTTTTTCTTGACAAGCCTTTTATCTAGTGCTATCTTTTTTGAAAAGGTATTACCATGAGAAGAGTGAAAAGATTTGGAGTTTCTTTAGAGAAAGATTTATTAGATGCACTGGATAGCTTTGTAAAAAAGCATAAGTTTCCCAGCCGTTCGCAAGCGATACGATTTCTAATAAGAAACAATTTTACTGAGCAGAAATGGAAGCAGAATGAAGAAGTTGCTGGCTGTATTGTTTTGGTTTATGACCATCACAAAAGAGATCTTTTGAACAAGTCGACAGGCTTACAACATCAATATCAAGATTTGGTTTTATCTGTACAGCATGTTCATTTAGACCATCACAATTGCTTAGAAACTGTTGCCGTAAAAGGAAAGGCTAGGCGATTAGTGGAGCTGGCAGATAGGCTGGTTGCTTTAAAGGGCATAAAACACGGTAAATTAGTAATGAGTGTAGCTAGCGGCAAATAATTTTTTTTGTATTTTTAGTAACACGATTATAAAAAAAGTAACAAAGGAGAAGTGGTGAAAAAAAGTATAGTTTGTTTAAGTTTTCTTTTAGTTTTTAGTCTTTACTTTGGGCGAGGAGCCTATGCTGATGAGATTGCCGAGCTAAAAGCTCAGGTTAAAGCTCTTCAGGCCAGGGTTGAGGCCTTAGAGGCATCTCAGGAAACAGTTCAGGCAAAGCAAACTAAAACCGACGAGAGAATTACCAAGATAAAGACTATGCCCAGTATTTTAGAAGGCATTAATATTAGTGCTGGTGCAACATTCGTAGTCCAGGGAACTCATAATGCTAATGGTGATAATTTAGACAGGGACAGAGAGGACGCTGGAGATGCATCTTACTCTATAGGTTTAGGGTTTGAAAAGGAGTTTGAAGATTATGGAAAAGCGGTCATTACCCTTGAGGCAGGTGGCGGTGCTGGGGTTGAAGATGAGCTAAAACTTTTCAGTAATGTTAATGCCGATGCTGATAATGATGAAAATATAAGATTGACCGAAGCTTTTTATGAGCATTATTTAAAAGATTTACCCTTGACTTTGGCTTTTGGAAAAATAGATGTTAAGGGTTATATAGATACTAATGATTATGCCAACGATGAATGTACCCAATTTTTCGGAAGGATGTTCAAGAACTCAGCAACCATTGAGTTTGCTGATAATGGCCCGGGAATAGGTTTTACACTCAAACCTGCGGATTTTGTAGATGCAAATTTAGTTTTAGCCGATGCTGATTCTGATTGGGAGGATATGTTTGATAATATCTTTTTAGCTGGCCAGGTTAGCTTAAGACCAAATTTATTTAATAGAGATGGTAACTATCGTATTTTAGCTTGGATAAATGACCAGGCTCATACCGGCTGGAGTGATTCCTCATCAACAAAAGACAATGGCTATGGTTTTGGTATTAGTTTTGATCAGGGAATAGCTGATAATTTAGGAGCTTTTATAAGATATGGTTGGCAGGATCCAGGGCAGCGCTTAAGCGGCTTAGATGATGATTTTTCTTTGGAGCATTCATGGAGTGCTGGTTTACAATTTAACGGCAACATTTGGGATAGGGATAAGGACGTTTTTGCTCTAGCTATCGGTCAAGTCATACCATCTAGTGACTACAAAAATGCTGGCGATCTAAATGCAAAGAATGAAGGACATTTTGAAGTTTATTATAGTTATGTGGTTAATGATTACTTGACTTTGAGTCCTGATATCCAAGTTATCTGGAATCCATATGGTAAAGATGCAACAACCGGAGATGATGCGATTATAGTTGGGGGTTTAAGAGGGCAGGTTGATTTTTAAAAATTAATAGATATAATAAATAAAAAGGAGGTAGCTATGCATATTCCAAATGGCATGTTACAGGGAGGAATTTGCCCTGTTACAGCTGTAGTTAGTATTGTAGGCATAGGAGTTGTAGGGTTTAAGGCGTTTTTTGCTGAGCATAAACCCAGTACCGCAAAATTCGCAGCAATTACTGCTTTGATTTTTGCCGGTCAAATGATGAATTTTTCAATCAGTGGCGGGACTTCCGGGCATTTAATTGGTGGTGTGCTTGTGGTTGTTCTACTGGGTGTTCCTTTTGGTATTTTGTCTATGGCTCTTGTTGTTGCTATTCAGTGTTTGGTCTTTTCCGATGGGGGATTTACTGTCTTAGGTGCAAATATACTGAATATGGCTATTATTGGAGCAGGGCTAGGGGGAGTCATCCGAAATGTTTTTGCGAAAAGGCTACCTTCAAACTCTCTTCAG
>Ga0265596_1000868_pt1 | contig 15681 bp, 8 predicted proteins | sample saktaG_FD_190143 | JGI IMG/M metagenome (GOLD analysis project Ga0265596, IMG submission 190143) | Saline water microbial communities from Sakinaw Lake, British Columbia, Canada - sak_2013_06_06_60m | ecosystem: Environmental > Aquatic > Non-marine Saline and Alkaline > Saline ...
GATTGTGGGCGGGATTGTAGCAGCGGGGTACAGTATTCAGGTTATTACCATCGATTTTTAAACCATCCCAGCCCCATTCTCCGATTGCTTTTTTAACAAAATCAACAGTCAGTTTCCGCACTTCTTCCGATGACGGACAGAGAAAATAGGATTTCCAGAATTCGATGACAATGGGCTCAAGGCTCTCATTCAACAAGAGGTACTCCGGGTGATCCCGATACAAATCCGTCTGCGGCAGCACAGACAAGGGCATCCACCACAATTTTGCCTTGGCACCTGCTTCATGAATATCATTCACGACCTTCCGCATATCATCTTCGCCATTCGGGAATTTGTCTTCTGGCAGGTAATAGTCGCCGACACCCGTGTCCCAACCATAATCCAACACGACCCAGTCAATTCCCAGCTGTCTCACCATCGGAATCGCGCCATAGAACTCCTCCATCGTGAAATTCTTTTCAAATCCCCAGCCGCACCAGATCGTCTCATAGGCTCCTTCCGGTGCTTCTCTAAACTCGATCCCCTGACGTTCCATAAATTTTCTGTATTCGGACAATGTCCTGAAGTGGTCACCCTTATGGACAGAGACGAACGTCTTAAATGTCGCAAGGCTTTTACCCGGTTTTAAGACCTGCGGATTTTGATAATCAACGGCCAGTTCAACCGCACTCTCCGTCTCCATCGTCACAGGCAAGGATACCAGTTTGGGGACCATCTCAACATGACCAACCGCTAATCCGACGTCTTGCCGCCAGATATCGACGACCGGCGTTCCGCCACCGTAGTCAATGTGATTCATACCCAGGTAATTTTCCCGTTCAAATCCTTTCGCCAAGGGCTGAATCCAATCGTTGTCCCAGCCATAGGACCCAGGCTGGAAAGACCAGAAGGCTGGCTGAGCACCGCTTCCGCCGGCACTCTTTATTGAATAACAGTTGTTCGTCCACCCGTCGACCATCAGTTCCTTTTCACCGATATTGGTGTAAGTCACTTCCAAAAAGAGCATGCTCGGGAAGTCCCGGTAGCTGGATATCGTGAGCTCTTTCTTCAAAGCTTCCGATTGGCCGGACAACTGATATATTTTGCCTTTGCCAATGTCATCTTTCAGCAATGAAACCGACTTTTTATCAAATTTGAAATCTTGATATGTTTCACCATCTATTCGAATCGATTCGGATGGATTGAAGGCCCCAAGGGCGACCTTATTCCCATCGAGTTTTGAAACAACCCGGCTGTTTAAAAGCATATCGAATTCGAGGTCGATCTGGCCACCTTTCACGATTATCGTATCCGAGCGGTCTGAATTGCAGGAACAGAAGAGCAGCATCGCAGCAAGTGCCAGCACCAAACATGATATCCGATGTACCGATATATTCATTTTTTCCTCCAATTGATTCGTCGCATTCATTTTGCTTCCCCATTTACATTTTGTCTCAGCAGATCGTAGCCGTGAGTCCAATTTTTCCAATACCGGTGTGTCCAATCATTGCGGGCTTCTTATATCTGCTTGCGCCGTGCTTTTCATTCCATCACCAGGATTTAATAGCGGATGACAATTTTTCCTCGTTCCCCCTGCATATCCAACCCGGCAACGGATAAACTGAGCGTTTTTTCCTGTGCATCATACTGCTCTTTGAGTATTTTCAAATTCGGATTGGCTGAGCTAACCGAAACCGGTTTTTGACATTTTATTTTAACAATTTGATGACCATACATCTTTAAATCGACCACCAGGTCACCTCTCTTTTTCTGGATCGTATAAACATTATAAGTCCCTGAATTAATGACTGTATTATCGATTATCTCACTGCCGATACTATATTTGAAGGTATAGTTTTTTTTCTCCAGCGATGGGAGATAAATGTAGCCGTATCCCGAATCTTCGAAATAGGCCGGAATCGACTGATCATTTATGGTCGCTACGGACACATGTTGCCTATCCAGCAGTTTAACTGCGAGCACCATATTTCCCAACAAGTCGTTTTCATAAGCCTCTTCGGGCATTCTCCTGTTGTCGATTTTCACCTGCCCATCGGCATCTTCAGAAACATCAGTAAACCGTTTATATAACCATTGAGAAAAGAGCTGTTCGGTATTTTTGGCCAGATAATGATCCGGATGCGTTTGGATATTAGTAAAAAAGTCGACCCAGCGTTGGTTTAGCGCCGGTTGCAGAAAATCATCGGTAGCCATCCAGTTCGCCCAGTGCGTTTCAATAATATCCGTTGCGTATTCTTCTACGGGCGCGGTCGGTAGTTTTGCCATTTCAAACCAGTTATTGCCATATTGGAAGCGATTAATCACCAAGATACCATGATCAAAGCCACCGCCAAATTCCTCGGGCGGATTCAGTTCAGTCACGTAATCAAATTGGGTGTTGGTATACTTCACTCCATTATCGCGCATTATTTTACAGGTACTGTATTCCCCTTCGGGATTCCAGTAAAAAGCATAGCAAGGCGGCACATAACTTTCCGGAAAGGATTGTCCGTTTTCCGGAGTCCAGCCATATTGGGCCATTATTTCCTTGAAACATTGTATGTGACCACGCATGACGGTCTCATCGCGGGGCTGATTATTTTCCAGGTCATACCATTCTGCCCGCGTCGTTTTTCCATCCTTCCAAAATTCATGTCCGACCCCGTGCAAGCCAAATTCAAGAAATGCGGCGTTGTCTTTGATATAGTTCATGGATTCAATCTGGGTCATATCAATATTCGCAGAATTATCAAATTGGGCGCCCTGAATGGTTGTTGTCGGGTATTTTGCACAGACATTCAAACGGTCCATCTCGGCAAGTACAAACAATCCCATGAAACGGACGCCAACCTGCTCTCCGACTTCAACGATCGGTCGGTAATCACGAATATCAAAGTCGCGTCTAACTCCAACCCGAAATCCGTCACCATACTCAGATAAATTGCTCCCCTCATTCCATCCCATATCATCTATGGCAACGGCAAATGCTTTGGGAAAGAGAATGTTTGAAGACGGAATATCAGCCGCATAGCCCGGCGAAAAGAGTAGAAGAATATTGAGTAGAACGACGAATCTCAACGTATACTGAACAAATGGGCTTTTATCATGTCTCATTATTTCCTCCAACTTTCTTATCAATTTTAGCGATATATCAATTTTACTATCATCTGTTTAATCAAAATTATCTGGTTCTTTCTATTTGAGATAAGTACATCTCCCGGAACGACTTATGCCATTCACCGAAACCATCTACATAAAAGTAGCAGCGGCCATCGCGGCCGCGAGTCTACCGATTTGGCGCTGGGTTGCACTCTGCTTCATAACCATTGTCTCGAACGAACAGATCCGCTCTATTCTTCCATTCCGGTACATTTCGCGTTCACTGCATAAACAAAATTTTACCGTCGGCAATTTTTCGATTTTCCTTCTCGATTATCTGGAATAGATAGATTCCGCTGGATAGCTTTTTTATATCTGGGTCTGAAACCGTCCAACAGTATCTGAAATCAGATTCCCCCGTTTTGACGATAATTCGCCGATGGATCAGGCGCCCCGAAAGATCATACACTTTAATCAGAATGTCACCCGGTACGGATCGATTGAATTGCCCGGAAAACGTAATCGAAGAGTTGAAAGGGTTTGGATATGCTCTGTGAGTCAACTGCAACTCGTCCACCATCATCTGCTTCGATTCTGTGATCGAACTGGGAGGGTTTGGGAAATAATAAGCGCTTTCCCTATAGTTATTCGGTGCAAAATCATCCGCTGACTGTACGTCGGCATCATCAATGTGAAATAAAAACGAGATATATGTCGGCATTTCTGTAAATCTCGATTTAGGGATCGCCAGTTCCACCCGATTGGGATCCTCAATTCCGATCTTGTGATCAACGGTGCCCAGGTACTGCCATGACCATTCCCCGTTGCTGCCCGAATATCTGTGGAGATACCCATTTTCGTACATGATATCAATTCCGTTATAGCTTCCCGAAAAGTGAAATCCGCTTGAAGAATCATTGTCTTCATCAATCAGGACATGATTGAAATATTTCGAAATATCCATCGGTCCGGCCGTTGAAAAGGAAAAATAATAGAATTCTTCGTTATCCTGGACCCAACCATCAACGATATCACAGGATTTCGATGTTGTATTGTCTCCTTCCGACTCGATACCAGCGCCTGAAACATCCGCCTGGTGGGACGTGCCCCAGTCATCAAAGTAGCCATCGATGATAACAGCGCCGCTGTACAGGGAATCCACCACAAAGACGTTGCGATTCTGGTCTGTATGTGACAGAGCGGCGCTGTCGGAAGACCGCAGGGCGAGTCGGTAGGTTTTGCTTTTATCGAGTCCTGTGAGGACGTATCGGTAATCGGAAACATCTGAATCCAGCGGGACAAGATCATAGAATTGAGGCGGCGCGGAAAAGTCAATTTCATCTTCACTCAGGTACAGATGGTAGTGGACCGGCGGCGTCTGATCGATGGCGGTATTCCAGTACACCACCAGGTCATCGCCCAGCCAGTTGCATTTCAACAGTCCGACCTGATCCGCCCATGTGGGCGAATTGTTATCCACGAGATGATTGTGGTAGACATCCCAGCGGATGGAATCCAGATAGATTGTCGATATCGTCAAGATCCACCCCTGATCCCGTTCTACAGCGTTGACGGCTTCCCCAAGCAAATCATGATAACCGGATTGGTTTAATTTTAAATAATCCAGGATAAATACCGTAAAGCCATCACTCTGTTTTGCTTGTTGATTGATCAGTGGGGCAAAATGCTCAGACAAATATGGAAATGACGTATGGTAGATCCCGATCGACTTGTTCCAGTCCCAGATGATGTAATAGCTTTCTATCATTAACCCATCAATACTTTGACGATAGCGGTCAACATATTGAAAATGAGGCAGGGCGGGTTCCAGGTAAAACAGCCCTCTGTTCGCCAGGAGATATTTATCGGGAAATCTTGCCCGGAGGTATTCGATATATTCGATCATTCCCTGAGATGTCCACTCGTAGGGCAAACCCCAGGAATTTGGACCGCTGGTATCCACCAGATCCAGAAAGAGTCCGTCACAATGATAGACGTGAATAATATCTTCTGCTTGCGGATCGTTATATTCCCACCAGGCAGAATCTCCGGCATTGACATAGTAGCTGTTCCAGAGACCATCTTTATCGGGAATTCCGTTTTTATCCTTATCGTCCAGATAAAAGGAAGCGTAACCATTATTTTGGTGAACGATGCTCTCTCCATCCCAGTACACCGGTCCGCTTCCATCTCCCTGGATCGTTGATCCGTCCTGCTCCCCTATACTCAGATAACCCAAAACCAGGACATCGTCATCGGTTCCTGAAACATTATCAAACCCGTTGCGAATATCGATAACCTGTTCCGGGGTAACGTTTCTGATATCCAGGATGACCAGATCATAATATTGACTCTGCATTACTTTTTGGGCATCGAAAAAGCTGTAATAGACAAGATAATCCGAGCTGCTGTCGAGTTGGGCGGCGGATATCAGTCCGTCCGCCCTGACAATTTCTATCGTCAGCGTCAGGCAGCCTAGAAAGACGAATATGAGCCCAATCTTTTTCACGGCCATAAGTATTTCATTTCTAGCATTATTACCGTTTCTATTACCGCTATATTATCATCGGATAATGACGAACTTTTCGACAACGTCTGGCAACTTCGTATCATCCAGTCTTTTACAATCCGTCAAATGCAAAACATACACACCGCTGGCAATCCGCTGATTCGATGTTGAGAGCTGGTCCCAGGATTCATCACTGCTTCCCGTTGTGTGCCGGAAACGCTTTATCAGATCGCCGGTCGTATTATAGATACTGACCGTACAAAAAGCCGGAAGCCCGACGAAGAGCAGTTTGTTGTTCTCTCCCGTAAAGTTCAGGTCGCCACCGGAAATGGTATACGGATTGGGAACAACCCTCACGCTATCCACGTGTAACGGCGCCGCTTTAAATGCGACCGCAGGTGATTTTGTCCGATTCGAAAAGTGTGAGCTCTCCAACTGAGTTCCGGCGAATAACCCATCATTCTGAGTGCCATCATCAACTGCGGTCACATAGTAATGGTAACTCTCACCGCGAACGGCTGTTGTATCGCGATATTCAGTTATGTCTTTCGGTACTTCAGCAAGTAGTCTATAATTGATTCCTTTGCCGAATTCATCTTCCTTGAAATTAACGAGGTAGGCTCCTCTCTTACGATAAATGTTATAATGATCCAAATCCGGAACTCCGGTGACCGGATCGGGTACTTCCCGCATATCCTCCCATTCGAGATGAATAAAACCGCCGCCGTTGCTCACCGACAGATTCGGTGAGGGCAGCGGTGCGGGAATCTGCTCTCCGCGACTGATTTTATCCCAGGCCCAACGCGATCGGCTTAGATATTCATACAAAGAATCAAGTCCCTGACTCAGAAATTCCTTCTTTGCCTCATCATCGAAAGTGGCACCCGGTTCACCCCGGTACCATTTCAGCCATTCAGCGCCCTTTGTAACAGTACTATCGTATGGGGCCCCACCCACGCCGACCGACCAGACGAAGCTGATGCTATCACCTATGGAGAAATCATAGGGTCCGACTCCCATAAACATATGATCGCCTTTTTTCCAATCGGGATCACTTTCCTCTGCTGGAGGGTGCTGTTTTTCACCGGAAGTGAAAAAGTCATAATCCCCCAGACTTCCGTAGGTTCCAGGCCAAACCTCAAAAATACCGGCTATCGCCAACGTCCTCGGTTGTTCCGGATCATCAGAGTGATCATTGACGCTTTTGTCCGCGTGCAACATGGTATAGCCGGGATATTGATAGGATAAAAACTGACCTTTTACTTCATGGATAAAACTGGGATCGCCGGTATGATCGAAATAGCGCCCACCGGGTTCTAACTCGGACACATCTTTCTGTTCATCTCCATCTCTTCCCCAGATCAATAAAAGTTCATCCCGTTCCCCATCCAGGCCACTGGGATATAACGGTGATCTCATCTCCCAGTCCATCCAGTCGTCGTGGGCGTCGCCCCCCCAACGCCAGCCCAAGATCTCCTTTTGACCGGCAAAACTCGGAATCATGCAATACCCGACAGCAAACCACACATTTTTCAGGTCTTGCTCCGGCAAATCCAGGTTGTCGTCGTCAAAACTATCCCAATTACCTGTATATTTGGCGTCGATCCGATGGATGACATAATCGTCGTGATACTGATTTGCGAAAGAATAGGTCGTGAAGGTGAGCCAGAAGCCCGGACTGCTCTTCATCCGAACAACGGTTTTTATATCGGAGTGAATTTCTGTGTCGATTTCTCCGGTGAAATCATAGGTATCATCAATCCCATTCACCAGCACAGACGGCGGAGCATAGCGCCGATATTCATAAATACCCCATGGCCATCCGCGATTCGCCAGTTCTGGGCTGACACTCGGACTCAGGCCACCGTCGGCACGTTCTTTTATACGGACGGTGCCAGTCGAATCGGTATACGACTCCGGCATAACCACGAACCACCAAAATTGACAGTTTTCGGAATCATACACGCCCTGCGGCCAGCTTGCGATCGGTTTCTGTACCGGACCGGAAGTGTCAAGGAATAGAAAGGGGTCGACCCGCCACATCAAAGTCCCCAGATCATGAAAACGGCTATTCGTATTTTTTTGTTGACCCAAAAGCGCACCGAAACACATGATGACGAATGCTATAGTTAAGAATCGGACAATTCTCACAAATCTGTGCTTCTTTATCATACCAACTCCATTTTTAGGTCCATATCATCTCTTTCTCCGCTAGAGCTTTTATCATAGGACAATTAGAATGAAATACGCAATCCCATAAAGAAATCCCTGGGATTCAGGAACTGGGTCCAGGAATACCATCCTAATTTCAAGTAATCCTGTTTATAGTCACCGTACTTATCGTTCCCGTGCTGCTCACCGGTTTCCCAGGGTAAATGGAGAGAGGATTTATACTCAATATCTTGTACATTATACAATCGTTTCTGGTTGAAAAGATTCGTGATTTGAGAATACAGGGTCAGTTTTACACTTTTCATTTTGATCACTTTTTGGATCATCAGGTCGGTGTTTGACCAGTCGGTAAATTCCATCCAGTGTCGATCGCTCAGCGGCGCATCTGCGTCATAGAGTGCCATTCCGCCATCCGACCAGCCATAAATAGCGCTTGTGCGCCATGCGCCGAGCGGATACCCTCCCAGGAAATTGGGACCAAAATTTGAGGGAGTATGAAATTCAACATTCAACTGGAGTGATGGCGCCGGGAAAGACCGTTGTTGATCATATCTGTTGCGTTGTTCCTGCATCAGCTGCTGATCTTGATAGATCCCGAATAAACCGGTGCGGCCCGTACTCCAGACCGAATATTCAAAATTTGCATACGAAGTAAAATATCTACCCTGATTTTTCTCAAATCTCAATTCGATTCCGCGGATATCCCTGTATTGATTGTTGCTCCATGTCGTGGCTTGAACTGTACCTGTACCCAGCTGACCGCTCCTGATATCCAACTCTACGACCTCATTAGAAACATCTTTATAATAAGCGCCGAGGTGAAGTAAAAACTGATTTGCAATATTATGTTCGTAACCGACCTCGTACTGAATCGTCTTCGGCCAATCCAAGAGCAAATTCGGAATGAGATTTAAATGACCTGAGCCTTCAGGAGCAACATTGAAATAATAACTCTTATCCGGAATTTGGTAAAAATGTCCGTAGTTAAAATAAATCTTTGACCTCTCAGAAATTGGATGGGAAATACCTACTCTTGGACTGAATTTTACTTTCCCGGTTTTCTTGTTTACACGTAAAGAATCAAAAGTTCCCATTTGTTGATAATAGCTCGCCTCGAGTGGGGTGTTAAACGGATCGGAAAGATCGAACGGATTTTCATTTGGGGTATAGTAATCCATCCTCAAGCCTACATTAGCAATCATTCCCTCGAACTCTAATTTATCCTGAATGTAGACACTCGCTCGCATAGGCGTCGATGTATAATAGAAATATTGCGAAGGCATCTGATCGCGTGGGTAGATATTCCCACCCATGTTGAAGAGTTCTCTCTCTTCAAATCGGTTGATCATTAGCTCAAAGCCACTCTTCAAATGATTATATTTATTGATCTGCGATACGATACTGCCCGATAATTTTAATCTTTTATACTGAGAGTGGTTTTGACCGCGTCCGAGACCACCAAAATTACACTGATTAAATTGATCCCACTGCTCGCCGTATGAATCCGGCTGACCCTTCGGCGTTTCATCGTACCATACATTTCCAATTTTCTTGATTCCGGTTGTATCCCTGCTATAAATCGGTTCCTGTACTACCCTGTCATAGAACATTTCTGCCCATAAATTAAGATAGGTTGATTTCGAAAAGATGTAGGACAACGCAATACTGCTCACATAGGAATAATTCTGAATTGGATTATACGTACTTTCCAGGAATAGATTTTTCGGATCATTGGCCAGATAGGACATGCTGACTACCGATTGCCGGGAACCATTGAACATTGATTTGGACGGAGTATATCCACCGCTAATTCCTCCGGTACCATCTTCGTAATTATACAGATTATTAAAGCGGATTTTTAATTTGTCCGATGGAGAATAGATCAGCTTAAACTGAGTCACGGAATTCGTGTATGCCTTTCGGCTTAGCGGCATATAATACTGGGTGTTCTCATATCTCTGTGAAAACATATATCCGATTTTCTTAAAAGGAGTTGGACCGGAGAAAGTAAAATCGGCAACATAGTCCGGTTGATTGGCATATTCAATATTCCGATGTCGCCACTTCCATATCTCAAGCGCCTCCTGCGGCGTATAATCATTACTGGGGACATTGTCTTTGGCATTGTTGATCGCGACCTGATTCCAACCTGAAAATTCAAATGGGTAGCCACCTGATTCCACATCTTCCCGCATGACCCCGGTAAACGCTTTTTCGCCCGCATAAACCTTCCAGAACGGACCCTGCGGTGAAAACGGGCTTGGGCCGAAATGTTTTTTAGCCGGTGGACTCATCCGAAAATCGCCTCTGAAAGAGAAAGAATTGAAATCTTCCTTTGTGGTAATATTAATCACACCGGAACGGATGTTTCCATATTCCGCATCGAACCCTCCGGTTAATACCTCTATCTCATCGACTGCGGTCATGTTGATACTTGAAATTGCTACCTGGGTTCTCTCGTTCATCAAAGACATACCGTCAACAATGACCTCGGTCTCACTGATGTCTCCGCCCCTGATACTGAAGCCGGAACCACTCGACGCGGAACTGACACTGATGCCCACCTGAGTGGCAATGACTTCGTCCAATCCTTCCAGCGGCAGGGACTCGACTTTTTCCGCTGTGATATAATATTTACTCGCCGAGACATCTTGCTTAATAACCTCTCTCTGGGCGGTTACCACGACTTCTTCCATCTCCAGGGTCGATTGAGACATCTCAAAATCTACGCTGGTCGTGCGGTTGCTATAGACCAGCACTTTCTCAATTTTTCGCGTAGCATAACCGATCATCTGGCAGACAACTGTATAAGTGCCCGGACTGATATTAATAATGTAATAATCCCCTTGATAATCCGATGCCGCTCCAAACACGGTCGGAATCTTCGCTTCCTCATCATCAATCCACTTTGCGTCGATAAAGACATTTGCTCCCGGAAGCAATGCACCCGTTTGGGAATCGATAATCGAGCCGGCGATTTTCCCGGTCGTCGCAGCATATACGGGAATCGAAATTATCAACAGGCATATCGACAAAGCAATTACATGAACGTTGAGCACTTTTTGTCTCGTCATAGAAACCTCAACAATAAAAGTTTATCTCATTTTTGCGTCTCAGGACAGGTTCATCAGAACGATCTAAATAGTCGAGTAATCTGTCCATTTTTACTCCGCACCCGCGATCCCGATAACCACTTTTTGAATCCGTCCGGGACTATCGGATTGGGAGACCGCGGGATCTGAGGGGGCGTTGGAATATACCAGATAAAGCGATTCTCCTGACCAGCACATGAAATTCGCCGTCTCAACTATATCATCTCTATAAAACTCTACAGCCGATTTGTCAGTTAAGTTATATTGTATAAGAGTTTTTGAACCTTCCGGAACAAAATACATATTACCTTCAACATCAAATTCAATACAGTAGATATTTTCATACTCCGTTATGACTTCTTCATTCGGACCTAATCCATCTACCAGAATTTCATTTCGCATCACAGCGGCACCTTCATCATTTCCAACCTGGGTCACGTATAGGTATCCGTCATGAATCTTACAACTTACAGCTCTGGAATAGTCTGCAACTCGTACTGTATCTGATGTTCCATTCTTTACCTCATAGATGCCACTTTTTATGTCAGTAATTTCGGTAACAGTTTCATCTTCGACCTGATTTGTGTTTTCTTCGTAGAATCCTAAACTAGCAATATACATTGTGTTGTTCATCTGATCTATATCAATGTAGGCCGGCTGAACGACATCTCTGATGTACTTTGTGAAACTTGTCGATCCATCCATTTCTATCCAGGAGATCCATCCTGTTTCCTGACTTGGACGCAAATTTGGCGCATAAATCCGATCATCCGGACCAACTACCATATTTCCCAGAACATTCGTTTTTTTCAACAGAGCAATTTCTCCTTCGGGTGAGATTGTGTAGACTCCCTTGGCCCAATGGGGAGATAATTGATTGATGATAAAATAGATGTTATCATTCAGCCCCAGGGTGATTCCGGCAGGCCAGTAAATGGAATCGCCAAATACCGTGACGGCCTGCTTAAAGGTAAAATCAAGCGTATCTGTAATGGTTTGAGAGGCAGTATCCAATTTCTCTTCGGTCCAGTATCCCCAAAATTCACTCCCCTGAATGGCAACTTTAACTTTCAAAAGCTTATTATTGATCATAGGTAATTCGACTGTAAGTTCCGTTTCGCTGGCTTCAAGTACTCCGCCCGGAATCCCCCCAAAAAGCACCATATCTTTAGTTTTATCCGCTAAAAAACCCGAACCGTATATTTTTACTATCTCTTTTCCAAAACCTGAGTTTGGAACAATTGAATCAATTACTGCAGCAGATAAACCAGTTGGATTGGGATCATTCCATTGAATTACATTGTCCTGGCAGGATATATATAAAATAATCGATATTAAGGTAATTGAAACACCCAGAATGCGCTTCATCTCTGACTCCCCCTTCTATAAACCAATTCCGATGGTAAAGATGTGAACGGCGTCGAAGCTCTTAAAGTTGTTAAAAGCATAGTCAAATTTGAATCCAATTCCCGCCAGTTTATATTTGAGACCTATACCGGCAGAAAAATCTTCTTCATCATAATTGATCTTATAGCCAGCTCTTAAAGCGACTAAACCGGCGTACCAGTATTCTGTTCCTAAATGAAGGCGTTCCGGATATTCACGGGGATGAACGGCATCAACGGCAAAAGTCACGGTATGCTTCGAATTTTCATGGAAGATCTTTATTAAATCCATAGCAACGCCAAGTTTAAAAGTCAATGGCAGCGGAAAAGATTCATCCACATATTTTCTCTCCTGAGAAAAATTCTGCAGACTCATTCCTATTCTCAGATCCTTATAACCCGGATAAAAAAGCGTTCCAAAATCAAATGCCGGAATATTCAAAACTGCACTTACTTTCTTATACCCGTTTTCACTTTCTGAAGAACTGACATACGCTGATCCTAAATCTTCATGACAGTACTTTAAAGCCGCACCAAAAGAAAACTTGGTTGATATCCTACGTGAGTATGCAACACCAACCACCGTTCCTCTCGGAGAGAATGTTCCCATCTCAATAAAGCCTTTGTCGTTATTAGATCTGATCGTGGCATGTAATATACCATAATCCACGCTGACAAAATTAATTCCCAGAACTCCATACTTCCCAAAGTTGATCGCTGATGCAAATACAGTATGATTGATATCTGCTATCCATTTGACATTGGAAAATGTTATACTATATTTTTCCACTGCACTTAAACCAGCAGGATTCCAAAAAACAGAAGTCAATTCTTCATCGATACCTGTAAATGCATTCCCCATTCCGACTGCACGAGCTCCAATTGGAATTGATAGCCACTTAAAACCAGTCTGTCCTAATTTCTTAACAGCATAGCTATTATCCGGAAATGACAGAAGTAACAACAGCAAGGAGATAGTGATTGGACTTTTAAATCTCATGTGTTCCCCTGTTCCCCTTATTTTTATGATTTTTCATTTAAAAAATCACAGTATCATAAAAATACAGTCTATACAATAACATTTTTCTCTATGTAATATGGTAAAACTCATATAATCATAATATAACGTGAGTTCGATATAAGATAACGCTCTGGAAATTACCAATGGAAACCGTTAAAACAGTTCACCTTTTACAAAATTTGGGTGCAATCCCCAAATTAATTCGGGATCTATCTCAAAACATCCCGATTTCTATAACCCCCGATATATCGGGGCAGGCAGTTTCAACGGTTTTTATCTATCCAAAAGACATTGGTTGCTTACATCAAACTCACGTTAATATAGATAAAAATATTCTGTATGATAAAACTTCAAATATCTAAATATATCTATATTTATTTAATAAATAGCCGTTTCAAAAAACTTATTAATCTTCTTTGGATGGATATTTAAACTCCCATTTTCAAAGAACCGGGCAAAAATACTTTAGTTCAATGCTTCCAAAGTTGAGGTTTGCCAGTACGAAACCGGCAAACCTCAACTTTGAGTAATCACATTATTTCAAGAGTATCATTTTGCTTGACATACTGGTGTTTGCTGTCGTCAAAGTATACAGATAGACTCCTGATTCAACGGACATATCAAAATCGTCTTTTCCATCCCACTCGATATTATTCATGCCTCTTGCGGCGTTACCGGAATAAAGAGTTCTAACTTTCTGTCCAAGCAGATTAAAAACCTCAAGAGTAATTTTATCGGTATTTTCAAGTACGAATGAAATTATAGTGTTTGGATTGAACGGATTTGGATAGTTACCGAGAAGATTTACCTGTTCCGGGATGTAAGTATCATGCTCAGCAATACCGGTTGTCGTATCCACGGTTGTTGTATCCGGTGGAGGAAAAGAGCTGAAATAGTACGGAGCAGTATCGCTGCCCCAAGAGCTCGGGTAGCCTTCGTTTGACCAATCAACCGTATTTTCATTCAATATCAAGAATCTCAGGCTCTCATAAAACTTGTCCACCTCTCCGATAGCGGCTCTTGATAATCCCACTTCTATAACATTATCGTCGGTATTATAGGCTACAGTGGGAGTATAACCGGTGATAGCCCATTGGGAATCACTACCATTTGCACCCGTGAAGGCAAAAATGCCGTCGCCTGGATAATAACTGCTGCTGGCTCCCGATGTATTGAGCACCATCCAATAATCCGCACCAAGTGCCCACCAACCCCAGGTTAAACCGGTTGTATCACACATATCCGTATCAAGGAACAATGAAAACCAACAAACAGGATCTGTTCCAAGCTCGCTCAATAACCCGTTTTCATTAATGTCAATACGAATGTAAATACTATCCAGATCATGAGCAACGTACACATCTTTTATATCCATCTTTTCAAGAGCATAATCATCGACATCCTCTAGTGGGTTTGGCTCCACATCAAATTGCATTGCCTCAGTCCAATCAGAAAGATCACCATCAACAGTAATACTGGCATTATAGTGATAAGCGGCAATATCGCTGCCCCATGAGCTTGGGTAGCCTTCATTTGACCAATCAACCGTATTTTCATTCAAAAGCAAGAATCTCAAGCCTACGGCCGGCACCCCTTCCATTTCGAGAGCAATCCGAGGCACTCCCACTTCCATCACGTTATCATCATCATTATATGCCACGGTAGGAATATAACCGGTGCCTGCCCATTTTGAATCACTGCCATTTGCACCCGTGAAGGCAAAAATGCTATCGCCAGGATAATAACTGCTGCTAGCTCCAGACGAGTTGAGTACCATCCAATAGTCCGCACCGATCGCCCACCAACCCCAGGTTAAACCGGTTGTGTCACACATATCGGTGTCAATGAACAAGGAAAACCATCCGACCGGATCCGTTCCCAACTCGCTCAACAATCCATTTTCGTTGATGTCAATACGAATATAAAGGAAATCCTCATCATTTGTGATATACACATCCTTTATATCCATTTTTTCCAAAGCGAAATCATCTGTCTCTTCCACAACCCCCGGCAGAACATCTATCTGCATCGCAGGCGTCCAATCTGAAAGATCACCATCAATGACGATCTGCGAAAATCCGAGCGTGCAGAAAACAAAGAAAAAGGCAACAAATAGAATCTTTTTCATAACATTTTCTCCTTCATTTATTGTGTTAACAACAAGAAACTTTTCCGATTCGCAGAAATTTACAGCCATTCCTAATCTCCTAGTGTAAAAGAACTTTCGTCGGCAGACTTGCGCTCTGTGCCGGTAAACGGTTTGTTGTTGAATTATCCTGCATGTAACCCACTCCAATAGTAGCAGTATTATTGATACCCAGTGTTGATAGAGGCACTGATACTTCTATTACTGAAATATTTTCTACATACTGCGATCCCGTAAGAGTGGCGACTAATGTCCATGACCAGCCGCTGCCGGTGTGC
>Ga0265596_1000869_pt1 | contig 15672 bp, 20 predicted proteins | sample saktaG_FD_190143 | JGI IMG/M metagenome (GOLD analysis project Ga0265596, IMG submission 190143) | Saline water microbial communities from Sakinaw Lake, British Columbia, Canada - sak_2013_06_06_60m | ecosystem: Environmental > Aquatic > Non-marine Saline and Alkaline > Saline ...
GAACTGATTTTTGAGCATCGCGGCTATCTATCTGAACAAGCAAAGCGCCGGATTTGACTTCCTGTCCTTTTTTCACGCCAACATAAACCACATCGCCAGAGACCTTTGGCTTAATATCTATTTGATCAGAAGCTGAGACCTGACCACTTCCGGGAATAGAAACAATTAAAGTGCCTTTCTCAACCGCCGCGGTCATATATTGGGTGGTATTATTATCTTTAGTTAATCCCTGATATCCAAAATAGCCTCCGATGATAATCATAAGGAGGCTTATTAAGGATATGAATTTGTGTTGAATCAGTGACTTGAATATTTTAGAAAACATATATATAAAGGGTTAAACCCTTTTGTTGTTCATTCGTTCGGAAGAACAAAAACAAGTTTTTATTCTTCTATCACTCATATCGCAAAGAAAGAAAATCTTAGACTTCTCCTTAATACTTGCGGGAAGCGCCTAAGATTTTCTTATCTAGGGGGTTGAAAATTTTACCAGCCAAAGCCCATGCCAAAGCCCCGATGAGAACCTCTGCCCATTTTGCCATTGGTCATTCGCTCTTCCATAAATTGCAAACGTTTGTCAGCTTGTTCCTGGTTTATAACGCCGTTATCTACTAATGCTTGAATATGATTTTGCATTTGTTCTTGTCTGGCTTGCATCATCCGTTCCTGAAGTTGCTCTTGGGTAATACCCTCCGCTTCGGCAATTTCTTTAAAGTTTTTGCCCTCGGCCCAGTAATTTTTAATCTCGCCAACACTAATACCAAAGAACTCGGCTTTGTTTTCAAACATTGTTTCTTGATGCTGGGCTATTTCTTCAGGTGTAGCATTATTAAACCCGCCGAACCAACCATGAGCTGAAGCAACTCCAGTACCAGCCAGGACTAAAGCTAAAACAGGCAGAATTGTATAAGCGAAATATTTTTTACTCATAAAATAAACTCCTTTATTATTTAATATTCTCGACCTTTATCCTGTACCATCTTCCTTAGAGAGGATAACAGGATAGGTACGAGGCTCTACTTATTAATACAAAAAATAGGCAATTTTCTTTCATTTATAAGAATAAAAAAGAAGGCCAAAAACGAGCAAAATTCCTCTCTTCTCGTTTGACCTTCTTAATTATTAATACAAATTAAAAGTTTTTTTCTTTCAACAGCTATTTATGCCAAGGCACCGGCATATGAGGCCGCCGCTGAAAAATCTCAAATTGCTCATCAACTTTACGAACGCCAAAAGATTGCACTACGCCATCGTCCCGTTTTCCTAAAATTACTACCCTGTCGCCTTCTTTAACACCTGGGCCTAATGGAGAATGAATAGTTGAAGTAGCCAGAATAGTCAATACCTCACCCTCAGCTGTTTCTAAATAAAAACCATTATCTATTATTTCAGAAATAATACCATAATGGACATCGCCTAATCTCGGCATGCCAAAACCACGATAGAATCCACCCATCATTGGCAGTTTTCTTTCTTGGGCTTTCCAAAAAAAGTCTGAATGTAGATGTGTTCTGCTAATCGCAAAACTGCCCAAAAGAGCAAAAATAATAATACCTAAGATTGAATAAAGGATTGGACGACGATAGGAAAAAGAAAAATGTTTAACCAGTAATTCTAAAATGATTACTAGAATTAGGGCGATTATAATCAAAAGCCAAGGTAATGACTTAACAAGGATTCCCATCGCCCCAAAGCCAAATCCGGGTAAAAACCATGCTCCGCTGGCCCTTAAATTAAAAAGAATGAAGCTGACTAGAAATAAGACAAAAAGAGCAACTAATAAAGTCATTAAAGCAATCAAAACAGCTCTCAAAATAAAATATATTTTGGGTCGCATCTTTATCTGTCCTTTTTTTATTTTATTGAAAACTTTATTACTTATTGAACCCATATTTTTGAAAAAGAGATTTCATAATTTCTTTACCCCTCTTTAATCTAATGCCAACTGTGGCAATTGGAATATGTAAAACATCGGCGACTTCCTGATAAGTTAAATCCTCAAAATAGTATAAAACTAATGGCTCACGATACTTAGGGTCTAATTTATCAAGACATTTATCCAACATCTGATTAAGTTCCCGTTGATTAATTTCTTTATCAGCACTCTCTTTGGAAACAGAATGGGGCCATAAGATATCTAAGTCAAAAAAAGGCAATGGCTCTTTGCCTTTCTTTTTAATAGCGTTAATAAACTCATTATGGGCAATACGATAGAGCCAGGCCGAAAACTTTCTTGAAGCGTCAAAACTCTGGATATTAGTGTAGACCTTAATAAATACTTCTTGGACCAAATCCTCAATATCATTGTGATTAAAAAGGAATTTTCTCCCATAACGCAACATCTTCTCTTGATACCTCTTAACTAATATACCAAATGACTCAATTTTACCTGACTGAACCATAAGTACAATTTTCTCGTCTGGAAGCCGATTTAGCAATTTAGACATATATGGCTCCTATTATTTTATACAGTAAACTTCTTTTTTTATTTCAAATATTTCTCATATTATTTTACCACGCTTTGTCTTAAAAATGAAAGAATAAAAAAATACCTCTCACATAAGGTATTTTGTTATATATTGAGTGTTTCCAACCTAAACAGGTCTCTCGAAAGACGTATATACTTGGCTTCCCCGATGGGACGATTTTCGAACCTATTTCAGAAAAATGAAAAGTTGCCGTTCGGTTTCTAATTGTTACAACCTTCCTATATAAGCCTTAATAGTTTTATTACCTGTTAATGTATAAGCAATAGACCTCATACATCCATCATTAATATCACCTTTCATTAACCTCAATCCCTCTCTTCCCATACAACCCCCTGGTAAAATTATAGGTAAGAAATATTCATCTTTTTGGATTGCATCCTTATATCTAATGATATATTGAATAGCTCTCATTGCTCTTTTGCTACCGCTTAATAAATCTACGTTTTTCTTAAAAATATCTGTTTCGTTAATAATCATATCAGCAGTTTCTTTTAAGGAACCCTCTGTCCATGAATCAGGTAAACCACCAGCCCCTCTCCACACTCCAATTTCATCAATAGTCATATATCCTAAGTACCATTTAACATTATTAAAAACAACTAATCTTTGAGGAAATTCATCGTTAATTATTTTATCTAATATTTTTTCATCTAATCTTGATACTTTCTTTTTAATTTTTTCTAATTCTTTAGAAAAATTACTTTTCCCCATATCTAAAGTTGGTACATATTTACTTAAATCAGGAATACCTTCTCTTTTAAACGAAAAAACATCTGATATGATATAAGCTTGTTTAACCTTTATTTTATCTACCTGTTTTAATAATTCCATATTAATATTTTACCAATCTTATTGAATTAAGTAAATAAATCTAATTTGGTTAAAAAGACAAAAACGGCTTAGTTAGGCCATCTTTAGGACTTTGCTCCGCATCATGGACAACTTTAGAACCATTATCCAACGACAAAATGAGTATATTTATATCCCAAATATAAAAAGTAACCGTATAAAAAAAGAGATTATCTTCAGATAATCTCAATATTTTTTCAATATTTTTATTGACTAAAAAACAAAATCGCATTTTTCTTTTAAAATTCTTTCGGCTAACTTTTGATCATCAATCTCTAAATCAATTTTATCTCCTTTATGACACATTACTATTCCTTTTTCTTCTAGATGCCTTATTCTTACTGGTCCTACAAATTCTTGCGGTATATCCTGAATAATTACTTTCATTTCTTTCCCTCCTTTTTGTTCTATATAAATAAACAATAGCACATATCTATACTTTTGCCAAATTTTGCTCCGCATGCTGAACGACGTCAGAACCTATTTATTAATGAAACAGGTACAACTTGCAACTTGAAAATAAAACAGGCCGCTCTACATATAGCAGAACGACCTATTGATTGTTATAATTATGCTGATACCATTAATTGACAAGCATAAATTGCTCCGGAGCAAGATCCACCGCATCAGCCGGGCCCCAGCCTGCCTGTTCAAGTAGCTTAATCGTTTCTTTCTTGTCTTTTTCAAGAGCGGCGACGATGTCTCTGAAGAAAACGACCCGGTGGTCTTCCGGTAATTCTTTCATATCATCCGGACCGAGAAACGAAGTGACTTCGAGGCCGACGAATTTCTGATTCACTTCTTCCGATAGATCGGGATCGCCCTTGATAATCCTCAGGCGTTTCGGGATAAGTTGTCTGAATTCTCCGGCCATGGATCCGGGGATACCGCCTACGGCAACTTTTTCCGAGCCATGGATCACGACATAACGAGTCTGAGTCCAATTGTTAGACATTTTTTTTCCCTCCTTTCTATCCACCCAAAAAGGTGTTCGGTAAAATTAAATCAACAGATCGGGCCTTAATAATTCTTTTAACAACCTCATCAATACTAACGCCGAGACGGAAGGCCTTGGTAGCCACACCTCTCAAAACACAGATGGCTATTGAGTTTCCAGCGATAGAAGATACAAGCTGTGCCCAATCGTCCAATTCGTTAATTTCTTCAAGAGGCAATTCAGTCTTCATGTTAAGGTATATTTTCTCTGCTCTGTTCTTGTTTTCCGCTACCGCCTCCTCGATACAGATTCTACACGCCGTAGTCTCATTGTCGGAAAACCCCAAATGAGGCATTTGATGTTTTTTACAGTAAGCGGATGACGCCAGAGCGCAATCATGACAAACAATCTCGCTCAGACTCCCGTCTGGCTTTTTGACCGGCAATAACACAAATATGTCAGAATCACCGCCACATTTCTCGCATTTCATGTTTGCACCTCCTATTCTTTGAAATATGGTTTACCTATATTCAAAACAAACTCGTTGACAAATAACTGATGAGATAATACCACTTTAATTTAATTATGTCAAAGGTTCGAACCGCCCCGAAATGTCCTGCCCTCGGTACGAAAAAACCGCGCTCTTGAGCGGTTTCTATCAGTGCTCCCTGTCTGGGTCCAGAACCTTTCAGATCAAGGCCCCATAAGGGTTTCTGGAGGTAGTAAAAGTAATAATTCTGACGGGAATGGGTCGCGGAAATTAAAACCAAATACAACAAATTCCTAGAAATTCTCTAATCGCTTTATATTGTGGCCTCAATTCTTCTTTGCAAATATCCAACGTTAAAGTGTTCCATTTTTCATCTGCTTTATCAAGATATAATTTTATAAGTTCATCTAAGGTCATATCCCTTGAGTTTTTCATACCACCAATAACCCCTTTTACTGAAAGAAACCTATAGCAATCCGCATTACAACAAATTTCCGATTCTAATGAATAAAACTTATTTACTCCGTGATGCTGCCTAACACAATTAAGGATATCTTCTTTCTCATCATTGGTTACTTCTGCAAACCGATTTAATAACTCTTTTGCTTTTTTAGCACTCATCTCTATGTGCTTCTTTAATTTTCCCATATTCATTGCTGTTCCTAATGCACAATCCATCAGGATAGTTCCCAATAAAACGATTTCTTTTTTAGCATTTAATTTACTAGCCAGTTCTTGTCCTTTTTCAATTGATAAGTCGATGTGAAAAAGAGAAGGAGCGCCGAACTTCTTTGCATCTGAATATGACAACTCTTTTGCTTGTTTAATAAGCTTTTTTGAAATCATATTTTAATATTAGCATCAATATTTCTTATCGTCCATTGAAACTTAAGTTATCTACAACTAAACCCTGGACTTATTTCCCCATTGCGTCATTAATTATAATGAAAAACGCCACGATAAGTGACACTCTTCAAGCTTTGTCCTGATATGCTCGGAGCGTGGAACAAAGTTAGAACCTGGTATTTTGATAAATCCCCTAATTTATTAACTGAACGTTATTAGGGCCTATTTTGTGGATACTCTTAATTCTGTATCGCCTACTCTCTCCCTTAATTCACCGAAATAAACACAATAAAACTTGAAATCATTATCTAGATAAACTTTTTCAAGTTTATGTGGTGGCAAATGTTTTAACTCTGATAAATCCATCTCTCTGGGTAATCTTAATATAACATTCTCTGTCATCTGGCTTACTGCATTGAATAATTCATTTGCTGACGGTTGCATATCAGACAACCTTGATATATGAGTATGTTTAGAATTTCCAACCTCTGCCCAATCTGGGTCTAGAAAAGCCCCATCAATTTTAGAAATCTTATTTAGAACATATTTGCCTAAAATATCTCCAAGAATAAATTCAACCTTATTAAAAACATCAGCCAATTTTACATTATTATTTGCTTGCTCTAAATGATTCTGATTTATATCAACTATGATAACCTGATTAACATATCTAGCCAAGGCTATACTCATAAATCCTGCTCCACAACAAGTGTCTAAAATTGTATTATATCCTTCAAATCTTTTAGCAATATGCTCACCAAGTAAATGGTGAATTCCCATAATAAAAGTATTTTCATTAACTTGATATTCTTTATTGCCAAATTTTTGAAATATTTTGTCTTTATCCATAATCTAATAATATCAATAATAAATCACAACGTCTAGCAAACCAAAAACGACTTGGTTAAGCCGTTTCTATCAGGGCTCCGCAGGGTGAAGCAAGTTAGAACCTATTTACTAGATTCAATTGCTTAAATTAGCACAAAATTCAAGAGGATGGCGATGTATTCCGTAAATTTATGAACCAACCTCTTTTAATTAATTCAAATACCAAATAAAGTAATTAAGCGCACTGGCAAAACTTACCCAAAACAGATAAGGGATTAAGAGATAAGTTGACCATTTGTTTATCGGCCAGAATTTTATCATCAAAACAATAATCAGAAGCCAGATGACAATGATATTGATAAAAGCCAAGCCGGGATTATGCAAACCAAAAAATATTATTGACCAGATAGCGTTAAAAAATAGATGAATCCAGAAAAGCCAAAGCGCGCCTTTAGCCTTTTTATTTTCTTCAATTTTCTGCCAAATCAAATAAACACTAATGCCCATTAGAACATAGAGTAAAACCCAAACCGGGCCAAATAGCCAATTAGGCGGACTGAAGTTCGGTCTTTGTAAAGTGGCATACCAAGTCGGAATAGCTGAAGTTGTAAAAAGAGAACCAACTATCCCGGCCAATTGCGGTAATGCCAGAGAAATAATTAAACGTTTGTAATTCATAGGTTATTTTTTATGATTTTTTGTTCTTTTTTAACCATAAATTTATTCACCCTTCATCCAATTATCTATACAGGCTCGCAGAAATTTCGCGCCATGGCGTACCAACTCATAATCTTTGGTATTTTTAACATTCTTTGCTCCATGAAAAAGATTACATCTAATTTGATATATAAAATCGAAAACCTGCTCCAAGTTATTTTCATCGTTTAAATAAACGACCCTACTAGAATTCGGTCTCATATCTTGAGTTGAAGAAAGTTCCTTTAATTTGACAGGCTTTAACGAATTCCATTTTTGTAGAATACGATCTTTAAAATCATTTGTATTTTGGTAAAAATAATTTAACTTATCACGATCCCGATCGCATTGAGAGATTTCGGTCAAATATGCATCGAATATCATCCAACATAAGATAAAATCGAGCCAAGGGTCCTGCCATATTTTTAACTTGATATTATTGAGTTTGCCATACCACCAAACCATTCTTTCCTTAAAACTCTGATTAACCTCGTTTGTGTAAGAAAGGACCATAAATTTATCTCTGAAAAGATTAGAATTAGTTTACATTCAATATCGGAATGTATACTAAATTAAGATTTAGTTTACATCTTTGTTTGTTATCATTAAAATAATTCAACCTGTTTATCATAAAATTTCCTTGAGACATACTCAATCAATAAATCAAAAAATAATCCTGATACATCTGCCTGCCTATATGTAGTTGTCTTTAATCCTCTCTTAGTTATCCGCCTATCGACACTTTTTATGTCCTTATTATCAATTTTTATCGAATATTCTCTCCATCCGTGACTTAAATCGCCTTCAGTCTGTTCGAAAGGAGAAACTGATTTCAAGAGATAATAAGAAAGCGTTCTATAATGCCCCAAATATCCAGAAGTATGTTCTTTGTCGCTAATATTATCTCTAATTCTTCTCAAAACAGAGATGAAATCGATATCAATACCGCTAAAAATTGAAATAAGGGTTTTAATACCAATATTTATAATTTGAGGCATACCTTGATCTCTTGTTTGTATAAGCCCTTCTTTATAACTTCCCTCTTTAAGAGCCGGCAGCGGGAATTTTATCCCCTTTAACAACTGCCTCAGATTTAATTTCTCTTTTCCATCCAACTTCAAAGACTTTAATAAAATATCTTTTAGTATTATTTGTAGGAAATAATGCTTATCTTGCAATGATTGGCTCAATTTGTTTCCTGCTTGAAAACGAGAAATAATTTTATCTACGTATTTTTCAATAATCTCTTCATTTTTAAATTCGAAAATTTCTTCGCTAAAAAATTTATCGAAATATCCGTTAAAATCAGTTTGTTCTCCATACTTGCAATGGAAAATACTCCTTAGGTTTTGTACGTCGGCAACAAGAATGATTTTGTCAAAGTTAAATTTATTAGGCAATTCTTCATTTTGTAATCCGAGATGAGCCGAAAAAACATTCAAAATTCTGAAAATGTGTTCGGGATCAATTCTTTCCAAATCATCTAAAATTAAAACACTCTGTTTATTGTCTTTTTGCGTTTGAATTTTTTCTTTTAATAACTCACTCAGATAATCAGTTTCTGTAATATTTTTCTTTTTTGTTTTTTCTAAGAAATCTTTAACAAATCCTTTCTCTCCGGCTTCAATTTCCTGCTTAAATGTCCAAAAATTCTCTACTAATCCTACAACCTCCTTTAAGGGACGACCCAATCTCGGGATAAACGAAAGTCCTGTTTTAAATATCTCGCTAAAGTTGTTTTTGCTCCAGATAAAAAGCAGGCGCTGTAAATCAATCAAATTACTATAATCGTTTTTCTGAAAAATATCTTTATTCTTTTTATTAAGTTCAACTAAAATATCGTATTTAAGAAATTCTAAAATATCTTCGTTGGCGCTTATTTGATAATTAACAGGAAAGAAATGAAAGATTTCGTATTCTTCTTGATGATTTTTAAAAAAATCGTTCAAGAAATATGTTTTTCCAATTCCAAATTTCCCAGAGAATAAAATCCGAGTATTGTCTTTTATCTCCATATGCTCTTCAAACTTAGGGAATAACTCCTTAATTGGAATTTTAAAAACTTCTTCTTTTGTTTTTTCTCTGTCCATTCTTTTAGAAAATAAAATTTTCTTGACTCAATAGGATTCTGATATTATTAAAATCTCTTTGAGAAATAATCCTCTTCTTTTTTAATATTTCTAAAAATATTACAGTGTCTTTAAACTTATTTTTGTTTGAAATATTTAAACCCAAAGTATCTGCTTCTAAAATCCCTATGCCCTCGCTAACAGCCTTCTTTGTTGCTTTTTCTTCATCGGTTATAAAGATCCCGCCTAACTCTTTAGCTAACGCCATCGCAGAAATCTCGCCTGAACCCAACCTGCCTTCTTGAATCAATCCATTCATCCATAATATATTATTTATTTTTTTAAGAGTCTGTACTTTTATCTGGCCTCGACTAACGCTGTCAACTATACTTTGCAATCGAGGTTTCTTTTTAATTCCCCTTTTTGCTTCAGCAATAACTTCCTTTGTGGTATAAATGTTTTTGGAAATATAAAAAATCAGCTCTAATTTTTCTATCCGAGCAAAATTACTAAAAGTAGCATTATTAAAAACGAGTTTTTCATTGTCGAATTTTTTCATTTTTAGCTCTTTCAATCTCAGCAACCCAGTCCTTAGTCTCTTCGTATGACCTTCTAAGCAGCTCGGCTAATCTATCAAGAGATATCTTCTTATGAAAATATACCTGAAAAGCCAAGCGATAATAATCTATAGGCATTCTAAATTCGCCATTATCATTGCTTCGCTCAGCTTTAAAACCCGACTGGACTGATAAAGAATTTAATATTGAAGTATCCACGACTTTTTCTTTATATGATTTATTAAACAAATAACTCAAATCGTGCAAACGATAAATTACAGCCGCCCAACTTACGCCAAATTCATCCCTAATTCTGATTAATGACTGGTCACTGATATGATTCCCATCCTGTTTTAGAATTTCCTGCACGTAATAATTTATACCATCTTTAGGCATTAAAAAATTAGCAGCAAAACAATCAGCTCTTTTTTCAATAGCTGATTTTACCATTTTATCATCATCGATTATGATTTGTTTTTCTTTATCAAGTAAAAAATGACAAAATTCATGAGCGGCTGTAAAAACCTGATGTCCATTAGATCTATTGCTGTTAACCAAAATTTGTCCAAGATTCTTCTCTTTATCATAGTAAAAAGCGCCAGAAAGACCATTGCCCCCGATGGGCATCTTAACTACAAAAATTCCTTGACCTTCTAATAAGGCTAAAATATCTTTGATTGGCGCGTTACCCAGTTTCAATCCTCGTCTAATCTTCTCTGATAGAATTTCAGCTTGTTGATAAATATTAGATTGAGACATATTCCTATAAGTTTTTTAGAAATTCATAATCCTCACAAATTTTCTTAAATTCTAAAAGCGCCTTTTTCTCTTCATTATCTAAAAGGTTATCATTTCTTAAATGCATCACCGCTTCTTTAAAATTAGAAGTGAGTGGCGCTTCTACTTCGGTTAATAAATCGCTCGCGTTGACATCATACAAATCAGCAAGCTTAAAAAGCTCGAAGCTATCTATTTTACGCTTACCTGATTCAATATTTATTATTGCTTGTCGAGTTAAATTTAACTCTTTAGCCACGAATTCCTGGCTAAAACCAATTTCTACTCTAAGTTTTTTTATTTTTTTACCTAATTGGCTTAAAGTAAGCATATTGTTAGGATTTTTTTAATAATCTTATTTTATTTATAGCCTACCGACTAATAGACTAAGTTATCCACAGCTTCTTTTATTGTATGAAAATAATACAATCAAGTCAAGGGTAGTGTATAATAATTTGACATAATAGACAAAGATGCTAAAATACTTAGATAAAACCCAAAAAACAATGCGGGGCCCAGTCGAACCCCGCACGAGAATGTGCTAGGTCGATATCCTAAACACATTAACCCTTATTTATAGGATAACATATTCTTAATTTTTGGGGAAATAAAAATTAAAATAGAAATCTATGCCAAAAGGTAAAGTTCAAGAAGTTATTGATGGCGATACTGTTAAGCTTCCTTATAACAAATTTATCAGGCTAGGAGGAGTTGATGCGCCAGAAATGGGACAGAAAGGTGGCGCCGCAGCAAAGCATGAACTTGAAAAACTAGTCGAGGACAAAACCATAAGCTATACAGAGGATGCTCGATCATATGGCCGTATAGTCGGAACTGTAAAATCTGGCAGCAAAAACGTCAATAACGCAATGAAAAGCTTTTTAAAAAAGCAAAAGTAAAAAATATTTTCGGCAGGAAGAGAAAAGATTATCTTCCTGCTTTTTTATTTCAACAAATCCCAAACTCCAAATTCTATACTTTCAACTTCTTAATTGGCTCTTTGAATGCCTTATACATCCTGGCCGAAGTATCAATCAAAAATTCAATCATTTTGGGCCAATCTTCTTCGTCAAAGATATTAACATCGTCTAATTGATATTTTATCCGCGAAGTAACATTATCTTCCATTTTCTCCCAAACCAATTTATTGCCAAAATCCTTTTCTATCTTAGCTTTTAACTTATAGAAATAATCAAATATCTCTTTATTTTTTTCTTTATCGCCTCTATTAATGTAAATCTCTGGTCTAGCGTATTTTTTAGAAACTACTAAATTCAAGTTAATTCCGCCCTTCCCTGTGCCAATTCCAATCCAAGCATCAGTACTCGGACTGATGTTTTTAAACAATGAATTTTTCTTGTTAACCTCTACTAAAAACTGCTTCCAGAATTTTTCTCTAAAGGCATGTCTCTGGGCATATTCTTTTCTCTCCGAACCGATTTGCTTCTTTTCTGTTGTTGGTCTTTTAATTACAGTGAAAAACGGCGCGGCGGCTGAATGGTCTCCGATTTTAATCGCTTCTAATTTTATTAAGTAAAACGACATATCATCTGGCGTAATCTCGTTAAGCCAATCAATCACCTTTATATGCTCCTCGGTTGGTTCTTTTGTTATCCAGATAGCGGTATTAGCTTCAAGATTAACTAGATAAGTAATAATCTGACCAAGATGAGCATGATCGGTTTTCTCTAATTGATTCTCAATAATAACCTTATTGCCAAAGTTATCTTCTCCATATAAATCAACCTTGAATGGCCCGACCTTTTCTTCACGAGATAAAATTGTTATATCAAAACCAATTACATCATTTAGATAATCAATATTTTCTTCTAACCATTTTGTAAAATCCTTATCTTCCTTATTCCAAATCTCCCTTAGGGGAACTTTTTGGATTTTTTGAATAGTTGATTTGCTCATAGTGTTTGCTAATTTAAACTTAAAATTATTTCTTCTACTTTTATAAATCTCCGCTTAACGATTTCGCTAAAACCGAACCAAAAAGCTCTTTGAGTTTAGATTTCTGTTCGAGAAGCTGCTTTTTATATTCTTGCACCGCGGAAAGTTTAGCAACAATTTGTTTTTGAATCTTAAGAGGCGGAAATGGGATCTTTATTTGTTTTAACTTATTTGCATTAAATTGAGGTTGCCCTGATCCTGTCATAAGAGATTTAGCTTGTTGCCAATAATTTTGAGAACGAGAGAATAGCCAAATATAAAATGGATCAACTGAAGTATCGGGATTTAAACGAATTAAAAACGATGCAAAGATTGACGATTCGTTTTCCTTGAAATATAGAATTTTCCCGAATGTTGCGCCAGTCCGCGCCAGAAGTAGATCGCCATTCTGTAATTGATAATTCTTCGCCTCATTTTGGCTAAGCGTTACATATTTCTTATCGGAATCTCTTAATTCTCCGTCATCGCCTATGTCGGTAATTCTTATAAATCTATAATTACCAGTTTCTTTTGCAGCTGTTGTATAGCCATACTGCGGTTTCAAAACTTCTCCTAACTTTTTAACTCCCCAATCCTTGCCCGTCGGATTGAGTTCTTCATGTAATAACGATTGAAAAAGCTCGTTGGCTTTTTGGATAAGCTCATCATTCAACTTCTGCGCCTCAACAATCTTATCCAACCGCCCAACGATTTGCTTTTGAGTTGCAAGAGACGGGAGAGAAATTTTAATATGCTGTATGGCTGAAGAAGCATGAATAATAGTTGCTCCCTTGGAATATGCCTTTATAGTTTTTTTGACGCCGGGAGTCTGCAAGTAATAAAACAGGAAATTTCTATCAATTTCTGGTTTAATATTTCTTACAACACGGATACCTGAAGCGATAGCCCCCTTAAATCCGCGCACAACTATGCCGGGTGTTCCATCAAAAGTAATGAGTGTCTCATTTTCATTTATGATTTGTAAATTGCCATTATCATTTTTTACAAACCTTGGGGCGTCAACTTTTCCAGTTAAATCTCCGACGCGAAAAAATGGGGTCGCCTTATCTGACGTCTTAACATAAAAAGCCGAACCGGGCTCAGTCCCACGCTCAAGATTACATACATCACTTAATTTTTTTGTTGGCCAAGTTTTATTCATGTATTTACATTCACTGTTTCTATGTATAAATCATCTGTAGCCAAGGCTTCTATAAAACTAGAAACATTTTTCCCAATGGTATTTATTAAATAAATTCTTTTTTTCGCCCTCGTTACCGCAACGAGCATCTGATAAATTTCACCTTCATTAGGTTTTGTTTTCGTGGGGAATCTCCCTTGGTCAAACCCAATAAGAAAGATAATATCGGCGCCGAGGCCTTTCGAGTTGAGAATATTACAAACAGTAATACCGAGATTGCATAAAGGACGCGGGAATGTGGGATTGGTGTTCTTGAGTTCCCGAATGAATACTTTGTGGTGAATTATCTCATCTTGTTTAATACACTCTTCTTCCTCTTTCAATCCCGATTTTTCGATATAGCCTTCCAAGAGACGTATATCATTATTTTTAATCTTTTCTATTTCAGATGGAGTGCCACCGACAAGGCAATTCAGTATTTTTGTTTTTTTTAAGTGATTCTGCCTATCATTATCTGACGGATTATTCAAAATTCTCCACCCAAGCAATGAGCTGCTATCTTTTGCAAGTAATTTATAAGCGTTAATAATATCGTGTCGTAATGGCAAAATTTCGTCGGCATATTTCGAATCAACGTATTTAAAACCCCTGTCTTTCAGCTGCTGCGCAACTCTCCTGAGAGTAGTTTTACAGCTTCGCCCTTCGCCTATAACCAGCACGTCCTTAATATTTTGGTCTGCGGTTAAATTCTCAAGCTCTTTCCATATTTTATAAGCAATCATGTCTGGTGGACAATTTTGGATCAAATGTATTTTGGAATTTTCTTTTGAGTCATTAATTTTGGAATCTCGCTCTCCTTCTGGTGTATAACAAATGAACTTTTTCTTGATTCTTCGTTTCTTCGGATCGGGTCCAGAGTCACTGTTCAAATTATATCTTTCTACAAGGGCATGAAAATATTTGATAATCACTTCAGTGCAGCGGTTACAAAATCGTAATGTTCTACTTTCCCAGTCTGTATTGCTGTTATGGAACTTCTCCCTGATAAAAGCAGGCGACGAACCTTTGAAACCATAAAGAGCCTGATCGTCATCACCTACAATGACTATTTCATTTTTCTTCGCAAGCAAATCGACAAATTCCGACTCGATAGAATTAAAATCTTGGTACTCATCAATAAGAATCAAATCAAAAACAGGTATTTTATCTTCGTCCTTTTTGCATATTTGAACAGCATAGTAAATAACGTCATCATCTCCAACCGCTTTATAAAATTTTGATTTATCTACATAGTTTTTATCACCTATCTCAAATTTATTGATTCCCTTCGCCTTTAGATCTTCTGTGATTATCTGGTATATCCGAGGGTAATAGGTCCATTCCGGATACTGCTTCAGGACAAATTTTCTCGCAAAACCATGCATTGTTGTCGTTCCCGCTAGTCCACATAAATCATCAGCAAGAGCATCACCGAGTTTTCCTATAAAAGTAATTGCGAGGAATTTTGTTTGACCTTTTTTCTTTCTCTCTTTTATTAGCTCGCCAAAAAGATAACTTTTGCCAGTACCAGGACCGGCAACAATTATTTTTCTTGGATGATTTGAATTTTTGATGGCGAGAATATCTTTTTCGCGCTCGCTTTTGTAGTCTATCGTTGTCATAGTAATTTTTTAATCTCGCCCAACGTTGATTTAAGTTTTTTCTCTCCACTTTCAATTTCTTTCAAAATCTCTTTTGGTTCTCGATGGTTAATTTCTTCTTCGTCACTGTATGGGTTATAAGTATTCGCGGAAAGGATGTAATCATTTTCTATAATATCTTTAACTGACGTAAGCCAGCTATAAGGTTTCTTTGTTTTGGACTCGCCGCCGCGCCAAAGTTCCAATAATTTTGGGATATCATTTTGGTATTGTGGGCCGAATTTCTTTGCTTTTGAAAGCGATGAGCCGTCGCCTTTCATATCAAAAAACCAAATCTTTTCTTTTTCATCTAATCTCGGCGATGGCTTTCTTTTAAAAATCAGGAAGTTTGTTTTTACTCCAGCATAGGGCTGAAATA
>Ga0265596_1000877_pt1 | contig 15568 bp, 7 predicted proteins | sample saktaG_FD_190143 | JGI IMG/M metagenome (GOLD analysis project Ga0265596, IMG submission 190143) | Saline water microbial communities from Sakinaw Lake, British Columbia, Canada - sak_2013_06_06_60m | ecosystem: Environmental > Aquatic > Non-marine Saline and Alkaline > Saline ...
ATCAGGGATACAGACGGTACCATACTCTTTTATGAAGGCACAATCATCAATATCACCGAACGAAAACTGGCTGATTATGCATTAAAGGAGAGTGAGCAGAAATACCGCAATGTTGTTGAGGACCAGACCGAGTTTATCTCCCGGTTCCTCCCTGATGGCACTCATGTTTTTGCCAATGATGCATATTGCCGATATTTTGGGAAAAAAAAGGAAGAAATCATAGGCCACCGGTTCAGACCCGTACTCCACCCGGAAGATCAGGAGATTGTTTTACACCATCTGGTATCATTAACTCCACAACATCCTATCATGTATATTAACCAGCGGATTATCATGCCAGATGGTACAACCCGCTGGCAGCGATGGAGTGACCGTGCAATCTTTGACACGAACGGCAACCTCCTGGAGTATCAATCAGTCGGCCGCGATATTACCAGGCAGAAAACAGCAGAACTTGCACTCACTTTAGCAAACAAGAAACTCAACCTCCTATCCAGTATCACAAGGCATGACATCAACAATCAACTGACAGTTCTAATGGGATACCTTGAATTGCTAAAAGATTTGAATCCCAATCCCTCAAACAAAAAGTATTACCAGGAGATCACAACTGCTGCAGACCTGATCTCATCTATGATCCAATTTGCCAAAGAATACGAGGAGATCGGTATTCATTCTCCTACCTGGCAGGACATCCACATACTGGTGGTTTATACTGAAAAAGAAGTTCTCAACCGGGATGTAAGAGCAATAAATGGAATTCCTGTCGGTATTGAAGTGTTTGCCGATCCACTTATCAAAAGGGTCTTTTACAACCTCATGGACAATGCCATCAGGTATGGCGGTACGATAACAACCATTCATTTCTTTTCTGAAGAGCAGGAAGGTTGTCTGAAGCTTGTCTGTGAAGACGATGGAGAGGGAGTTCCAACCAATGAGAAAGAAAAAATATTCAAACAGGGTTATGGGAGAAACACCGGAATAGGACTGTTTCTTTCCCGCGAGATTCTTGATATTACAGGTATAACCATCAGTGAATCCGGTGAAACTGGCAAGGGGGCACGATTCGAGATAACAGTGCCAAAAGGGGTATGGCGTTATGCCGGACGCATGTGAAAGGGCAAGATGAATTGAGCAGCATAAGATTCAGGGACTGTCAGTAAAAACCTAAAGAGGATTGTAAAAACATTCTGGATGCTCTGGATGTTCCAAAGTCATAAAAATGGTGATTGTCAGCGGATGACAGTAAAACTTATCGAACAGACTTCCTCTCCTTTTGATGCAGAATCACTGTTAAACATCCGAAAATCAGAATGTCATGAAATTACATCCTGCCTGAATTTGATGGAATGGTATCATTGGTTTTTCAGACAGAGCCCCTCTCTCCCGGCTTTTTTGTGGCAATTCATATATCCTCCGACCTGCCTATTATTCCACAGGGGAAGATGATGAAGTCCTACCAGCAGCAGTACAGCGAAAAGCTGACCAGCCCGGATAGTGCGATGGAACAGGTAAAAAACGGGGATACCATAGTGTATGGGATGAGCATCGCCCAGCCTCCCGCCCTGCTTACTGCCCTTGCCACCCATGCACGGAAGGGGGATGTAAAAGACCTGAAAGTATACACCTTCCTCCCCCGGGAATATGCCTCATCCTCAGTCCTGTCCCCGGATCTCTGCGACAGCATCGAGAACTACTCCTGGTTTGTCGGTGCCGCTGACCGGGATTCGGTCAAAGTCGGCCTGAACTACCATGTCCCCTCTTATCTCCACCAGATTCCACAGATAGTATCAGAGTACATGGATACTGATGTGGCGATGGCAACCGTCTCGCCGATGGACAAGGCCGGCTTCTTCAGCCTTGGGACAGCGAACGATTACTTCTCAACAGCAGCCCGCTCCTGTAGGAAACTCATTGTTGAGGTCAACCGCTTCATGCCCCGGGTCTTTGGTGACTCCTTTATTCATATCTCCGAAGTTGCTGCACTGGTAGAGAACTCTGTCCCCCTGATGGAGCTGAAGATAGCCGGGGAGAAACCAGAAGATGAGATCATCGGCCCGGCGATTGCTGATATTATCCCGGACGGTGCCACAATCCAGCTCGGAATAGGCAACCTGCCTAACGCAGTCGCCAGGTACCTCATGGACCATAAGGATATCGGGATCCATACTGAACTTTTTACAGAAGGCATGGTCGATCTCATCGAGAGCGGTGTGGCAAACGGGAAGAAGAAGACAATCCACCCCTATAAGCATGTCTTTACCACCGCAGCAGGTACAAAACGGATGTACGAGTTTATGGATGACAACCCCGCAATGGAGAGTTACGCTGCCTCCCACGTCTGCTCTCCTACTGTTATCGCCAAAAACAAAAATATGATATCCATTAACTCGGTTCTGGAAGTCGACTTACTCGGCCAGGCCAACGCAGAGCACCTCGAGGGTGCAACCTTCAGCGGCACGGGTGGCCAGCTGGACTTTGTCAGGGGTGCCTTTGCCTCCCAGGGAGGAAAGTCCTTCCTTGCGTTTTATTCCACGGCAAAGGGAGGCACCATCTCCCGTGTAGTCCCACGCCTCCCATCTGGGGCGGTGGTCACGACCCCGCGGGCTGACACCCACTACCTCGCCACCGAACACGGCATCATTAACCTCAAAGGTAAATCCACCCGCGAACGTGCTCTCGCTATAATCGGGATCGCTGACCCCAGGTTCCGGGATGATCTGACAAAAGCAGCAGAAGATATGTACCTGATCTGACAGGACGTATCTTCTCAAGTATCACGACGAATGAATTGGATTCTGACCCTGAAACGACTTTAACCAGTATTAGGGTAAGATACAAGACGAAGAGGTTTTTTCTCCTGAAAGATGAACATTCAGGGTACCAGATGTATTTTTAACCCCTTTAATGTTGGATGTACTCCTCCTTAATATAATTGTAAGAGGATATATTACAATTAAGGCCAAATTTCAAATTCAGAATGATTGATGAAATTTTGATTTTAAAAAATTGTAGTCGCCATATTACCCACACGAGGTGGAATTAAAATTCTCTTAATTCACGGCTTTTTCTATTAGATCTGTTGGTAAGCATTATTTGATTTTCACCATGTATTGTGAGTGAAACACTTACTCGCTAATGGGGTTTTAAAGGACATTGGAAGAATTCTAACCTGGATTCGGGTTATGGTTCTCTGGCTTTTTTGTATATGTTCCGGCTGTGTACAACCGGCATACCGTCTGAAAGAAACAAATGAAAAAATACCAGGCAAAACAGGGAAATCAACTTAAAAACCGAGAATGAATGAGTTCTCTCCTTCTCAGAAAGGGAAAATATATCACTGTGATTGATGGAAAAATTGTCACAAACGCGGTTGAAAGACCATAATGTCCTGGTTACAAACATTTGATTGTCAGGGCCGCACTGGCCGAATAAGAAGAAAGGGTTTTCCCTCCCCCTTTCCAAGAAAGCATCGTGCGACTATCACCGCAATACGCTCACATATGTCACAAGCATAATGAATAAGAAAACGGTGGGCGTTTCCACTTGTAAATACCTCACAAAAGTTTTATTCCTTTGCTTTGACACACCTCTGACAAGTCAGCACCTTTCAGGTCAGGACATTTATCCTATCTACAGGCATTACACCTGAGCCCTTGCTTGTTGTCAGATCCTCTGCCTGCAATAATTGGATCAGACTCCGGGGTTTGTTGCATAAAGATAAAAATTGATAGAAATGCCGGTGATATCACTTTCTTTCTAAAGCAATTTAAGTTCTTCATAAACAAAAAACTCTGTGCAACAGGTTCTTTATCCTTTTTTCACCAGTGGCAGGTCGTCACTGATTACCTCCCCGTCACGAAGGGTTATCACCCGATCAAAATACTGCAGATGCCAGTCTTCATGAGAGACCATCACAATGGTCTGGTTAAGTTCCTGATTTATCTGCTTAAAGAGATCAAGAACATTCTTTGAACTCTCGCTATCCAGGTTGGCACATGGTTCATCTGCGTACAGGATCTCCGGCTTGTTCACAATAGCCCGGGCAATTGAGACCCGTTGCTGCTGTCCACCTGACAGTTCACTCTGCTTGTGTTTTTTCCGGTCAAAGAGCCCGATCCTGATGAGGAGATCATTCGTTTCTTTCTGATACACATCCGGTCGCATTCCCCTGACCATTGAGGTGATATACACATTCTCCTCTACCGTCAGTTCCGGAACCAGGGCATAATCCTGAAAGACATATCCCAGTTTTTTAAGCCGGTAGAGTGTCCGCTGATGTTCGGTAAGCTTGCTCACATCAATACCCCCAATCCTGATAGTTCCTTCTGTCTGCCGATCTAAAAGACCGAGTAAGTGAAGGAGCGTGGACTTTCCTGATCCGCTTGCACCGGTTATCCCAACAAACTGCCCTTTTGGAATGGTCAGTGTTACCCCTTTCAGGGCATGAACAGTGACGTTTCCCATCTGATAAATCCGGGAGAGATTTTCTACCTCTATCATAATCAGGCCCTCATTGCGATCATAATATCTTCACTTGCCACCCGCCAGGCCGGGATGTAACCCGCAAAAAATCCTACAATAAATAGAAGGATAGTATTGTTCACCAGGTCAGCAGTCATTACAACTGGTGTCACTGTCCCGTCAGAAAACTGGAATGGGAAGGCAGTCAGTATCGCCACCATGGCTTCCAGAACAAAAACGCCAAGAATAACGCCAAGGGTTGTCATGATGAGTACCTGAAAAACATAATTGTAGATGATTATCCCTTTTTCAAGCCCGATAGCTTTAAGGACTCCTATCTGTCGTCTGCTACTGAGTGTCTTTATCATTATAACGATAAAGAGAACTACGACCGCGATGATAAGTGATACGACAATGGTAATACTATTGAGCATGGCGTAATCGGCAATTGCCCTACCCATCGCCTCATCGAGGAGATCTTGCCAGGTCTGAACTTTTTCAGCGACTCCGAACCTGAGTATCTGCGTCTTTACTGCTGCTTCATCAGCATCGGGATCGGTTTTGATGATAACATTAGAACCTTCGGTTATCGGGTGACCGAGAACAGACTCCATCTCGTCCCAGGTGATATATACCCCCTGATCAGTCATGAACGATCCCGTCTCTATGATCCCTTTCACCCGCAACTCCCTGGTAACCCCATTAGTGAAATCAACAGTCACGGAATCCCCTGAATTCAGGTATCCGAGCGTTGGTCCCATATCTTCGGCAGTATCCTTATGGCCGGATACCTGGATACCCATGATTATCTGGCCGGTTTCACCCTCACCAAGATAATCGCCATCCTTTATTTTTTTGTATATATCGGTAACGAGCCGTTCATCATTCGGTTTAATTACCTCAATGGTTGTCCCAAGGCTGTAACCTTTGTAGTGTAGTGTTCCACCAGTAGAATAATGTCCTGCAGCCCGGGAAACACCGGGTACCGAGTTTATCTTCTCTAATAACTCATCGATATCCTCAATATACTCATCATCGGTCTTTGGGCTGACAAGAATATTGCCGATGTTATATGCGATGAACTGATCCTCGTATGTCTTGATAAATCCCATAATTATCGAAGGCATGAAGATCATATTGATAAATACCATCGCAATGATGAGCACAGTCAGGTACAGACTTCCCCGGCTTCCTTGCGTGATCCCCCGGGAAGCAAGAAAAAAAGAGGTTTTATAGCCGCTTTTGTTCATTCCTCACCGTTCTTTTTCCTGAAATACCAGAAACCGCCTGCACCAAGTGCAACAACGAGGATGAGGAGCATAATTATCGTTCCTGAACCATCACCGCCCGATATATTGAGAGTCAAATTACGTGTAAGGGTATGAACTCCCCAGTCGTCAGTATATCTGATAGTTGTGGTATAATTGTAGACCCCTGCCTTTGTTCCTTCAAGAATAAAGGTTGCAGGAGCATCGTTACCAGCCTTTATCTTCCCAATAAATGCCTGGGATCCTCCAGGAATGGGGAGATCTGTTGTAGCATCCACTGTCTTTGCTTCTCCGGTACCCGTGTTCTGAACCCTGATTATCAGGTCAAAGGGAGTGTGTTCCTGTACCCGTGACGGGCTTGTCTCAACAGAGGTAATCCCAATGTCTGCTTCACCCCTGATATCAAGGCCAATATTTCCTTCCTGCTCAACAAAACTCCCGTCAAGGACAGCATAACGGAGATCAATGGGAACCTGGATAAGACCTGTTGGAGCATTTTTATCAATTAAAAGGGTAATATTCTGCCTGAATTCTCCCCCTGGAGGGAGACTTTCAATATGTATACTACTCACGCCTGCCGGAATGACCGATGGCGGGGTTCCTCTGACCTGGACCTGAATATTATCTGCCTGAGAAGAACCAGTGTTTGCTATGATAAGTTCTGAGGTTATTCTGGTTCCCGGTTTCACCTGTGTATCAAATGTGTTATCAAGGGTGAGGGACGGTGTTCTCATAACTGATATCTGGGTGTTTACATTCACCGGTACCGGGTATTTTATACTCTGGCCTCCACTGACCCGAATCCAGACTTCAGGAAAGTATACACCACTTTGTGAAGGTGCCTGAATCAGGAACGTAACCGGGATCTCCTGTTCAGGACCGATATGACCTTCAAAATGTGATCCTCCATCAAGGACTTCAAAATCGTTACTTTTTAGGATAATACTATCTATATAAGGAATTATTGAGCTTGTAACACTCGCGACATCGGTTCCATAGGTAACTGAAGTCTGCTCAGTTGAGGGAGTAGTACTACTGATGGTCACTGTGAGTGTTCCAATCTCACCAGGCATGAGAACTGCCGGGGTGACTGTGTAATTCTTGATAATTACCGATGGGCTTTCTCCGGCACTGGCAGGGAGCATCGTCATGGCTATGATACATGCTACCAGGATTGCCATGATACAATCCTTGATTTTTCCATCTGTTCTCTGGTGATGCCTTAGTGAACGTGTCTCTTTTTTCATAATTGATCTGTTTTTATTCAGTTGTCTGATTTCTTCGGCTTGAATTTTCATATGGGTACATTTCCAGTTCTATAATCCCCTGGTCACGTGTGAGGGAGATTACAGGAAATTGTAATTTGTCTGGTAGGTTAATTTCAAAGTGATCTATTATATTTATTTGCTGTTGACAGTGTTGGTAACCCGGTAGTGCTTTATCCGGGAGGATAATTTCAAAGTGACCGATTCCATTTGTGCTACTGACCAGGAGATTTGTAATATCCGTATCTGTAATCTCAACAACGATAAGACCAGTCCCTACACTGACATCCAGAGAGGTCAGATAATTGTATCAAGGTACAGACTGACATCTCTGTCTCCCATAAGTAGGAATAATAGAGTTTTACAATCCGGACCGAGTTAAATCTCCCATTTTTCTTTCTGATAAGAAGTCAAAGATGCCCTTTTCTTTTTCTTGTAATGCAATAATGCTCGTCTGGTTCTCTAGTGGTTACAGAATCCGGTCAGGTACCCCAACCAGGAGGCTGACCGTTGGTTCCATACGTGGAATATCCGAATCAGTTTTTATTGCAGGTTTATTAGTACCGAACCAGAACCTATCACCAGCCTGATATTACCAGATCCATCGTCATTGCGTGTAGGATGAGACTATGTTCTTCTTAACATTCCCTGATACTGTCGCTGCTAAAAAATTAGCAATGAATCGTATTCCCTGATAACACCGTTTGCTTCATCCCTGCTGATGACGTATTCCCCATTCTACAGAACTTAAAATCTCATCATCTGCCATCTCTCCTACAATCTCCATATCCCCTGACAGGATATGGTACACATATCCGGTAACCGGCAAAGAGAGTAGTTTTTGTGCCGCCATCCGGTAAATGGCAACCTGCAGATTCGCGTGATTACTCCCTCCTGACTTATAGTCGATAACCATCCATTCTCCATCCTTTCGTCTGCAGAGCAGATCCATCCTTCCATCTATTGTATACTCACCAATCGGGACGATAAACAGGATCTCACTGTACTCTTCTGTTATCTCCTGCATTATCGGATGGTCTAAAAACGCTTCATACCGGGATTTACACCAGGCAGCAGCCTTCTCTGATATGATTCCAAAATCTGTAAGTACGGTATCAGCGTCCATACCGGTAAATATCTGATGCAGAAGGGTTCCTGCTTCCTCAGCTCCTAATTCCTGACAGTCAGGAATCTGTAGATGGTTGTTTTGAATTCCCGGTTCATCAGCAACTGCTGTAATGATTTGGCTTACGCTCCATGTCTTCCCTGATACATCAGTATTATCTCGTCCATACCCTGCATCACAAACCCGTCTCCGTTCCCCCTTCCGGCTGATGTACTCAGGTGGCAGAGAGAGAGGAGATGGCATATCATATGCCCACTCAAGGGTCAGCTGATCTGGATCCACAAAAATCCGAACCTCGATTGGTTCTCCACCATCATCAGGATCGATGAGAATACATCCTTTGGATGTCCCACAATCTCCTGGTATCCCAAGCAGAGTACAGACCCAGTCGATTCGGTTGGTACTCTCCTCAATAGAATCATAAAACGAGTCAGGCATTCTTCCACAAAACACCAGATGATCCCGTGCCCGGGTTGCACCAACATAAAAAAGCCGTTTGCGTTCAGCTGCCTCTTTCTCCTTTAAGATGAGACTTGCTGCTGCATACACCGGTGTTTCTTCGATTTCATACCCGGCATCAGGATTTGGAATCTTTACCCCGACTGCAAGTGGGTTTTCACCTAACAGGATTGAAGGGTGCTTTCCTTCCCGGGAAGAACCCATATCAGGAAGGATAACAACAGGAAACTCAAGGCCTTTTGCTGCATGAACCGTCATGATATTAACCGAAGTCTGTGAGACGGTATCAAGAGCAGCCTCTCCTTCCCGCTCTTCAGCACCAATGGATGCGGTTAAATCAAAAACCAGTTGAGAGAGGCCGTATCCACCTGATTCGGCACGGGTCCTGGCTATCTGCACCAGTTTCTCAAGATTCGCTATCTGCTGATCCCCCTGTTCCAACGCACCATACACCATCAGAACCCCGGATTCACGGATGACCCGGGTAATGAGAAGGACCACCGGTTCCCGGCCGGCATATTCCAGCCATCCGAACAGCAGCCGTCCTGCCCGCACCGTCAGTTCCTGTTCTTTATCATCCCCGTCACCGGCAGGTACCTCTTTAAGATACCGCTCAAGGCGTTCAAACAAGGTTGATCCCCTTTTTGCTCCCGGGTGCGTCATAATCCTGTACAGCGTGGTATCTGATAAGGAGAAATATGGTGATCGAAGTACCCCGTAGAGAGCAGCATCATCGTAGGGTCTCAGCAGAAACGAGAGCAGATTGTAGATGTCATATAATTCCTGCCTTGAGTAAAACCCGATTCCGCCATGGACATAATAAGGAGTGTCCCGGCGGGAGAGGGCGTCCATGTATCGGGTAAGATGCGTTCTGCGCTCGATAAGGATGGCGATATCTCCATACCCGGCAGGCCTGGCAATACCATCTCTACCGGTCACCTGAAGAGAGCCGGTCTCTACGATGCGGTGAACCAGGTCTGCAATCATCCCAGCCTCGATATCCTTACTGTCTGCAGCCGTTCCCCCGGTTGGAGCTTTTTGTGGAAGCATAACCAGTACCGATCCTTTACTTTTTTTCCGTTCATCACAGGTCAGGATGGGTTCGTACCCAAATTCCCATGCCTTCTCTGTTGATGCAAAAATCTCCCTGAACAGATGATTGACCACCCCGATGACCTCACGGGAACTGCGAAAACTGGTATCCAGATTGATAACCCTGCCTTTACAATCAGAAAGAATTGTGTTCTGGGCCTCTTTAAACCGGGTCACGTCAGCGTCCCGGAAAAGGTAAATCGATTGTTTGGGGTCTCCAACGATAAAGAGGCTTTTCGTATCAGGACAGAGATCACCAATAATGGCTCTGACGATATCAAACTGGGCTGGATCTGTATCCTGGAATTCATCTACGAGGATATACCGGATTCGTGGGCGGAGATGTGTTGCTACGAGATCCTGGTTCTCATGCAAAAACTGTTTCGCACGGGCAATAAGATCCCCAAAGTCAATTCCTGATGCCTGTTTTTTCAATGCAGTAACATGTGCCAGGTATTCCTCAGTAAGAACTGCAATATCACGGTAAAACGCCAGTGTTGCCCTGGTGAATGATGAACCTTCGTCAAGAAACAGATGAAAGTACGGGGCTGCCCGCTCAAGATGTGCTGTCAGTTCTTTCTTTGTCGTTCTCAGCAGATCCAGATCATTAGGATCCCAGTTCTTCTGAGAACCGATTTTTCCTCTTGGTCTGACTGATAAGAAGCCTTTTGCTGCGAGTGATAACTGTTCATATGATGATTCCGGAGTCAGATCGAGAAGGTACTGATGAACCTGATCAAGATAGGAAGCAGCAGAATCACGGGCATCAGTACATATGCCATTGAGAGAGAGGAGTTGCGATATTAAAGAAGTATTTCTGGCATCTGCAAAGAACCGATCAACTGCCGTACTTCTCACCGATTCCAGATACTCCTGCCATGCAGGAATCAGTCCGGCAGGAGAAAGACGCACCTGTGAGAAGAACTGCTCGTACCTGTCAGGACATTGTGATATAGCAGAAAGTATCTCATGTAATCTGAATTTTTCTACCTGTGCAAGAACATTCACAAGAGCCTCATGTGTTGCTTCAGATGATGGTTTTTTTAGAAGCGTATCAAATGCATCTTTTCTGATGGCAACTGCCTGCCCTTCATCAATAATGAGAAAACCAGCCTCAAGCCCGGCCTCAATTGCAAACTCGCGGAGAACCTGTGCACAAAATGAATGGAATGTCATTATCGGCGCAATAATTACCTCTTCGGCAACCTCTTTCCAGAAGGGATTATCCGGATTCCAAGCAATCCGTTTCCCGATAGTCTCTCTGACACGCTCTTTCATCTCAGTTGCTGCCTTATCAGTGAATGTGAGTGCCAGGATCTCACGGGGACGAAAACCCTGATTTTCGATGAGATTGAGGTACTTCTCAACGAGAACAAAGGTCTTTCCTGTACCAGCTCCTGCTGTGACCACCATACTTAGATCATGCAGTTCAATGGCTTCCCGCTGACGGGGGGTTGCCCGGGATTTCATATTGTGCCCTCCCCTACCTCTGGTTCTTCACCCATAGTAAGTCCTGGTTCAGGTTCAGAATACAACATCCACTCGCACAGACGTGAACCCCTATCAGGCTGAAACCGGCATATCGTGTTGTACGGACAGTACCAGTCCGGACTGCAACTGGTGCACGGATGTATTGGAAAGATCCCATCATGGATCCGCGATACATAATTACAGGCATCTAAAACCGACGTGTTTAAAATTTTTTGCCAGTCAGGTTCTGATCGTGGTCGTTTTCCTCCGGGAAGTTCATTTTTATATGCCGGATTGTACAGGCTTAACGAATGGCTGATGGTCCGGGATATATGGCAGTACGATCCATAAACCCCGGTTTTACCCATTATCTTAGCAAAAGCCTGAATATAAAGCGGAAGTTGCAATGCTTTCATCTGGGCTATCTCTGTTGTAGATGGAATTTTTATCCCGGTTTTATAATCAACCACACCAAACCTCCCGTCACTGGTCATGTCAATCCGGTCAATTTTTCCGGAAAACAGTACCGGTTCTCTGCATGAGTCAGTATATCCTGCTTGTCCTTCTCCAGCCTCTCCTATTTGTTCTCTGATATCTTTTGCTATATCAGATAGATCAATTGGCCTGTCCTGTGAGGCTGGATCATCATCCTGATCTGGGACGGCACCAAATGAGAACTCAAAATACCGGGGGATAAAAGGCGCTGGAATTCGCCCCTTCTCATCAGGAGATAGGCGCTCAATCTCGGCAGAAACAAACTTTTCAAAGATGCCCGAACCGATATCATCCCCGCCGATAAGTTGCTTCTTTTTCGCATACCACAGCGGGGTCTTGTATGGGACCTTCTCAAATTCATCATTGGCAATGGCTGTAATGGCAGTGATAGCATCCCCGTATCCGGCCTTCTGTATGGGAAGCTTCTCCTGGCCCTGTAATTCGCGGGTAAACCGGCATAATACCGTATGAATAAGGCTTCCTTTTGCCGTCGGTGAGAGATCAGATCCAAGATCTGCAAGTGGTTTTATTCTGACAACCCGCTCAAGATAAAACCTAAACGGACATTTGGCATAACTTTCAAGCATACTTGCAGACCACCGGTATTCCGGCCCAAACCTGCCCGCCAGCCTTTGCCTGACATCAGGAGCTGAACCGACGATGCCATCATATACCGACCTGTTCAGTCTGAACCGATAGGTACGCTCAATGGCAATTCGATGCAGTACTGAAGAGATATCCTCTTCTTCATCAAGAGATTCAAAGACATCATCCCATCTCTCCTCCCTGATGCACTCACCAACCCGTTGGGATGCACGGGAGTGAGCAGACCGGTCAGGAAGTAGCTTTTTTTCATCAGGTACGTAATTTTCATCTGCCTTCGTCTCATCCGCCCCCCATTCAGGCAATTCATACTTCTTACGTAACGGATCCAGAAATGGGGAGGAGAGGGTGGATCGTTCATCCCGGTGCTGATGATAGCTCAGGTACGTGTGTTTCGTGCCTGCAAGCAGGGCAGCTATGAACTGGTACCGCTCCTGACGCAGAATATCACTAAGACTTCGGGTCTCCATCCTGCTGTTCTCAGAACCGTTCGTAAACGGAAGCCGGGTAGAGAGCCTAGGGATAAGTCCCTCGTTTAATGAGGCAATAAAAAGGTACTGGTAGTTTTGATGGGCAATCTCTCTGATTCCAGTCAGCAGCACTCCCTCTGCCTCAGGATTTAAACCTCCTGCCCTATCCTGGAAAAAAAGACGGAGAAGGGTGATAAACCTGCCGACAGGAACCAGCTTATCCGGGATCCCTTCGGTAATTGTCCCTGAACGAGCAAGATTCTGGAGTTCATCAAGGATGACAGAAAACGTCTTTATTACCATTCTTTCTTCTTCAGACAGAGAACGGTTTGCCCCTATATATCGTGATGCTGTATCAGGGACTGGCGCTCCAATTGCAGATAAGACCTCTTTAAAGACCTGAATCTGATCCCTGATGCTCCTCTTCCCATTCATTTTTTTACATGCTGTCATCAAAGCCTGGATCCCTTCTAAGGTACTGATGATTTCATGCACAGGAAGGGGCCTTTTTGGCATGTAACCTCGTTTTTGCCTTGTTACACCAGGACTTTTAAGCGAATCTTCCGGTACCACCTCCTGTTCGGCGATAATTTCTAAAATACGTTCGGTTTGTCGTTCCCAGTCAACAAATCCGCTGCTAATCCCATACGTCCGGGATATTATTTCGATATTTTTATATGAGAGCAGGCAACTCTTACCAGTATATGTATCCTCTCCCGGCCTCTCGCACCTATTTACGTCTGTTTCGTTCTCTTTTGTGCTTTCGTTCTGGTCTTTGCGGATCCACCAGAATACAAGGTACGGACTCTGGATGAGGAGGATAAAGTCTTCATATCGAAGTCCTTTCTCCACCAGTTCAAGGAACTGCATAAAGAACATAGCAAGCGGGGAATGGATAAGAAGTGGTGCAGATGAAGATATGTACGGAATATCATAATCAGAGAATATTTCAGCGGCATACAGGAGAGCATACCGGATATCAGGAAATGCAATGGTGATATCAGAATAGGGGACACCACCTGCATGCAGACACACTATCTCTTCTGCAATCTGACGCATCTCATTTGCCGGGTCAAGAGAGGCAGTCAGGGATACTCCCGGGAGAACCAGGAAAGAATCATCTCTTCTTTCAGATGAGAAGATGGCAGTACGAAGAGATCCAGCTTCAGTATCAGGAACAGCCTCTCGTACTACCGGCTTTATCCAGTCTCCGGTATCCCTAAAGAGAGTTGTATCTGATCCAGAGGGGATGACATACTCCCCATGAAGAGATGTCTCAAGCACAGTGGTTATGAGTTTTTTCTCTAGCGGCATCGGTTCAAAAAGACCATAAAAATAGACATCCCTGACAGTACGGGCACAGAGATCCGGGGGTGCATTTAAGAGAAACGAAATTGTCCATACTAATAGGGTGTCGGTATCAACAAGATTCAGTTCTGTAAGCTGGTTTTTGTATGCGGTTATTACCAGGTCAATCTGCTCGCTCTTCTGGCTCTGCAGTTCTTTGAGGCATCCGGGATAGGAGATCTCTCTTCTCGTGATGACAGTAATGAGGGTCTGGAGATCCTGGAGTGTCTTTGCAGAAGGGGCCCGCTGGGCATAGAAGAGCGAGAGTTCCTTCTCATGTTTGTGCATGACATCAGAAAGCATAATCCGGGCTGCCGCAGGGCTGACCGGTCTGATAGAACCACCATAACCGGTAACGAGAGATTCACAGAACTGATCCAGGGTGCAGATATGGTCTGGAAGAAAGGGAATTTTTGAGGTGATGAGATGGTGCTGTGCGGCTCGTATCAGCCGCTGCGTAGGAAGAATCAGCCAGGTGGAGAGCGGATGGTTCTGTAAAGAAGAAGAGAACCGTTGTATAACCTGATCAAACCCGGTTCCCGGAATGGCAGATATCAGCGTGGTACCCTTTTGCATATGGAATAGTGGTTGGTTCGGGAAGGATATGAGCGTGCAGGTGAATGTATATGAAGTATTACTTATTGTATACTGACAGGGAATGATTTTCCACCTGAAATTCAGGAATGAAGGATTCTTTACTGCACAACTGAATACGAACTGAAATTTTTTCAGTATGGGTATGGGCAGGACTTGAACATGTCTGCATAATCACCACCATCGAGGATAAAATATACATCCGGTTCCTTTGCGATGGCATCGACGACTAGCTCTTACCGGTCAGGATATTTTGAGGCGTGGGAATCACTGGGGACAATAAAGGTAAAGGGACCGCTTTCTGGCATTGTACAGAAAGTGCCTTTACTAAATACCACCGTATTTGCAGAAGGTTGTACCCAGTATTTATAGGTTGTATCAGGCAACAGACCGGTTATTGTAATGAAAGGATACTGAGATCCTTGGAATAGGTAATTAGTCATGAAAATGGATCCTCATTTTCATAGGTTGAGCCTGATGTCTTGCATCATCGCGTTTTATTCAAAAAACGTCGATGCCCTTCTAATAACAGAATTTGAAGTGATTTCCAGAGATGATGAGATATTCACTTCATGAAAATGGAGCACTCCTCTCAGGTATACCGAACCTCCACGAGTGTCTGAATATATCCATCTTTGGGCACACATATAACCGATATACCGGTCATATATTATGATTATATACATATCATATCGGTGATTCAATGAACTCTTCAAAAATTTTGGAAATCCTCTCTTCTTATAACCGTTTTTGGAATACAACAACCATAGAGGCAGGAATTACCAGGGATCTCCTTCCTGCCTGTCTCTCCCAGCTTAATTCCAAAGAGGTTGTGGTTCTTAAGGGAATACGCCGGAGCGGTAAGTCTACGCTCATGGCACAGGTTATCAGAGATCTTTTAAACCAGGATGTCAA
>Ga0265596_1000882_pt1 | contig 15490 bp, 13 predicted proteins | sample saktaG_FD_190143 | JGI IMG/M metagenome (GOLD analysis project Ga0265596, IMG submission 190143) | Saline water microbial communities from Sakinaw Lake, British Columbia, Canada - sak_2013_06_06_60m | ecosystem: Environmental > Aquatic > Non-marine Saline and Alkaline > Saline ...
CCAAAGCTGTCATATTGTTGTCTTTTTGATCTATCAGATAAGACTTGATAAGCTTCATTCACTTCTTTAAACTTTTTTTCATCTCCCCCTTTATCAGGATGATATTTATGGGCTAACTTATAATAAGCCTTTTTTATATCTGCTGGAGAAGCATCTTTAGTAATCCCTAATATATTGTAGTAATCCTTGGCCATAATAAATTATTTACTCTTTTTTTGGTTTTTCTTCATCGTCTTTCTTATCCTCTGGTTTTTCTTCTGTCTTCCCCTCTTCGGCTTTGTCTTCTGGTTTCTCATCGGGTTTCTTTTCTTGGGCCTTTTTATACATTTCCGCGCCTATTTTCTGAATTACCTGAGATAAATCTTCAGTTTTGGCTTTGATATCTTTAATGTCTTCACTATCTTTTATTTTTTTTAATTCCGCAATTTTTTCTTCGGCATTTTTCTTATCTTCTTCCGAAACTTTATCTCCGGCTTCTTTCAAAGTTTTTTCAGAGCCATAAACTAAAGTATCCGCTACATTCTTAGCTTCAATAAGTTCTTTTTTTTCTTTATCTTGGCTAGCATGTATTTCTGCTTCTTTTTTCATTTTCTCAATTTCTTCCTCTGAAACTCCACAGGAACCTTCAATTCTAATTGATTGTGTTTTGTCAGTTGCTTTGTCTTTCGCTGAAACATTTAAAATTCCATTAGCATCAATATCAAAAGATACTTCAATCTGAGGCACTCCTCTGGGAGCAGAAGGAAAACCATCTAACATAAATCTTCCTAAGCTTTTATTATCTTTTGACATAGAACGTTCTCCTTGTAAAACATGAATTTCTACTGATGGCTGATTATCTGCTGCTGTTGAAAAAATCTGTGTTTTAGAAGTAGGAACAGTTGTATTCTTAGAAATTAAAACTGTATTAACGCCTCCTAATGTTTCAATTCCTAAACTTAATGGGGTAACATCCAATAATAAAACATCTTTTACATCTCCTTGCAATATGCCTGCTTGAACTGCTGCCCCAATGGCTACTACTTCATCAGGATTTATCTCTTTACAAGGTTCTTTGCCAAAAACCTTTTTAATTTCTTCTTGAATTTTAGGCATTCTGGTCTGCCCGCCCACTAAAACTATTTCTTCAATCTCCTCTGGTTTTAAATTTATTTCCTGAAGAGTTTTTTTCATTAATTCAATCGATTTATCAATATAATCAGAAACCATATTTTCTAACTGGGCTCTGGTTAATTTATAAAGTAAATGTTTTGGGCCAGCGGCATCAGAAGTAACAAAAGGAAGGTTTATTTCTGTTTCCAAGCTTGAGGATAGTTCTATTTTTGCTTTTTCCGCTGCTTCTTTTATTCTTTGTAAAGCCAAACTATCTTTGGCTAAATCAATTCCCTGATCTTTTTTAAAACTATTAACTATCCAATCCATTACTTTTTGGTCAAAATCATCTCCGCCAAGATGCGTATCCCCTCCGGTTGCTTTTACTTCAACTGTAGATTCACTAACATTTAAAATAGAAATATCAAATGTACCGCCGCCAAAATCATAAACCACAATTTGATGGTCTTTCTTTTTAGTTAAGCCATAAGCCAAAGCAGCAGCAGTTGGCTCATTTATAATTCTTCTCACTTTAAAACCAGCTACTTCTCCAGCAACCTTGGTTGCTTTTCTTTGAGAGTCGTCAAAATAAGCCGGACAAGTAATAATTGCTTCATCAATCTTCTCCCCAATTTTTTCCTCAGCATCCTGTTTGATTTTCTGTAAAATCATAGCGGAAATTTCTAAAGGCTTATAAAATTTTTCACCCATTTTTACTTCTACTCCTCCATCGGATGCTTTTCTAATTTCATAAGGCAAAATCTTTTTGTCTTTTTGAACTTCAGCATCAGAAAATTTTCTTCCTATTAACCTTTTCACTGAAAAAATCGTATTCTCTGGGTTAGTAATAGCTTGTCGGCGAGCTAAAATACCAACTAATCTTTCTTTATTTTTGGTTATGGTAACTATGGAGGGAGTGGTTCTGGCTCCTTCTTTGTTTTCAACAATTTTTGGCTCCCCGGCTTCAATTAAAGCCATAGCGGAAAAAGTTGTTCCCAAGTCAATCCCTAAAATTTTTGACATATTTTTAAAATTATTCTTTATTTAACTATTTTTACTTTTGCTGGTCTGATCACCTTACTATCTAACATATAACCTTTTTCTAAAACTTCAACAATTATACCAGATTCTTTTCCTTTTATTTCTATTTGTTCAATTGCTTCATGAAAATTAGGATCAAACTGTTTGCCTTCAGGATCTATTCTCTCCACGCCATTTTCTTTAAAAAAACCATGAAATTGGCTTTCTATCTGCAATACGCCCTTAACCCAATCAATATTTTCTAGCTTTTTGGGAACATGTTCTCTTGCCCTTTCCAAATTATCATGAATATCTAACATTTTTAAAATCCACTTTATTCTAGTCAAACTTAAAGTCATTCCAACTCTTTTATCTACTTCCTTTTGGTAATTTAAAAAATCAGCCTTTGATCTCTGCCAACCAGCTAAATATTCTTCTCTCAATTTTTTACATTCTTTCATCTCTTTCTCTAGTTCTTCTAACCCTTTTTTACTCAGTTTTTTTACTATTTTTTCTTTGCTCATAAAAACTTATTATAACAAATTAACCTCAATAGTCAATGCGCGACTATATTGGTTTTAAGCAATTATTTATAAAAAACTCTTTCAAATCTTAAATCAATATATTCCAGATTTTTTCTCTCCTCCATGGGAATTTCTTTTTCTAAAAGTATTCTTAATTTTGTAGTTTGTAATTTAATATCTTTTTCCAAACTAAAATAAACCTCCCAGCCCTCTTCTATTTCAACATTCAATCTTTTTTCAGAAATAATAATAAAATTTTTAATTTCAATTTTAAAATTATTTTCTAACATTCTCTCAATTTCTAAAAAATCTTCTATTTTATTACTTAATGAAAACGTTTCTTTAAGAGTGAAACTTTCATCTAACTCTGTTAAAAAAATTATTAATTCATTCTCATTAATCAATTCTTTTTCAATTTGCTTGAACATTAATCCATTTTCATCAATAAAAAGACATTTATCATAATTTTCATAACACAAAACAGCAATTTCTTTTTTCCCTTCAACTTGAATCGTAAGAGTATCAGGCATTTCTTTCTTAAAATCCAATTCTAAAATTTCTGGGAATTGATCCAAAACTTTTGTATTTATTTCTTTGGTTTTTAATAAAAATATATTTTTATTTAATTCTTGATTTATTATCTCTTCCACACTTGCTTTCAAATATTCACTAGAACTCAATACTTTAATTTCTTTTATTTTAAAAACATCTGAAAAAATAAAAAGATAAGTTAATCCTGATATTAAGATAATTCCCAAACCAAAAAACCAAAAAAACCTGGTTTTTAAAAAGGAAACATTAAAATTTCTTTTGCGGAAATTTCTTTTTTTTCTATTAAGTTTATAATGTCTCATTTTTCTAAACCAAAATTAATAATTTTTTCCAGTAATTTGGAGAAAGAAATATTATCCGCTTTAGCAGCTTTGGGCAAAAGACTATTGGGAGTTAATCCAGGGATAGTATTGTTTTCCAAAACATATATCTTTTTTCCCTTTAAAATCATATCTATTCTACTAAATCCTTTACAATCTAATAGTTTATAAACTTTTAAAGCCAATTCTTGCGCTTTTTTAGTTAGATCAACAGAAATTCTTGCTGGTGCTATTTCATCGCAAAATTTCGGATTATATTTGGCCTGGTAATCAAAAAATTTGGTTTTAGGAATAATTTCTACTATGGACAATGCTCTAGGAGTTTTATTGCCCAGCACGCCAACAGTAATTTCCTTTCCTTGAATATACTCTTCTATAATAACTTTATCATTTTCTTTTAGGGCCATTTTGATTCCCTTTTTTATTTCTTTTTCTTTTTTAATAATAGACACGCCAACACTTGAACCAGAATTAGATGGTTTAATAACGCAAGGCAAACCAATTTTGTCTCTGATCTGTTTAAAATCTATCTTTTTATTCTTAATAACAACAAACTTTGGAGTAAGTATTTTTTCTTGCATAAATAATCTCTTACTTATGATTTTATCCATACTAATAGCTGAAGCCATTATGCCTGGTCCAGTATAAGCAACACCCAAAAGTTCTAATATCCCTTGGATTGAACCATCTTCTCCCCCCTTGCCATGAAGGGCAATAAAACAAATATCTATTTTCTTCTTGGAAATATCTAAAAATAATTTTGGTAAATCTTTTTTAGTATCATAAAGTTTAGAGTCAAATTTACTGGAATCCAAATACTTAGCCACTGTTTTTCCAGTCGAAAGAGACACTTCCCTTTCATTGGAAATACCTCCCATTAATATTGCTACTTTAATCATTGTTTTCTATTATTTTCTCAACTATTTTCTCCATCTCCATCCCCCTTGAACCTTTTACCAATACAACATCATCTTGTTTTATAATTTCTTTAATAAATTCTATTATTTTATCTTTTTCAGAAAAATGAAAAACTTTATCTTTAGAAAAATTATTTTTAAGTGCTTCATCAGAAATATATTTGGCTTCTTCTCCAAAAGTAATTAAATAGTCTATTTCTTCAGCCTTAGAGATCATTTTACCTGCCTGCCTATGCAGTTTTTCAGAATCTTTGCCAAGTTCCAGCATATCACCTAAAGCAATTATTTTTCTCTGCCCAAAAGAAAAATTAATTAGGGCTTGAATTGCTTTTTTTAATGCTTCTGGAGAAGAATTATACGTATCATCAATAATAATACTATTTTTTATTCCTTTAATTTTTTGCATTCTTTTGGGCAAGATTTCATATTTCTTAAGTGACTCAATCATTTCTTCTAATTTTAGACCAAAACAAATACCCACGCTTATTCCGGCTAAAATAGGATAAACTTGATAATTGGCAATCCCTTCTTTTAATTCTGATGAAAGAGTTTCATTTTTATAATTAATTTTAAATTTTAGTCCGGAATCATGATATTCTATTTCGGAAACATTAACATCAGCATTTTCATTTAATCCATAAGTTAATAATCGGGAATTTATTTTTTCTTTAACTTTATAAACATCACAATTATCTATATTAAATATAGCTAATCTGTCTTTTTCTAAATAAGAAAACGGCGTGGTTTTTTCTTCAAAAATATTGTTTATATTCTCAAAAAACTCTAAATGAACAGGCGTTATGGCCGTTAAGACAACTGCTTTCAATAGTTTGGAAGGAAGCATATCCATTAGATATTTAATATCCCCTTTTTTATCAGCCGCCATTTCTAAAACTAAAAACTCGGGATAATCTTTATCTTTTAATATGTTTAATAAAATGCCTTTTGCAAAAATCCTAAGCCATTTAAAAATCGCGTTCTCGCCAGAATCACAATTGATAATAGTTAAAGGAACGCCTATTTCATTATTATAGTTTTTAATATTTCTTCTGGTCTTAAATTTTCCCGATAAAACAGAATAAATGGCTTCTTTGGTTGATGTTTTGCCGATACTCCCCACAATAACAATAATCTGGGGCTGATATTTCTGAAGAGTTATTCTTGCGAAAAACCTTAATATTTTTTGGAGAACTTTTTCTAAAAACATTTTTTACCTAAAAATTATTTTCTTAAAAATCCTTAATATTTTATAAACCCCATACCATATTTTTTGGAATACAATATCTTTGCCTTGAGGATATATAAATTCTTTTCCTCCAAAACCTTTTTTAAAAGCAGTTAAACCTGGCCATCTTTTTTTATCAATTCCCCAGAAATTATATTCCTCACATTGGTTATTTTTTAAAAATTTTATTCGCTCCCATTGCAACAAATTAGGGGCTTTCAATGTTCTGTATTCCCAATCCGAAGCGCTATGAATACATTGTCCTTGTCCTCCAAAAATAACCAAAATACCAGCCCCAATTACTTTTCCTTCATAATCTGCTAAACATAACTTAACTTTAAAGTCTTGATTATTAAAATCAAATAGTTTTTTATAATGTTCCTCTTCAAATGCAAAGAATTTATCTCTTTGGGTAGTTTTCTTGATTAAATCGTAAAACTCTGGAGCATATTCATCTTGAAATCTAATCTGCACTCCTTTTCTTTTGGATAATTTTATATTATATCTAACTTTCTCCGTAAAATTCTTTAAGATTTCTTCCTGATCCTTTTGAAGAGATAAAATTAATGTTTTTTGCGGTTGAATCCTTTTTAAGGGATTATTAAAATCTTTTGGAGTAAATAAAGGATAGATGGGTTCAACTCTTAAAAAGATTGCTTTTTTAGGAATCTGCTTTATATGTTTAAGCAAAAAATCAAAAACTTCTTTTCTTTTTTCTTCGGAAATATCTTTTTCAAAAATTGGTCCAAAGGGAATATAAAAAAAAGATTTTCCCATAAACGGAAAAGCTTGTTTTATCATTTGGGCTTCAGCTAATATGAAATTGTTTTCCTGTACTACAAATCTAAAAATTCTTTCTCCTAAGGCATTTTGGAATTCTCCCCACTCAAAAGACTGGAGAAAGTTTCCTTTATTATTAATAACAAATTCATTCCATTTGTTTTTTTCAATTTCTTCATTTGTTTTTATCAACATATTTAACAATATATTCATTAAAAACTTTCATTAACTCTGTGGTAACCTCTCCTACTTTTCCATCTCCTATTTTGAAATTATCTATTTTTACTACTGGCAAAATTTCCTTATCCGTACTTGTAATAAAAGATTCATCAGATGATAATGCTTCTTTTAAAAATAAATCTTTTTCTATAATTTTAAATCTGGATTTTTTAGCTAAACTAACTACCACCTTTTTTGTTATCCCATTCAAGACATTTGTTCTTGGAGAATATAAGATTTTCTTTTTGACAATAAAAAAGTTAGAAGTTGAACACTCAGAAACTATATTTCTATCAGAAATATATAAAATCTCCTGGGCTCCCTTCTTCAGAATCTTTTCCCAGTTGCTAATAGCCATAGCATAGTTCAAGGATTTAATTTCCGAAAATTCTCTAAGATAATTAATGGTAATAAGTTTGATCCCTTTCTTATAAGATAATTTTGGGTAGATATGAGACTTGTCGACAATGATGAAAAAAGTTTGATCCTTTGAGGTTTTACCATCAGATGATCTTCCCCCAGTTAAAACAATTCTAAAACTGAACTCGCTCAAATTTTTGTTTTTTTTAATAAGTTGATAAAATATTTTTTTAATTTCTTCTTTGCTATAAGGAACTTTTAAATTCATTTTCTTAGCTGAATTGAAAAAACGAAAAATATGGTCATCAAAATGAAAAAGAATTCTATCATAGGTTCTTAAATAGTCAAAAACTCCATAACCACGCAAAAGACCTAAGTCATTTACCTCTATTTTGGCATCTTTTTCTTTAACGAATTTTCCATTAAGAAAAAAAAATCTCATTTTTTACTTGGGTTAGGGATAACTTTAAACCCTACATATTTTTGTAAAACTTCTGGCACTTTAACGCTACCATCTTTCTGCTGATAACATTCTAAAATAGAGATAAAAATACGAGGAGGAGCAATTATTGTATCATTTAAAGCATGAACATATTTAATCTCTCCTTTTGATGTCTTGTATCTTATATTTAAACGACGAGACTGCCAATCACTTGTGTTAGATGCCGAATGCGTTTCACCATAAGCATTTCGAGAAGGTATCCAGGTCTCAATATCATACATTTTTCTTTTTCCATCACCCATATCACCAGTACAAATTTGCAAAACTCTATACGGCAGTCCTAAATCTTCAACTATTTCTTGAGAATTCTTTAGCATCTTTTCAAGCCATTTATCTGATTCCTTATTATCGTTTTTACATAAAACTATGTGTTCAACCTTCATAAATTCATGCAATCTGTATAATCCTTTGGTATCTTTGCCATAACTTCCTATTTCAGAACGATAACATTGAGAGAATCCAGAGACTTTTATTGGCAAATCTTTTTCTTCAAAAATATCATCTGAAAAATAAGCTAACAAAGGAGGTTCTGATGTCCCGGCTAAAAATAAAGGTTCTTTAACCAAGCTACCATCAGCTAATTTTCCTGGGTTAGCAACTTGGTACACATCTCGTTTCCCGCTTGGAAAGTGCCCGCTGCCAAATAAGGCAAATTCTTTTAATAATGTCGGAGGTATCATAAATTCAAAACCTTTATCTGCTATTTTCTTAGCACTATATATAATTAAAGCTATTTGTAAAAGCGCTAATTCATTTTTCAAAAAATATCCTCTAAATCCGGAAACCTTTGCGCCTTTTTCAAAGTCAGCCAAATCTAAATCCTTTACTAATTGTATATGGTCCTTGATAGGAAAATTAAACTTTGGTATTTTACCCCATTTGTATACTTGTTTATTGCTTTTCTCGTCTTTCCCAATTGGTGTGTCATCAGAATATATATTGGGAACTAAAGACATTAATTCTTGATATTCTTGTTTTATCTTTTTAAGTTGAACAGCAAGTTTTTTAAATTTATCTTTTATTTGTTTAGCTTTTTCTCTATTATCCTTTCCTAATTTTTTCTGTTCAAATCTAAGAGCTTCTGATTCTTGAATCAATTTTCTTCTTTTTCCATCTAAAGATAAAAGTTTATCTATATCAAGATCAATCCCTTTGGCCTGACAAACTTCTTTTATTTTGTCAGAATTTTCTCGAATAAAATTTATATCTAACATAATTTTATCTTGGTCGCATTAAAGGAAATAATATTATCTCCCTCAAGGCGTTAGAATTAGTTAAAAGAGCAACCAACCTATCTATGCCCATCCCAAATCCAGCTGCGGGAGGCATCCCATATTCTAAGGCCTCTAAGAAATCTTCATCCATTCTTTGGGCTTCCTCTAGCCCAGCTTTAAAAAACTTTTCTTGTTCTTTAAACCTTTTTCTTTGTTCAATTGGATCATTTAATTCTGAAAAAGCATTGGCTAACTCCATGCCTCCTATAACTAATTGAAAATTGGCTAATTTTTTAGGATTTTTTTCTAAGGCTTTGGCCAAGGGCTGAAAACCAGATGGATGATGAATTATAAATGTTGGCTCTAAAATTTTTGGACGGCAGAATTTTTTATAAATTTCATCGGCAATCTCTGCTTTTGGTCTTTGTTTCTCAACTATAACCCCAATTTCTTTTGCTTTTTTAAATAAGGCCTCTTGATTAATTTCATCTAAATTTATTTTGGTATATTTTTTAATTAAATCTGAAAATTCTATTCTTTTCCAAGGGGTCTTGAAGTTTATTTTCTGACCATTATATTCTATTTCCAACTTCCCAAAAATTTTCTTGATAAGACATCCAAACATTTTTTCAGTTAGATCCATCAAATCTTTATAATCAGCATAGGCCCAATAAAATTCAAAATGCGTATATTCTGGATTATGCGACTTATCCATTCCTTCATTCCTAAAACATTTTCCAATTTCATAAACTTTGTCAAAACCGCCAACTAAAAGTCGTTTTAAATAAAGCTCTGTAGCAATCCTTAAATATAAATCAATATCTAAAGAGTTTAAATGCGTTTTAAATGGTTTGGCTCTGGCTCCTCCATACATTGGCTGTAGAATAGGAGTTTCTACTTCTAAAAATTCTTCTTTCTCAAAAAAGTCTCTTATTATTTTAATAATTTGAGAGCGGATTTTAAACTTCTTTTTAATATCGGGATTAAATATTAAATCTAAATATCTTTTTCTATACCTTTCTTCCACGTCTTGCAACCCATGCCATTTTTCAGGCAAAGGAAGTAAAGACTTAGTCAACATTGTAAAATCAGATGTTTGAATTGTTTTCTCTTTGGTTTTTGTTTTAAATAAATCCCCTTTTACTTCAATAAAATCACCAATATCAAAAACATCTTTAAAAAAACTATACTTTTTCTCTCCCACACTATCTTTTTTTAAAAGCACTTGTATTTTGCCCGAGCCATCTTCTACGTCCAGAAAAACAGCGCCTCCATGCCCTCTAATGTTTTTTAACCTACCAGCAATTATAACTTCTTTATTTCCTCTCTCTAATTTAGCAAAATCTTTAATAACCTCACTTATTTTGTGAGTTTGTTTTGTATTTAGAGGATAAGGATTAATTCTAGAACTAATAATTTTTTTCAATTTATCCTCTCTATTTTTTTTAATTTCTGATAAATTAGCCATATTTTTTATTATAATATAAAAAGCCCTAATGACCAAATTCTAAATCCGATGATTGTTGGTCAGGAGCAAAGTACCAATCAAGTATTTCTTTTGATGCTCTTAGGGCTGCTCTTTGCATTCCTTCTACTTCTTCAACAAGCACAACCAAAACTATTTCTGGATTTTCATAAGGAGCAAAAACACCTACCCAGTTTTGATAAATTTCTTTAGAACCTATTTGCGCTGTTCCTGTTTTAGCAGCTACTTTTACTGGCAAAGAATTAAGTAAAAGAGCAGAACCATTAGAAAAAGAAACTGATTGTCTCATGCCCTCTCTTATAATTTCTAAATTCTCTGGGCTAATAAGATTATTAGAAATAATTTCTGGTTTTTTTTCTTGAATCAGCTCTTTTTCGGAATTAATAACCTGAGAAACCAATTTGGGCTTATAAAGTGTGCCATTATTAGCAATAGCCGAAAAAGCAGAAGCAATTTGGATAGGGGTGGTCAAAAGATAACCTTGCCCAATAGAGATATTATATGTATCTCCTAAATACCATATCTGTTGCGCTCTGGCCTGATTGGCAAAATATTCTTGTTTCCATTCTTCATCTGGAACTCTACCTTCAACCTCTCCCGGCAAATCAATACCTGTTTTTTGCCCTAACCCGAACTTCTCAAGATATTCTTTAATTTTATCAATCCCCAGTCCATCAAAATGTTTTGGTAGTCTTAAATCAGCAAATGATGGTCTAATATACCCACCTCCAATCATATAAAAGAATGGATTAACTGATTCAGCTAAGGCTCTTTTTATGTCCGATAATCCATGAAATTTCCAATCTACAAAACATTCTTTTTCTTTGCTATATATATTTTCCAAACAAAGTTCTAAAGGACAATAAAGTTGAGTATCTTCTTTAATAATTCCCTCTTCCAAGGCCGCACTGGCAATCAAGGGTTTAATGGTTGAACCAGTGGGGTAAAGCCCGCTGATTACTCTGTTAATCTGGGGATTATTTTTGTCGCTGTTAAGTTCATCAAATTCTTCTTGGGTAATGCCCCGAGCAAAAAGATTATTGTCAAAGGTGGGGAGAGAAACTAATGCCAGAATATTCCCATTTCTAGGGTCTAAAGCAACAACAGCTCCTTTCTCCGCATTCATTTCTTCCATTATTTTACGTAATTCTTGATCAACTTTTTTTTGGAGAGAAAAATCTAAACTCAAAATCAAACTATCCCCAGATTCAGGGTACTTAACTATTTCTCTGGAGATTTCTTCGCCTTGGGCTGTTCTCTCAATCTGGATTTCCCCTTTTCTTTCTTTTAAAATATTTTCATAAGATTTTTCTAATCCTTCTCTTCCTACGTAATCTAAGATTGAACAATTATCACATTCTTCAAGTTCTGAACCTTTTATCTTGCCCATATATCCTAAAACATGGGCAAGATCACAACTATCTTCATATTTTCTAATTGAATTTTCTCTTATTTCAAATCCTGGAAATTTTTCTGATTCTGCTTGTAAAGAAATTAATGCTTGATAAGACAAGTTCTTTGCTATTATTTTTTCCTCAGCATCTATGTCCACCTCAAAACCAATAATATGAGAAACATCTTTTATTATGTTTGCTTTTTTAATTTCGTCTTCTGGGAGCTTGGATATATCTAAAACTAAATCAAAACTTGATTGGTTCCAAACCAATTGTTCTAAATTTTTATCATAAATTACGCCTCGAGATGCTTGTAATTTTAAGACAGCAAATTTATTTTTCTCAGAAAGCAACTTATAATTATCCCCTTCTGCAACTTGAAGCCGAAAACATAAAATCCAAAGAAATACAAAAAGGGCAAAACAAATAAAGACAAAAATAAGAAAGATTTGTTTTGTTAAAGGAACTTCTAATTTCTTATCATACATTTCAAAGTTTTGTTTTTGCTTTTCTAAAAAACTGTCTAAAGCAATTTCTTCCATTCCAATTTCTTTAGCCCTGCTTTTAATTTTTCTATTTCTGAAAATTCCTTTCATAATTTAGTTTGAATTAAACTTAGTAAAAAATTATAAAGAATTAAACAAAAGGAAAACATAGCAATCAAATAGAAGATATTTAATTTCTGAAAGAATTTTAAAGATTTTTTAATAAGAATTGCCATAATTAAAAAAAGTAAACCGGAAACTCCTAAGGGCATTCCAGAATAAATATCTAAAATAAGCCCTGCGAAAAAAGATAAGGCAAGGCCTGATTTATGGCCTGAAATATTCAAAATAAAAACTAAAACTAAAACAAGGTTTGGAATCATTCCATAAACTGCGAAATGCGGCAAAAAACTTTGTTGAAATAAAACCAAAAAATAAATAAGTAAAATTAATAGCAGATCTTTTTTCATATCTCCTCTTTAGAAATAAAGTTTTTAATTACAAATAAAATTTCTGATAAATTATTTTTAAAATATGGCTCAATTTCAGCTTCCTGGAAAGTAGACACATCACTATTTTTAACATCTTTTACTTCTCCCACTAACAGTCCTTTTGGAAAAACCCCTGCTAAAATTGTAGTAAAAACAATATCTCCTTCTGCTATGCTTTTTTCTTGAGGTACGAGTTCAAGATTAATTTTTAAATTACCCTTTCCTTGTGCTAACCCATAAATCTCATCAACCTCTTCATCATTATCTCTCTTTTGTATCTCTACATCAAAATTACTCTCCTTATTTGAAATCAGCAAGACCCTTGAAAAATCTTTATATACTTTATCAATGCTTCCCACTATAACTTTCTCTTTAGTTATAACAGGCATACCTTTTAAGATGCCTATTTCTGCTCCTCCGGAAACAAGAATAAAATCCCCATTTGTTTCTCTGCTTATTGATTTAACCAAAATTAATTCAAATTCTTTATTTAATTCTAAATCTAGAACCTCTTTTAATTCTTGATTTTCTTTTCGCAAATTTCTAATTTCTTGAATATCAACCAAAAATCTTTGGTTTTGTTTTAAGATTTCTTGATTATCTTCTCGTAAATTTTTAGCCTCTAAAAAGGATTGGAGAAAGTTTGAAGAACTATCCCCTATTCTCCAAAAAAAACTTTGAACAGGAGAAGTTATATTATAAAAACTATTTTTTGTGGTATCCAAAAAAAACTTATTTATGGATATCAAAAGTAAAATAATAATTATTATTAAAACAACTTTATTAATTTTCATTTAAGTTTATGAAATTTATTTTATTATTATAATTATAACTAAAAAACTGTCAAAACTAAAGAAAAAACTCCCCCAAAGGGAGTTTCAAATTGTAACCATTATAAGAGAGCTACCTACTTTCGCAGGAAAACCTACTATCATCGGCCCTTGGAGATTTCACTTCTGTGTTCGGAATGGGAACAGGTGGAGCACTCCTGGCATAGCTCCCTTATAATAGTCGCAATTTTGAATTTATAATTACTAATTACCAGCCAATAGGCTTTATCTAAAAATATAATAGATTATTAGTACTCCTCGGCTGAATGAGTTGCCTCACTTACACCTAGAGCCTATCAACCTCATAGTCTTTGAGGAATCTAAGAGTTCTAATCTTGGGGTGGGCTTCGTACTTATATGCTTTCAGTACTTATCCTTTATTAACTTAGCTACCCGGCCATGCCGTTGGCACGACAACCGGTACACCAGAGGTTAACTCAATCCGGTCCTCTCGTCAATTTATTCTTGTATTTCTACAAGCTCAGACTATATCTTCACCCACCAAGCTTTTAAAAAACTAGATGGGGTCGACGTATTATAATGGTTTAATTCCTGTTTACCAGGTACCCATTATCTTGGCCTAAAGCCTCAGTCGTTACGGGGACAAATAAAATTCAAATCTTTAGAATTTAAATTTTTGTTTGTCTTCCCACGATATTACCTTAATATTCATTCAGTTCTCAAATTTATTGTATTATAAAATATTAGGACCACCAATATAATATAATCACTGCAACCAAATAAATAAATGAAGGTTTCATCGTTATTAGTCGAATTGTCATTACGGATTACTCCATAAAGTAGCAATTTCTTACTAGGATCAAATCCCCTCAAAACTCAACGCCTACGGTAGATAGGGACCAACCTGTCTCACGCTATTTATCATCTCACTTGTTACCAAGTGTATGGACTATACCACCACCCTTTACTCTAATTAGAATAAAGGGGACTAACGTATTGCAGAAGGTTTTAACTTCTGCCTTTTGCTTTAAAACAAAAAGTCTCTACAGCTGTCCAATATGATAATCAGACTTGCCTCGGTATTGTCCTTAAAACCAGATTGATAATTTATCAGGATTTCACCGATATTAGTTAGTTTTTTCAATAAGCATTACTGCTTAAAGCCGCCGTGTGTATCTCAATGTTTTAGGTTTATTTTATTATTGACGGTCTAAACCCAGCTCGCGTACCCTTTTAATTGGCGAACAGCCAACATGACTTCCCATAGTTACTTATGGCACAGACTATAACTTTACCTTTATGATTTTAATAAAGGTACCGACGTATTATAGAAGGTTATTTACTTCTATCCCGTGCTCGATCTAATCGAGCGAACGAAGTCGTTACGGGGTTATACGACAATTTGTAACGCATTGATGGAATAACATGAGAATATATTAACTTACAAAAATGTTTTGCATCTTTGCTCGGAATATATAAACGATATCCATCTTGAACCCAATGAATATTGGAATTAAGAGAAAAATTCCTTTTTAGGCATTTACTCAAAGTTATATTTTCTTTCTTTGTGAAGGACAAAGTATTAAGAAACATTCCATAGCAATCGTTGCGTCTTCCTCCATCGTCCATAAACCATACTGTTAAACTTAAAGGAGATTTTATTAATGAATATATTTTATCAGAAATAATTTTCTTATTTTTTAAATAGAAAATTTTATGAAGTTCTGTGAAAAATTCATTTATTCGTGTTTTAAATCTCCATTGAGTATGCAATTTATTATATCTGGAATCAAAAATTTTAAGAGAGTGCGGTTTTGAAGAAGTGAACTTCCGCAATTCTCTATATTTCCAGAACAGATACAATTTTTGTTTTTCAGAGTGCCCAATTTCCAAACGTGCATTTGTTTTAAGCATTGCTAAATGAGCATCTCCTAAAATAGTACCTATAATAATTGCTTTTTCTCTTGATAAAATCATTTTATTGTCGCAAACTTCCCACGATATTACCCACTATTCTAATAATATAGAATAATTAGGGCTTCACCGTTATTAGTCGATTTTACAAGGGCTTGATATTGTTCTTACCCTTGGAAGCTTCTTCACCTCCAGGATAGGATG
>Ga0265596_1000884_pt1 | contig 15484 bp, 13 predicted proteins | sample saktaG_FD_190143 | JGI IMG/M metagenome (GOLD analysis project Ga0265596, IMG submission 190143) | Saline water microbial communities from Sakinaw Lake, British Columbia, Canada - sak_2013_06_06_60m | ecosystem: Environmental > Aquatic > Non-marine Saline and Alkaline > Saline ...
GTCCTTGTTGTTATGAGAGGATGGAATTGATAGCTTATGTTAAACCTCCCCCCAAAAAAGATAAGGGGTTGATAACAGATTGGTAGGTTGGATTAGTTATGGTCATGAACGAAGTGAATTAACTTGATAAATATAAGATTCTTCTATGTCCTATGAGTAATAAATTATTAAGAATTATGCAAACAATTGCCTGAAGCATGGGTTTTATCACATTATCATTACTTAGTTATGGAATAATTAGAGAGTTTTAAAATGAAAGCAGGAAATGCACTAACTATTTTTTCACAAATTATTAATTTTGCTATTTTTATTTATTGCTCTAAATGGGTTTAATACCTTGGAGCTTGCTACGTGGGATTTTTATTTTGTTGTTATATTATTGCAATTAGAAATATTAGATGTCAATGGATTATTAATAAGTGCTTTTGGTTTATTAGAATCATTAGTAGCAAGTATTGTTTCAACTCTAGAAAAAATAAGAACTTAATTATCTAATAATAACTCATAATTCTCACCGCATCATAACTTCTAGCTTTGTAGGATCTTTTTTCATTTCTTTCACAATAGAAGCAGGACCAATTATTGTAAGTGCTCCTTGATGTCCAATTAAAACTTTTGCAACTCCTGCTTTAAATTTATTAAAAAAACTTTGTTTTTCACTATCGGAAGAAATAATAGCTAATTCAACTCCTTTAAATCCTTTAATATTTCCAATCATAATCATAGTATCTTCAATTAATCGAGTTTCTTCTTCAGGCCTAAGCCGACCTTGTAAAACAACAACTTTATTATCTAAAATAATTCTTAATAATTTTTTAATTCTTTCAACACTCTCTAAATGAGCAATCTCATTATAAGGCATAAACTGCAAGGTCAATCCTTTTATTCTTTTCTTAGACATTTCTTCTTTCTCCTCTTTTTATATATACCACATTATATATTTTTAAACCTATTTATTTAATTTTAAGCTTCTTTTTTATTAAGCTCTCTTACTTCACTTAATTTTCCTTTATTCATTTTTATCTCTAAACATTCTTCGCTAACTTAAAAACACTTTCATAAAACTCATCCATATTTTTCCCAAATTTAGCTGAAATCCCAATAACCTCATATTCAGGAAAAGCAGCTTCAATTTTTTTAATATCTGCTTTTTTTAAATCAATTTTATTTGCAACAACTAAAACAGGAATATTACGAGCAACTAAATTCCCAACTATTGTTATATTAACTTGTGAATAAGGATTTTCACTAGCATCAAGAACAACAATAACAGCATCCATATCATCCAACCACCTAATGGCTTCAACAATTCCTTGAGTTGCTTCTTTTGCTCTTTTTTGAGCTTTCTTTTTCTTCATTTTCTTTTTCATGAAATCTTCATAATCAATTTTTGTAGCAATTCCAGGAGTATCAATTAATTTAAATTTCAAATTTTTTTCTTTATATTTAATCTCAACCTCTTCCTTAAACTGAACTTGTCTTGTTTCATGAGAGATATTACTCACTTTTCCAATATCTTCACCTGTCCAGTCCTTACAGATTCTGTTTGCAAGGGAGGTTTTTCCTGCATTAGGAGGACCATAAAAACCCAATGCAATTTCTTTTTTTCTTTTAAAAAAAAGATTAAACATCCTCTTTGTAAAATCTCTTAATATTTTAATTGCCATTTTTTAATAATACCTTAAACTAATATCTTAAGAATCATTTATTAATATTTCTATTATGCAGAATCTTGAACAGTTAACATTTTTAGTAGAAATTATTACATCCCAGGTCTCTTTAAAGGACCTCTGGATTGAACCCCCATAGAACTTCCAACACCAGATGGAGCCTGCCCAACTCCAAACTTGCTCCCTCTTTTTACAATCTCTTGTTTAATTTTTTTAATTTCAATTAATTTAAATATTGGAATCTCCCACATTCCTGTTCTTTTTCCATTAAGTTTATTCCAAGTATAAATCATCTGCTCTTTATTCCAACCAAGAGGTTTAAGTTTATTAAAAATTTCTTGTTCACCCATTCTTTGATTCTTGCAATTATTCATAAAAGTAATTAAATTAAAAAAACGATTTTTATCTTTAAATAAATAAGATTCATAATATCTCTTATACCATTCTTGCAGTGCAATATAAACTGCAAATCCAATAAACAATAAAATCCCTAAAAATATAAGCGTTAGTTTCCAAGGCTTACAATCTACTCTACAATTTTTATAAGTCTCCCCACTATCACAAACTCCATTATTATTACAAAGTCCAACACTAATTCCAAATTCTAATTTTCTAAACTCAGGAGAAACATAAAAAGGAGGATTTAAAAATTCTACTTTTTCAGGATGTAAAAACTCAATTGTTTTTTGTTCACCACTTGTTAATTCAGAAAATCTAATTCCATAATTATTTTCATCAATATCTCTTTCACGATAATCCTCTCCTTTTTTAAATTTAATATTATTTATATCTCCTTCTATTACTATAAAAAATTCATCAATATCCTCTTTTGGATCCAATACCAACTTAATCTCAGAAAGTAAAACTTTTTCACTTTCATCTTCATAATAAAATAAATATGTTTTAGATTCAAAACTAATCTCAAGATTTTCACTTAACCATTGATTAATTGAATTAGTATATTCAACATTACTTCTTTCTTCTTCAACATTCCCTACATCAAACTTATCTAAAACAGATGTATCTAATCTTTCTTCACCTAAAACAAAACTCCCTGGTTTAATTACAATTCCAGAATCAAATTTATAAGGCACTTTTAAGGTTATTAAATCTGTCATAATTTTCACAAGCTCTTCTTCATCTGTTTCAAATAACTGCTTATACTTTTCTTCCAGCCTATTCACTGCACTTTTTAAACTACCAACATCTTCAATTTGATTAATTCTTTTTTTAATCCAATCAGGAAGAATTCTTATCTGATTTTCAACATTTTCTAAATTTGTTTTATATTCTTTAATTGTTCTATTTATAGCATCATAAGGATGAGCAATATTCAAATTAACCATCCTCCCTGAACTACCTAAATTATTTGAAACATTAACAATAAGTTCAAAATCTCCCATTTGAGTATAAGTATGTTCTATTTTATTTTCATTAGTTGTTAATAATGGGGTGCCATCTCCAAAATCCCAATTATAAGTTAAATTTCCATAACCCCCTTCCAAAATTATTCTAAAAGTTGTAGGAACTAAATAAACAGGGTTTGAAGGACTTACACTTTTTATTTTAGGAATACTTTTAATATTAATATCTTCTTCTATTTTTTTATCTCCAATCTTTAAAACAAGCTCTTCTTGACCAGCATCATTTGGAACAAGTATATTTACTTTTTCTAATCTTAATTCCATAAAATCAGAACTTATCAAAGCAGGACTTTCTTCAACCTCATAAAAACTCATTATTGGATCTTTATGAAGACCTCCCGAAGTATATCCTAAGTTTAAATTAAAAATATTTAAATCTTGAATAACTCCTGAATAAAACCTTATAGGAACAATACACTCTGGATCACATTCACTATCATATCTACGATCAATGTAATCTCCAATATCTTCTATTAAATTTATATCTTCTCCAATTAACATTAACTGATTATCAAATTTAAATTTTTTAACAGAATTGTATTTTAAAGGTTTAACAAAAATTTCAAAATCATGTTTACATGAGATTGTGTCGCTTCCATCTTCACAACCTGTTCTATCTCCTTCAGTACCTTGTCCAACATACCCACAAACATCATTATCTTCAAAATTTATTTTATATTCACTAGCATTTCTAGCTTCTGCAAGAATACAAACATCAACTTCTGTTTCTCCTTCTAAATCTTCATCTAAACTAATATCACATGAAATTTCTCCACTTCCATTAATAGATGCAACACAATTTGCTCCACTACCTCCCACATCTAAACTTATACGAAAATCAGCATATCCACTTCCAATAACTTTTGCTCCTAGTCTATATCCTTTCATGGCAGGAATTATTATTTTTCCACATAAAACACTTGTTCCAATTATAGTGCTATTAATTGAATCATCTGGTTCATAACAACCATAAGGTTTTTCAATATTGCAAGTTTCTTCTGAAACTTCTTTTGCTTTCCACTCAATATCATCTTCATCTAAAATATCAATCATAAGAGGAGTTATACATGATTTTTTGTCATCAGTCGAAATCTCAAAACTAAAATCAGTTATCTGACTTATATTGCCTGTTAATTTAATTCCAATAATTTTTGTCTCTAAAATATTTAAAGAAAAAACTTTAGAACTAGCTTCACTACCTTTAGTAGAATATTTTGAATTACAATCAAAAGGAAAACATGAACAATCATCAGATAAATAACACCCAATTCCATTTTCATTTAAAAAATTAATAAGAGTCATATTTGAATCAAAACCTCTAATCAATGAATTAGCAGGCTCATTATCTAAACTAAAATTTACCCAGCCCCTTAAAACTTCTCCAGGACCATAACTAAAATCTATTTCATGAGATTCCTCCCCAAGTTCAACACTTGCTAATATGAATCCTAAAGATAAAACTAAGAATAACCCTATAATCAAAATTAAATTTATTTTTCTACACCTCATTTTATTTTTATTTTCTCCTTAACATAACCCCATAAATTCCTATTAAACTTAAAATAACAACAACAAAATTAACCCAATTAAAAAAACTTAATTTAACAACATGTTCACATGAGATTGTGTCGCTTCCAGACATCTCACAATTATCTTTTTCTACTCCTTCATCTCCATTCCAAACACCAAACCAACTTCTTAAAACATAATCATCACCTTCAAGACAATCTCCTGTATAAGAAATATCATAAGTACATTTTCCTGTTAAAGGTGGATTATTAACTGTACAAATTGGATTATACACACTAAAATCTACACCATAATCCCAACTTTCATAAGGAATATCAATTTTATTCATAACCCTGTGATCTGCAACAGCTTTACATATATTATCATCCCATTCACAATAACATGAAACATACTCCTCACAATTAGAACCATAAGGAAGAGTATAATCACAACCATCTTTAAATAGTGTAGTAAAACTTATCATACTATTTAATTCATTTTTTGCTTCTTCTTCATTTCCATTACAATCATCTTCTTCCTCAAAATCCTGACATTTATAATCCCCACTATAAATACACTTCCCTTCACTATTACATGAATAATATAAAGGACAACATTCAGGATAAGCATCTCCTTCAGGAGTTATCCCATTTGGTTTAAGACAATGATTTAAACTATTTAATGCATAAGAAGATTCAACCCAATAACTTTCACCAAACTGACTTCCAGAAATAAACTCTAAATCAAGTTCATCTTCAATAATAAAACAAACAGGTTCTTCAAAATAAACATTAAAAAAACTTAATGTTGATGAAGTTAAAGATTCAAGGCCAACATTAAAATCAATACTAAGATTTGTTTTATATCTTTTTACACTTGGAAAATTTCTAGGAAAACTTATTCCTATTTGAGTTAAACTAGGATTATCATCAAAAACCCATGAAAAAATCATTCCAATATATCCTATAGGCTCAGGAGGGTCAGGATTAACATTAATTTGACAAGCAGGATATGTTGGTGAAGGGTCAGTAGGATAACATCCTTTTGTATTTAAAGTACAATTACCACTTAAACAATTTATATTTCTTTCAGTTATCACTCCTCCTGTATCTTTTACCACATATTCAATAACATAACTACCACTTGCATCAAACTCAACCCTTCTTCCCTCATTACTATAAAATTCAGGTTCATTAATATAAGCTAAAACATATTTTTCAGATATTTCAGAATCAGAGAGCTCTGGAGTTAAACTTGAATTCAAAATCAATATAGATATCTTAGATCTATTAACCAAACCTCTATCATCTTCAACAGTTAAAATTATATCTTTTTGCCCAACATCTTCCTGACTTTCATAAGCATATAAAAAACTTTTATTTCCAAGATTTAAACTATCTCCTTTTTTTACAACCCCATTTCCTAAATCCCAAGTATAATTAAATTCATCATCTACATCATAACCTTCATGATTAAAATTTAATTGCTCTCCTAAAAAATAAATCTGCCTAGTTTCAGGACTTGTTATTATAGTAACAGGAGCAGTATTATGTTCTTCATCTGAAACAGTTAAAACTTGATTATCATCTATATCTCCATCAATATCTTCTCTAGAATCAAACTCTTTTCCATTTATTGTTGCAATAAAATAATACTCTCCATCTTCCCAACTTCCATCTTCTTTTTTCCCTACTTTCCAAGTTGTAAAACCTCTAGTTTCAAACTGAGCTACTTTTAAACGACGCCAAAATGATAATATTTCAAATTTTCTATAAATTGTATACTCAATCTCTTGAGTCAACCCTGTTCCAGGAACAACCAACTTAACTAAATCATCTAAATCAGCATTAGTTATTGGAACATTATTCATATTTTCCCAATGAGGTCCTGTAACAGAATATGATTTACAACAAACAGCATAATTATAATTAGAACTTGCACTTGCATCTGAAATATGAGCATTAGTTTCACTAGATAATTTAACAACAATTTCTTCATCAGCATCACAACTTCCTCCTTCACCAACAACATGACAATTTAAATTACCATAACAAATAGGAACATCATAATCAACAGATTTTGTTATAGAAGCATGAGCATTATTTATAGCACTTAACCATAAAACTAAATTATTTGGATTATCTACATCACCTTTACATTCATGAGGATTATCTGCAGGGTCAAAAACATATGCTTCTCCAAAAATTTGTTCATAACAAATATTATAACTATAATCAGAATCATCATACAAAGCACCATGAGAATTATCAGAACTAGCTAATTTCATTATAACTTGATTTTCTGGACATTCATATACACACTGCCCAGTTTCTTCATTACAAACATAATCTTCTCCATATTCCTGTTCACAAGAACCTATTGACTCTCCACAATCTAATTTATCACCACAATCATTTGTTATTATCCCACACACTCTATCATCACAACTTAATTCAGCACATCCCACTTCATAAAACTTAAAATCTTTTATAGCTTGTTTAGAATATCTAACTCCCGTTGTACTATAAAATCCTATCTTAGAATTAGCATACTTTTCTTCATCTGAACCTAAAATTGTATAATCAATTTGTTTATCATTATCAATATGAACAATAACATGCCCATTATCAAAATTAACAATTACATCATGCCAATTTCCATCTTTTACTCTGCTATCTTCTACTTCAACTAAATGATTTGAAAAACCATTTTTTATTAAACCTACTGATGATGAAAAATAACTAAAATCATCATAAGTATTTTTCCAATTATCCAACTCAATAGCATACCCTATATTTGGACCTTGTGCATTAAATAAAAACCAGATCCCATCTGCAGTAAGATAACTACTAATAGCATCTCTTCCAGTATAAAAACTAAATTTTGCAATCCATTTTCTTAATTCAGGCGAATCATCTGATTCAGGCAAATCATAATCTTTAACAATCATTTTAATATCTAAGTCAGCCATCGCTTTTGTTAAAACAAATGCTTTTTCTCCACCATCCCCTTCAATAAAACCAACATTAGATGAAGAACCTCCATATCTTTCAATATTCCATTTACCATTTGCATCTGGGCTTGTTAAAAAATCTTCTTTAAAAACAGGAGCAATACATCTGTCATCAAAACAAATTTCATCATCATCACTACTACATTGAGAATCATCTGAACATTCAATTGCACTAACAACTCCCATTAAAAAAACACTCATTAATACAACTAAAACCAAATTTCTTATATACCTCATTTTCATATTCTTTAAAGAAAAAACAAGTTTATAAATTCTACGATATTTTGAGTTTCATAGCATACTTTACTTTATTGAAAATAAAAAGATTAAGAAATCAAGAATCCTTATTAAAACTTATACTTATTAGTATCTAACGAAGTGCCTCGACAAAGTCAGGCACGAATCTATCTATTTTTACAGTTTTCTTTTATTTATAGTTTTTTGTATACTTCATTATTCTAAACATCAACAATCTGGCATATAGATCTTTTTCCATTCTCTTTTATGTACATATCATTATAATTAACTGCTTTAACATCTTTTTCACCATCAACCCCTCCAAACAAAAAACCTTAATTTCCTTGTCCTAGCTTCAGGATAATCAGTCAAGTTTGCACTCATAATTGTTTCACTAACATAAACTTCTCTATCATTAGGAGTATTATCATTACAAATTTCATCAACTTCACAAATATTTGTTGTAAAATTCCATGTATTTGGAATATTCTTTAGAATAAATTTATTTACTTCCTCTGTTTCTCCCCCAATCACTTCATTTCTCAAACTCTCATTTTTACTTATTATTTCAAGAATCTGAATTTGCTTTTCATAAACAACATCAGAGATATCTATTTTTTCAACTTGATTTGACATTATAACTAAAACAGCTCCAAATACAATTAATATTGATATAACAGCTTCAGTAATCCTAATCCATGCTTTTTTATTCTTGTTTTTCATTGTCTTTTACTTTTTTCTAAATTTATTTTTCATCATTTTATTCTTTTCTCATTCCCCCACTCTTCTTTCAACCAACACTTCTCTCCATATTTTATCATTTTCTTTTTTTAATATCTCACCAAACTTTTATATTTAATATCATCTCATAAATCTCTGCTTTATTATCCATAACTCTGATAGGAATATCTTTTGAAACAACATCAACATTTTCAGGAATTTTTTTATTAACAATACTCCATTCATCTACCCTCTCTTCATCCATATCCCTAAAATTAAATAAAAAATCTCTAACTTCTAAAGCTTGTTTTAAACCAGAATAATCTGTTTCATATCTTTCTTTCAAATCTTTAATTTTTTCCTCAACAATTATACTCTCTTTAGTATAAAGACCTAAACTAAAATTTCTACTTTCTTTACTTAATGTACAACTAATCTTCCCTCTTTTTTGATCATCAAAAAAATCTCCATAATAAATTATATATCTTCGAGGATTTTTTAAATCCTGAACCTCAATAAAATTATCTCCATATTCATCATTAACATTATCAAGAGAATAACAATCATCACTACTATTAACAATAACAGATAAAACTCCAATCTCAGAACTAATTTCACTAATAATTTCTTCCTGAATATCTATAATAACAGGCTCTTGTTTTGTTTTTAAAAAAGGATTCATAAATATAAAAATAAAAATTAAAAAACCCACAAATAAAACCATTGATAAAATTATTTCCACATGTCCTTGCGCACGAATCCCAATTCTTTTATTAATTTTCATTTTCCTCTTTTCTGATACTACACTCTTTTTATATTATAAATAATCAAGTGGGCTTTTTATATTTAACATTTTCTACAGAAGATTACTTGATGATTGATGCTTCTTTTTCCAACCTCATGATAATCACTTATTAACTCTACTACAATAATTCTTAAAAACCCATTTATTATATATTTTTATGCCAGAACAAAATGAACAAAATATGCCAAAAATTCCAGAGGGTCTTGAAAAAACAATAAGACAAAGATCTAAAGATGTTACAAATGCAAGATTAGCATCACTTCCTTCAGAAGATATTAGAAGACTTTATACTTCAGAAGTTGGGATAATAGAGGGTCGGTTTAATATCCAGTATGGAGATCATACTACTTCTGTTGAATTTAATGCAAGAATAGATTTATCAAGATATAAAGGAACAATACAATTTGAATGCGATCTTCCAGATTCTGTAGATCCCTTTTCTATCCTTTTAATTAATACAGATAAATCTGCTTCTGAAATCGAAAGATTAGATCCTCGTGAAAAAAACGGTCTTCTTGCAGAATTAGATTACACCCCTATTGTTGCTCAAAAAACTCAAAATGGCTTTGATGTACCTGTCAGATATCCAGACCAGGAAGAACAAATAGCAAATACTCAAAATCAAATGTTTTTACAATATGTTTTAAGAGATTAAACAAAATCTTTCTACTTTACAACAAATTCTTATCTATAATATCTGGTATAACCTCTTCATCATTAACAGGAATCATAGGATATTTTTTATTATTAAAATCTTCTTTTGTAAACCAAATAATTTTTTCAATTTCCCTTCCAGGATTTAATTTCCCTTTTATCTTAGCAATGTAAATTCTACTTTTTGTCATACAATTCTTATGATAAGTTGATTTGTAAAGATATTCCTTGAAAAATTCCATTGAAATTAAATTTGCATTTATTTCTTCTTTTAATTCTCTCTGTAAACACTCTTTATCAGACTCTCCTTTTTCTATTTTTCCTCCAGGAGTCCACAATTCATCATGCTCTTTCCCTTTAACTAATAATAATTTTCCTTTTTCTACAATAAGAGCACCAATTCTCGTTTTTTTATTTTTTATTTTCCTCTTTTTCAGTTCTTGTTAGTTTAATGCACTCTTTAATTCAATCATTTCTTTACAACTTTTTGAAAAATCTATTTTTGGATTACCTTTTTTCAAGCTTCTTAAAAGATCTATAACAGATTTTTTTGAGAAGAACTTCATCATAAAAGTTTCTTTACTTCTGTCTTTTAATGTTATAATTAGTGGTTGATGTAATGAATTTAATCCAGACTCTTTTCTAAAACCAACAATTAAATCTACAGATTTAATGTTTAAGATTTTTATTGGGTTTCTTTTCTTAAAAATAGCGAATATAAATCCTAAACCTAATATAAATTTTAGATCTAGTTCATATTGTTTTGGAAAAACGACTTCTCTATCTCGAATAAGGATATTTGAATTAATTAGAATATATAAAAGCCAAACAAAATCAAAAATTAAGATTATTATAACATAAATTATTGAAGCAGTATCATAGAGATTACTCAAAATTCCATAAATTAAAGTTACAAATACAACTGATAGAATTACAAAAAGAAACCAAACCATTGGCCCAACAAAAAATCTTTTTCTCTCTACCATATAATTATAATAAAATAATTGTTATTTAAATACTTTGAGATAATAGAGTTCCCATCTCTTAGTCCTTTAGACATCTAATTAAAATCAAAGATTTTCTTCACCACTCCTCTCAAACTCTCTCAACCCAAAAAAACCTTTGCCCCAGTATTTATTAAAACAGCTAATAATAATAAAATAAATGAATGTCTTAAACCTGCTTTAAGACTTCCTTCTGATAATTTTCCAATAATTAATCCTGTAAAAAAACCTTGCACAATTAAAAGCCATAAAAAAGGTCTTGCTAATTCTTCAGGACTTGCTCTTTGACCTCCCCCCATTAAACCCCCTAAATCTCCACCTATCTCTGAACTATTCATGCTCCCCATGTCTGACAAACCAGAAGCAATTGGAAGAATCTGAAATTCCATGACAATCATTATAACAATAAAAATCATAAAAATAATATATCCCTGAACAACAAGAGTATACATAGCAGATTTCCTCTCCTTTTTCAAAATCTGAATTTGAGAAACAGAATGAACAACAGCATCTAAAATATCTTCTATCTGCCCGCCTGCTTTTTCAGATTCACTTATTATATTTATTGCCTTAGAAATAATATCACTTCCAATATCTCTTGCAAAAGTTTCAAAAGCAACTTTAATTGGAATTCCAATTGAAATCTGATTTGCAAGTTTATTAATATGTGAATTTAAAGCACCATAATCTTTTGTTTGAATATTTAAAATAGACTTGCTGATTGGAGTTCCTGCCCTAACATTTTCAACAAGATTCCTTGAAAATTCTAAAAACATCCTCTCTTTTTCAGCCATTTTATTAGACTCAAAAATTAAAAACAAGAAAAAAGGAAATCCAGCAATAATAAATGAAATTCCTAAAACAAAATAAAGAATATTTCCTCTAAGAAAAATAAGAGCTAAAATAATTGTTATCAAAGCTACAACTAATCCCATTATCTCTGTTTTATTTATTTCAAATCCAAATATTTTTATATGTTTCATTTTATTACATCACAGGTTGTTTTAATTTTAAAAAAACAAGGAAAAGTACATTTAATCCAACTACACTTAAAATCAATAATACACCTAAAGCATTTGTTGTTAAATTAAAAACATTGCCCATCATTCCAGTACTCCCAATTATAACAAAAATCATCAGCAAAACCATTGGAGCAGCAATAGCAATACTAATATAAATATCCATAAAAGTTTCAGAAACTTTAGTATATTTCTCTCTTTCTAGTCTATAATCAAATAACATTGTTTCAGCATGTTTGCTTAAAAATTTATGCAAATCTCCCCCAGAACTTATTGTCATAGCTAAACCATTTAGTAATTCTTTTAATTTTATTGATGGTGATGAAGCAGATATATCTCTTAATGCACTGATAATATCTTCTCCATGAAAATTAACTAAATTCATTAATTTTTTTAATTCAATACTTGTATATTTATACTCTCTTCCTTTTAAAATTATTTTAAAAATATTTGTAGGTTCTATTCCTGAAGAAGCTATCGCAGACATATGTATTGTAACAAAAGGAAGCTCCTGGTCTATTTTTGCACCAAGATTTTTTGCTTCACTTGAAGGATAAAAATAAAACAAAGCTCCTGTAACTAATGGAACAGCAAAAATAATCCAGATAAATTTAAAAAATCTCAAAAAAACAGATTCATTTGCAAAACTAATAAAAGGATATAAAATACTCAGATTAAAAAATAATAATAAAATAAATAAAAAAAGCCCTGCAAAAAAAGCAAGAAAACATGTTAAAAAAATCATTGAAATATAGCTTCCAATAATAAATCTTGAATTTATTTTTCTTAAATTTCTGTTTAAATTTTTAAAATATCCTTCAGCAACAAGTTGATTTGAAAAATTTCTAAAAAAATAATTTGATATTTTAGAATAAAAAAATGGTTTCCCAATAACACTAATTGGTTTTTCAACAGCATATTTTTTCTTTAGTTTATTAATTGAAAGTCTGCTCTTACTTAAATTTTCTAGAAATTCTTTTTTATCATCATCACTAATCACAAGAGAAACCTCCTCTTCTTTAGATGGTTTATATATAATTTTTGTCATTGACTTTTTTTGAATCTCCTTGCCTTCACCCTCACTTAAAAATTTCTTATAAAATCCAATCCTATTAACAAGGTCAGGAATAGAATTATTTAAAATTTTTAATTGCTTGGTTAAAGCATTATTAACATTTTTAAGCAATTCTTTTTCATTTTTATTTACAAAAGTTTTTTTATCTGTCTCTAAATTATTTATTAATTCAAATTGATTAGAAAAAACATAAAGCTCTCTGACTATTTCTTTAATATGCATTATATTTTTCTTAAGTTCATCTGCACTCATTTTTTCCATTACTCTCCTTATTTTATCTTTCCTTCACCCCTGTTTTTATCCCTCCCAATATCTTATCTTTTTTTATCTAATTTCTTATTTTTATCAACACTTTATCCAGCCATCTCATTTATTTTTCTTTGACATTTTATAATCTCTTTTTTAGCTTTAATAAAATCCTCACCATTATTTTTATTAAAAGATTCTTCTAATTTACCACTAAGAATTTCCATATTATCAACTAACTGCGCTATAATCTGCATTTGTTGAACATCTAACATTTTCCACCTCTTTGATTAATAGAAATAAATATTATAAGTTTATTAAAGTTGTGATTTCATCCATCTTTACGATTTAATATGTAATTTTAAAAAACTCTCTCAAACTCCCCTGCAACCCAAAAGCAGCCATCACAGCAACAGGATTTTTATGATACTGATTAATTATTTTCTGAGTTTGTTCAAAATCAAAAACTTTTCTCCTCTGCATTTCAAATAAAAGTTTAGCCCTTTGATAAAGTTCTTTATTCAACTCTTCAACACTCTTCCCATATCTTTTTGATATTTTTTCAAAAACCTTGCTTTCTTTTTTAAAATAAAAAGCATTTTCAGCAGCATTCCAAATAAAAGGTGTATTTGTTAATGCAACCCCTTTATCATCAACATGAACTATCTCAACAATTTCCCTTAATTTTCTTGTTTCTTGTTTTTTTATAACAGCATGAGTCATTATTGCAACAGCATCTAATGTATTTATTAAAGTAGGAGAAAGTTCAATTGGAGGAGTTTCTAATCTTTTTATTAAAGTATCTACAGAATCTGCATGAATAGTCCCAATGGACGAATGTCCAGAAGCCATTCCCTGAAACAAAACAAATGCTTCTTTTCCTCTAACCTCTCCAACAATAACATAATCTGGATTTTGTCTAAAAGAATTTTTCAATAAACTAAACAAATCAACTTCTCCTATTTTTTGAGAACCAAAAGACATTCTTGCAACACTTGGAAGCCAGTTTTCTCTTGGAAGTCTTAGTTCTCTTGTGTCTTCAATTGAAACAACTCTTGCTTCAGGAGGTATAAAAAAAGCAATTGCATTAAGAAGAGTTGTTTTTCCAGAAGCTGTTCCTCCTGAAATTAATATATTTGACTTATGCTCAAGCAAAATCCAAAAATAAGCAAGCATTTCAGGACATAATGTGTTCATATTAAGTAATTGAATAGGTGTCCAAGGGATTTTTGTAAATTTTCTTATTGTAAATGTGGGCCCTCTACTTGAAATATCAGTTGTATAAGTTGCATTAACTCTTGAACCATCAGGCAAACTTCCATCTAACAAAGGATTTGCATAAGAAACATATTTCCCACATCTTTGAGCAATTTTTTCAACAAAACTTGAGATTTGATCAAGAGATTTATAAACAATATTTGTCCTCATACTTCTATAAATCCTATGAACAACATAAACAGGAGTGTCAACTCCATTACACTCAATATCCTCAATAAAATAATCCTTGATTATCGGCTCAATTTCATTTAAACCAACAAAATCTCTAAATAAATAATAAAATATTTTCTTATAACTTTCTTCACTCATTTTCAAATCAAGTTCTTCAATTAATAATCTTGAAGTTCTATCTATATAATCAATCATTGATTCAATTGTCTTTTCAACTAAAACATTAACATTAATCAATTCTTTAATACTTCCTTCTAAACTTTCTAATAATGATTTTTCATTTTCATCCAAAAGAGGTTCTTCAATTTCATAAATTAACTCTCCTTGTTCTTTATCCCAATAAATATGAACACTAACATAAGGAGAAATAAGAGTATATCTAACATTTATCTTTGTTTTGTCCTCTATTTTTGGAAGAGGAGGTATAGTTGGATTCACATTAATTTTTATCTGGCTCATATTTCACCTCTTTGCTTAATAAATTAAACTATAAAATTAAAAATATAAAAGAGTATTTAAAAGTTTACAAATCAAGGCGCTGTCCGGAAAGACATAAATTTCAATCTTCAACAAAAAAAAGTTTTGCTCTAATCTAGTGGCTTTGCCTACTAGGTTCTTATTTTTATTATTAATTATCATCCTAATATTATATAGAATAG
>Ga0265596_1000886_pt1 | contig 15467 bp, 16 predicted proteins | sample saktaG_FD_190143 | JGI IMG/M metagenome (GOLD analysis project Ga0265596, IMG submission 190143) | Saline water microbial communities from Sakinaw Lake, British Columbia, Canada - sak_2013_06_06_60m | ecosystem: Environmental > Aquatic > Non-marine Saline and Alkaline > Saline ...
GCTAGCATTTGCATGGTATTAACTGAGTTAGTTTTTACTAACTCCAGCCAACCACCAACCGATTCATTTTGCAACATGTTTTAAGTGCCTCATACTGTAAAGTATACCAGTGGCCAGTGCATTTATTGTAATTTATTCCCAAAATGATAAAATTGTTTAATGAGTGGGGCACGTAGCTCAGCTGGTTAGAGCGCACCGTTCACATCGGTGAGGTCTGTGGTTCGAGTCCACACGCGCCCACATGACAATTCAGGAATTTCGCGACAATGTAAGGCCGAATATGAAGCTTTCTGTGGATGGCAAGGATTTTTTAGTTGAAGAAATCATAAAATTTAGATTCGACGACGGGAATTTTTATATAAAATGTATACTGAGCGATGGGTATGTTTTTGCTGATGACTTGGAAAACAATATGTTTTTATTAGTAAAGGAAGTAAAAACTTTATTTACTTATCCCTTTCCTCAGGAATTAGAACTTGACGGAAAAAAATTAGTTTTTTTATATGAGGCTTGCGCCGTTGCGGAAGAAGTTAAAGGAAAAGAAATTTGGAAAAAGGGATATAGTGAAACATTTTGGGATTATAAATCAGAAGATGGAAGTTATTTAAGTTTGGGCGTTGATAATAAAACAAAAGAGCGCCTAGATTTTTGCGGAAAAATTATAGATTGCGATTTGGTTAAATTATATGATAACGCAATTTAAAAAATTAGTTTGGACAGAACACTCTAAAATAAAAATGCGGCAATACGGGCTTTCAAAGCAAAAGTTGTTGGGAATACTTTCTAAGCCGGAAAGAAAAGAGCAGGGGATTGTGCCCGGTACCACGGCCGTAATGAAAACGAACAAAATTTTTTTTAAGGCGAAACAAACGACTCTATCCGGAGCGTGGCAAAAGCCACGTAAGGCTCCGGGAGAGATATGGTTGATGTTTAGAGATACAAACCCTTCGGGACCCAAAGGGTACCCCTCAGGGCAGGGATTTAGAAAAATAATTAGCGCTTGGCGATATCCAGGAATTTCTAGGCCTGGAGAGGAAATTTCAGTCCCAGACGATATTCGTCAGGAACTACTAAAAGAAAATGATAACGAGTAAAATTTTAGGTTATGTTTTATTAATAGGGGGATTGTTGCTCATCATTTGCGTTGTATGGCAAACGTACAATATTTTTACTGATAAAGCTTCGGCTCCGTCTGTTTTTAAAACCGCGCCGCTGTCTGTTGAAAAAGTCGGGGCGCAGGATATCCAGGGCCAGATAAACGAAGCTGTTAAAAAACAGATTGGGCAGATTATTTCCCCCGATAGCATTACTAAAGTGTTGAATTTGGCAGCATGGTTCATGCTGGCGTGGATTTTAATTGTTGCCGGTGGCGTATTGTCGGGAATTGGTGTAAAATTAATGAAATAGAATGGAAACCTCCGAAAAAGACAATATAATATCTTCCTGGTTTTTTTGGCAATTTTATGAAATGCCTAAATTTTTGTTGTCTGTGTGGAATAATTATTTTATGTTTGCCTTAAATTTTTTTTCACTACCATTGCTCCTCAAAACTTTTTTTTCTCCCTGGAGGAGATATAGATGGAAATACCCGAGAGCGCTTGATTTTGCAGAATTTTTTAACACTCTTATTTCTAATGCGTTTTCGCGTATTTTGGGAGCCATAATGAGAATTATTCTAATCCTCGCCGGAATTTTATTGCAACTGTTTGTTGCAACAGCGGGATTAGCGGTTTTTATATGCTGGCTGGCGTTGCCGTTTATTGTTGCGGCAGGTTTTTTATTTGTTTTTATTTATTAGCGCGATTATATTAATAAAATTATAGCGATGGCTTTCATTTTCGACACAAACAAAACGGCGATATCGCAGGCGGTAAAAAGGGAAAAATTTCCTCTTTTTATGTTCGCCGGTTTTTTGAGCCGGTTGTTTTTTATTTTATTTATTTTATCGCTGGTTTTTATTCTCCTCTCATTTTTTGGGCAGGTTTCAGGAAATTTAGCCATAAAAACGCCGGTTTTGTTTTTGGTGCTTTACTTTATTTTTTGGGATGTTTCCTTATTCGTAAATTTGAAAATAAAGAACCCGGAATTATCAGTTAAACTTTCAGGCGCCGTTTTGAATATAGATAAGTATAATTTGGCAGAATTTTTAAGCTTCGGTATGGCCGGCACGGTGGCGGCGTCATTAAAATTTTGCGGGAAAAGGAATATTCCCCTTAATTCAACCGCACTTTTTTATTCTGCGGTAAAAGGCAGCAAAGAAGCGGCAATAATTTGCTTCAGGTTGGGGATAGATACTAAAAAACTTGAATCAGATTTGAAAAATTATTTGGAAAAAACTCAGAAGCATCCGGCCATGCCGGACCAAGGAGGACAATTGTCCGGGGCTTTTTCTGAAGATTTTCAGGAAACAATAGTAGAAGCTGCAAGTATTTCCAGCGCCAGAGGACACGACAAGATTGGAGAAAAAGAAACTTTGATTGCTTTGGCAAAGCACGATGAATTTTTTAAAAAAACTTTAATCGAGTTTGATCTAAAATCTGAAGATGTGGAAAATATAACTTTATGGTTAGATTCCGCCGAAGAATCGTTGGAAAAAAGCAAAAAGTTTTGGTCAAAGGAAAATTTAGCCAGGCAGGGTTCTATGGGAAAAGATTGGGCGTCGGGATACACAATAACCTTAGATCGGTTTTCTACCGACTGGAGAAAAGTTGTTTCTGCCTGGAAGGTAAGAGAAATTATAGGGCATGAAAAGGAAATAGAAGAAGTGGAAATGATTTTGGCAAAATCCAACCTGTCGAATGCTTTGATAGTTGGAAACCCGGGAACCGGCCGAAAGAGCATAATCGAGGCGCTGGCGCAGAAATGCTATTTGGGAGAATCATTGCCGGAATTAAACGCCAAAAGGGTTGTAGAGCTCGACATGGTGGAGTTGTCTGCTATGGTGCAAAATTTTGAAAAACTGGAGTCAACCTTAGACCAGATATTTTTTGAAGCTATGGCCGCCGGAAACGTTATTTTGGTAATTGATAATTTAGAAAATTTTGTCGGGCAATCGGTCCAGAAGGCGGGGGCGGTTGATGTGTCGGGCATATTGTCAAAGTATCTGGCGATACCAAACTTTCAATTTGTAGGCATCACCACTTACGAAGGTCTTCATAAGAATATCGAGCAAAACCCTTCGTTCGCGGATTTTTTCAGAAAGGTTGAAGTATCGGAAGTTACCGAAGCCGAAACAATAAGAATTCTTCAATCAGCCGCATTGGAAGCGGAATATAAGCATAAAATTTTTATATTATATCCGAGCATCAGAGAGATTGTTAATCTAACCGCCCGGTATATGCCCAGCCTGCCTTTTCCAAAAAAGGCGCTGGATATTTTAGACGAAGCTGTGGTGTATGTGCAGTCGCATAAAGAAAAAGTTGTGCTTCCTCACCACATTGCCGAAATTGTTTCTGATAAAACAGAGATACCTATTGGAAAAATGGCGGCAAAAGAAAAAGAAACTCTGTTAAACCTGGAAAACTTAATACATCAAAGAATTATTAATCAAGAAGAAGCGGTTAATGAAATATCAATTGCGATGAGGCGGGCGAGAATGGGGATTGCTTCTAAAACAAGGCCTATGGGAACATTTTTATTTTTAGGCCCTACCGGAGTCGGTAAAACAGAAACAGCAAAAGCGTTGGCGCAGATATATTTTGGACGACCCGGGGTACCCCTTGGGTCTTCCCCTGAAAAAATGATACGGCTTGATATGTCAGAGTTTCAGGCTATTTCAGACATACCTCGGCTTGTTGGCGCCACCTCGCCCGTAGAAATGCAGGGACTTTTAACAACCCCAGTAAGGGAGACTCCATTTTCTCTGCTTTTGTTAGATGAAATTGAAAAAGCCCACCCTAATATTTTGAACTTATTTTTACAGGTTTTAGACGAGGGGCACATAACCGACGGCCAGGGCAGAAAAGTTGTTTTTACAAACACTATAATTATTTGCACTTCAAACGCGGGAGCTGATATGATTTTTAAACAAGTTGAGTCCGGGCAGGCATTAGATAAGGATAAATTATTAGACACTCTTTTCGATAAAAATATTTTCAGGCCCGAATTTGTAAACCGTTTTGACGCAACCGTAGTTTTCCATCCTTTGACAAAAGACAATTTACTGAAAATAGCCCAGCTTACTTTACAGGGCCTTCAAAAAAATCTGAAAGAAAAAGAAATTGATTTTGAAATTACGGAGCCCTTGAAAGAGAAAATTGTTGAGCTTTCCTATAAGCCGGAATTTGGCGCCAGGGAAATGAGAAGGGTTGTGCAAGATAAAGTGGAAAATGCCATTGCCCAGGCGCTTTTGTCTGACAAAATAGGCAAAGGCGATAAAATTGAAATTGATCCGGAAACTTTTGAAGTAATAGTTAATCCTGTAAAATAGACAAAAAAATAGACAAGAAAAAGCCCGAGACAGACTCGGGCTTTTTCTTTGCGTTGATTTTGTGGATAAGTCCATTATGCGACAATCGTAATAAGGCTAACTGTGGATAACTAGTGCAAAAATATGTGGATTTACGACTAAAATGGGTATTTGGGGTAAGGTGTTGACCTAATGCCATGAAAAGGGATATAAATAAGGAGAAGTGGGCAGAAGTGGATAACTGTGGGAAAACCTAAGTTATCTGTGGATAACTCCTTACGAATTACAAATTTTTTACGAATATACGAATTTGAATGATTAGTATATTTGTAATGGATTAGTAGATTAGTAATTTATTATGTTGATAGGTCAATACGAGCATACAATTGATAATAAAAAGCGCTTGGCCCTGCCTGCAAAGTTCAGGGGAGAGCTTGGAGACAAAGTAATAATTACCAGATGGATGGAGAGCTGTCTTGCTGTATATACAGAAGCCGAATGGAAAATAGTTTCTGATAAAATTATAAACCTCACAATGACCCAAGTTGAAGCCAGATCTTTTTCAAGAATGATGCTGGCCGGAGCAATGGAAGTTTCTTTAGACAAGCTTGGCAGAATCCTTGTGCCAGATTATTTAAAAAATTACGCCGGCTTAAAGAAAAATGTCGTTATTTGCGGATTATCCAATAGATTGGAAATCTGGGACTCTGAAAAATGGGAAGCATATAAAAAAGAAGCAGAAAAAGGAGTCGACGAAACTGTTTCAAAATTAGGAGGATTAGGAATATAGCAATTATGATTCATACAGCAGTTCTTAAAAAAGAGGTTCTAGAATATTTGGACCCAAAATCAAATGAAAATTTTGTTGATTGTACCATAGGCGAGGGGGGCCACACAGAAGAAATGCTTAAAAGAAACGGGCCGGCGGGAAAAGTTTTAGGGATTGATTTAGACCCGCATCAAATTGCGGCAAGTCAGTGGCTGCAGGTTCAATTTAAAGACAGAATAGTTTTTGCCAAAGATTCTTACGCAAACTTAACAGAAATTATTGAAATAAAGAGCTTCGGCACTGTTAACGGAATTTTGCTTGATCTTGGAATGTCGTCAGCGCAATTAGAGGGAACGCAGAAGGGATTTTCTTTCAAAGTAGACCAAGGTTTGGATATGAGGTATAGCGACGAAGGCGGATATACTTTGACGGCAGACAAAATTGTTAATGAGTGGCCGGAAGAAGAGATTGTTAAAATTTTACAGAATTATGGCGAGGAAAAATTTGCCAAAAAAATTGCAAAAAGTATCGTAGAGCAGCGCAAACTTGGAAGAATCAAAAGCACATTTCAACTGATAGAAATTATAAAAGATGCAACGCCGTCGGCATACTGGCGGGGCAAGATTCATTATGCCACAAGGACATTCCAAGCCTTAAGAATCGCGGTCAATGATGAATTGGAGAACATAAAAAAAGTTTTACCCCAGGCAATTTCAATTTTAGCACCCGATGGCAGGATAGCAGTAATATCTTTCCATTCTTTAGAAGACAGGATTGTTAAAGAATTTTTTAATAAAAAAGCCAAAGAAGGAGTAATAAAAATATTAACTAAAAAACCAATAACGGCCGGCAGAGACGAGCTTGGAAAAAATCCGCGTTCAAGATCTGCAAAACTAAGGGTCGCGGTAAAATTATGACAACAATAGCGCTGAATTATTATAAAGCACAAAAAAATTTACAGACAAAAATAGATTCTATAGAATTTCCCTTAATAAATTGGAAAGCAGTTTCTTTCGTAGGATCTTTTATAGCTTTGGCTTTGCTGGTTTTTTATGTTTGGCAGATAAATGACTTAACTCGCGGGTCTTATACAATAAACAGCTATGAGAAACAAATCAGCCAATTGTCAGGAGAGAATAAAAATTTGCAGGTTTCTTTTGCGGAAAACAGTTTTTTGGGCCAGGCCCTCACAAAAATACAGGCACTGAATTTTCAAAAAGCTACTTCGGTAAAATATATAAAGATTAATAATCCCGCGCCAGAGTTAGGGTTGAATTTAGGAGCTAAAAAATGAAAAAGTTTGCTAATTGGAGAATAAACGCAATTTTAATTATAGTTCTCATTTTTGGGGCGGCTATTATCAGCCGTTTGTTTTTTATACAAATTTTAGAGCGCAAGCTTTTTCAGGCGCAGGCTCTTGGTCAGCAGGTCAATTTTGATAACATTACCGGTTCGCGAGGACAGATTTTTTCTGCAATATCACAGGAAACCAAGGGTGGGCAGGGATTGGGTGAAGTAAAAAGCTTGGTCATAAACAAGGATAGCTGGACAATTTCTGCGAGCACGAATGATATTCCCGACAAGCAATCTTTTGCAGAAACCTTGAGCGGGGTGATAGGCCAGACAGCCGAGCAGGTGCTTTCAGAGATAAACAGTGAAGATCCTTATCCTGTTATAAAAAAAGACTTGTCTTCTGCGGAACTGGATAAAGTTAAAGAATTGAACCTTAAAGGTTTGTCCTGGCAGAATGCTCCTCACAGATTTTACCCGCAAGGGCAGATGTTGTCGCAGGTGTTGGGATTTTTAGGAGGAGCCGGCGCAGGACAGTACGGCGTAGAGGGATACTACGAGGATGTTTTAGAAGGAAAGACAGGAATCCAGCAGGAAAAATTAGGATTGGATGCTATTTTTTCCGGCAACGGCCAGATATCTTTGGATGGTTCAGATATTTATTTAACAATTGATTATAATATACAGTTTCAGGCGGAGACATTATTGAAACAAGAACAAAAAAAAGACGGCATAGACTCCGGCCAAATAATAGTTTTAAGGCCCGACTCCGGGAAGATTTTAGCTCTGGCAAATTTTCCTGCTTTTAACCCAAATCAGTATTCAAAAGAGTCAGACTTGGATATCTTTCAAAACTCAGTTACGCAAAAACTTTTCGAACCCGGTTCCATAATGAAGCCTTTTACAATGGCAGCCGCGATAAACGAAGGAAAAATAACTCCCGATACAACTTATGTGGATACGGGCGTTGTGACCTTTGGCACAAAGTCAATCCATAATTTTGCCAACGAAGTTTACGGCAAACAAACAATGACGCAAGTTTTGGAAAATTCAATTAACACCGGAGCGGTTTTTGCAGAACAACAGATCAGCCACGACGTATTTTTTGATTACATAGATAAGTTTGGTTTTACCGGAAAAACAGGAGTTGATCTTCAAGCAGAAGCTTATTCGCAGAACGCCAGTTTAAAAAATGGTCCTGATATGAACTACGCAACAGCTTCTTTTGGCCAAGGGGTTGAGTTAACCCCAATACAAATTGCCAGGGGATTTTGCGCGATAGCCAACGGCGGAAAATTAGTGAAGCCATATATAGTTGAAAAAATTGTTAATGGTGGGGAAGAGGTTTATACAAGGCCTGAAATTTCAGATCAGATTGTTTCTAAAAATACAATCACACAATTAAACGCAATGCTTATTAATGTCGTTGATAAAGGTTTTAATAGTGTCGCAAAAATTCCGGGTTATTATTTTGCGGGTAAAACAGGTACAGCCCAAATTCCGTTAAAAAACGGAAAAGGATACGAGCCCGATAAAACAATTCAAAGTTTTGTGGGCTACGGTCCGGCACTTAATCCGCAGTTTTTGATATTGGTAAAATTAGATAATCCCAAGGTTTCCATCTCGGCGCTTTCGGCTGTTCCTATTTTCAAACAGCTGGCGCAATATATATTAAATTATTGGCAAATCCCACCCGACTACGACGCGAATGTAAAATAAAGACCTGCTTTGTCGCAGGTCTTTTATTGTGGCCCCAATGGGATTCGAACCCATGTTTTATGCTTGAGAAGCACGCGTCCTAGACCGGGCTAGACGATGGGGCCCTTAACATTTATTTAACATAAATTTTGCCTTTTGTCTATTTTGCGTTTTAAAGTTATCCCCATGCTTGGGCCGTTTTTTTATAGTATAATAAACAAATGTTTAAAGATTTATTCAGAAATTATATTTATCCTATTGCTGTTTATGCGGGAGGAATGGTAGGCGTCGGATTTTTAGCTTTGCCGTATATCGCGATGAAAACTGGCATCTGGCTGATGCTTTTATATTTTTTCATTATCACGGCCTTGCTTGTGGTAATAAGCTTAATTTTTTGTCAGATAAGCCTTAAAACCCCCGATTTTAAAAGGTTTCCTGGTTTTGCCGGACACTATTTGGGAAAATGGGGCTGGCTGTTCGCTATGGCTTCGGTGGTCTTTGGAATTTTTATAACACTCTTGGTTTATTTGATCGTTGGTGGACAATTTTTAACTGCCATATTCCAGCCGATATTTTCTGGGAATGTTTTAACTTATACTTTAATTTATTTTATTGCTGCAAGCGCCATACTGTATTTTGACATAAAAGTAATCTCTAGAGCGACATTTTTAGGAATAACCCTTCTTATCGTTTCTTTATTTTTTGTGTTTATAGAGGGTTTTTCGAAAATAAAAATAAGCAACATATTTATTCCAGGAGGAAATCCGCTAAGTAATTTTTTCCTTCCATACGGGGCATTATTATTTGCTCTTTGGGGCATAGGACTGGTCCCAGAGGTGGAGGAAATGGTTTCGGCAAAAAAACAAAACCTTAAAAAGATAATAACGATATCTACGGTATTGGTTTCTGTCTTTTATCTCTTGTTCACTTTTTTGATCTTAGGTATAACCGGAGGCCGAACTCAGGAAACTGCCCTCGCCGGACTTATCGGTTTTTTGCCGAATTTGTTGGTTTCAATTTCGCTTTTTTTTGGAGTCCTGGCAACTTTTACGGCCTTCATCGCGCAGGGAATAATCCTGAAAAAAACGCTGATGTTTGATTTAAAAATCAAACGTAATCACGCATTTGTGATCACTTGCTTTACGCCATTTATACTTTTTTTATTGGGACTAAAATCTTTTATACCACTTTTATCTTTAACTGGAGGAGTTTTAATTGGCATAGATGGAATTTTGATTTTGCTGATGTACAAAAAAATTGGAGGAAAAAATATAATAATTTATCCTTTATCTTTGGTTTTTTTGTTCGGGCTAGTTTACGAAATAATATATTTTATTAAATAGATTTTAATATGGCGTTTTATATTGTTATTTTTTTATTTTTAGTATCCATGTTTGTTTTAGCCTGGCTTAGTTCGCACATGGTGAAGTCTTTAGTCGGCATGGCAAAGTATTTACATTGGAGAGAATTTATTGTTGCATTTTTTGTAATGTCTATTGCCGGCTCTCTGCCCAATTTATTTATTGATATAAATGCGGCTTTGCACGGCCTCCCAAATCTGGCTTTTGGAGATATTTTAGGAGGAAACTTGGTTGACCTTACCATAGTGATGGCAATTGCTATATTTATGAACAAGGGTTCTATAGAGGCAAACAGCAGGATGATTCAGTCCAGCGCCGTGTTTACTTCTATAATCGCGGTTCTTCCTCTTCTTTTAATTTGGGACGGGCGATTAGACTGGACAGACGGGATTATACTAATTGCTTCTTTTGTTTTTTATGTGGTTTGGCTCTTTTCTAAAAGCGAAAGATTTAAGAAAGGATATGCCGGAAGGCCACAAAAAGCAGTTCAAGGGTTCTCGGGTTTTTTAAAAAATTTAATAAAGATAGTTGTGTTGCTCTTGCTGCTTTTAGGCGCTTCGCAGGTTGTGATCATGTCGGCACAGTATTTTTCCACGCAGCTTGGAATCTCGCTTTCGTTGGTGGGAGTTTTAATAGTTGGTTTAGCGAACTGTTTTCCCGAAACATACTTTGCGATTGTTTCCGCAAAAAATGAAGAGGGGTATATGATCTTGGGGGACCTGATGGGCTCTGTAATTGTCTGCGCTACCTTGGTTTTGGGAATTGTTGCTATTATTTCTCCGTTTACAATAGATGATTTTTCTCCGTTTTTAATCGCCAGGGCATTTATGATTATGGCTGCGGTTTTTTTTATTGTTATAATTAAAAGTGGCAGAAAACTTACCAAAAAAGAGGGCTTATTCCTGATGTTTTTGTATATAGTGTTTCTTTTAACAGAAATCTTTTTACCGTATATTTTAAAATAATTTAGACGATGGCTTTTTCTCAATATACGCAAAAAAGCGCAGATGAGGTGTTGAAATTGCTAGATGCTTCTGAAAATGGCCTCTCCAAAAAAGAGGCTGTTTCTCGCAGAGAAAATTACGGTCTGAACGAAATAAAATCAAAGAGCACTACTGTTTTGCAGGTTTTTTTAAGGCAATTAAGGGCGCCGTTTACATATCTTCTTTTTGCGGCGGCTTTAATATCTTTTTTTATCGGCGAAAAAACAGATTTTATAGTTATAGTTGTTGTGGTAATTTTAAACGTTGCCATAGGTTTTTTCCAGGAATATAGGGCGGAAAGAGCAATTTATCTTTTACGCAAATTCGTCCCGCAAAACGTAAAAGTTTTACGGCAGGGCGCAGAAGTGATTATTGATAAAAAAGATATTGTCCCGGGCGACATGGTTTTATTAGAGGCGGGCGACAGAGTGCCGGCAGATTCAAGAATAATAAGTGCGGAAAATTTTCTGGTAGACGAATCGGCGCTGACCGGAGAATCTGTCCCGGTCTCTAAAATATCCGGAGCCCTGAAACAAAGCACAGGCGAAATTTTTAAAGCAAAAAACATGCTTTTTTCAGGCACATCTGTCATCTCCGGACAGGCGCAAACTGTTGTGATAGGAACGGGTAAAGACACGGCTTTCGGCGAGATAGCTCAAATGGTTGCTTCCGGAACAAGACAGTCGTCTTATGAGAAAAGCATAGTTTATTTCTGCAAGCTTGTATTGAAAATAGTGTTGGTAACCATGGTACTGCTGTTTGCCGCCAACCTTTTGATAAAGGGCTTCGGCAATTTTTTTGAGTTCCTTCTTTTTTCGGTGGCGCTGATAGTCAGTATTTTACCCGAAGCTCTGCCGACCGTAGTTACTTTTGCCTTATCTAAAGGAAGTCTGCAAATGGCAAAACAACACGTTGTTGTGCGGCGCCTTACTGCTATTGAGGATTTGGGAAATATAGAAGTTCTTTGTACAGATAAAACAGGAACCCTAACAGAGAACAAACTTTCTTTACAGGAAATTGTTTCCTCTGATAAAAGAAAATGTTTACTGTACGGGCTTTTGAGTTCTGACTTGAACGACCGTAAAGAATCTATTTTAAACCCGTTTGATTTGGCGCTGTTTGAAAAATCACCGGAAAATTTTTGGCAGGAATATAAAAAATACGAAATAATTTTTGAGCTTCCTTTTGACTCGGAGAGAATGAGGTCGGGGTTTGTGATAAAAGATAAGAATGGAAATAAATTTTTGATTGTAAAAGGCGCGCCGGAAGTTCTTCTGGACTTATGTTCAAGCGTAAGTTACAGGGCGTCAAAGAAAGAAATTAAAGACGATGCCCGCCGCGAAGGGCAAGCCGGCAAAAGAGTTTTGGCAATTGCTTTTAAAAGAATACATAAAGACGTCATAACAGTTGCCGACGAAAAAGGCCTTACCTTTTTAGGATATTTTGTGTTTGAAGATCCTCTTAAAAAAAGCACAAGCGAAGCCATAAGTTTGGCCAAAAAATTAGGAGTTAAAATAAAAGTTGTTACGGGCGACTCAAAAGAAGTTGCAGGATATGTCGCCAGCAAAATGAAATTAATAACTGATCCGGGAGACGTACTCTCGGCCGAGGATTTGGAAAAAATAACGCCGGAAGAATTTGACGACGCTTGTAACGACCATTGTGTTTTTGCCAGGATATCTCCGCAGTTGAAATATAAGATTGTAAAATCTTTGCAGAAAAAATATGATGTAGGATTTTTAGGAGAGGGGATTAATGACGCCCCCGCCCTTAAAATTGCCAATGTAGCAATTGTTGTGCAATCGGCCTCCGACGTTTCCCGTGAAGTTTCAGACGTTGTTTTACTGAAAAAAGATCTAAAAGTAATCATTGAAGGAATTAAATACGGCAGGCAAATTTATTCTAATATCAATAAATATATAAAATGTACGCTTGCCAGTAATTTTGGAAATTTTTATTCTATTGCTGTAATCTCTCTATTTATTAATTATCTTCCAATGCTTCCGGTTCAGATTTTATTGGCGAATCTTTTTTCTGATTTTCCCTTGATATCCGTTGCCACAGATTCCGTTGATTTAGAAGAATTAAAAAAGCCAAAGATGTACCAGCTAAGCTCTGTTTTACCTCTGATTATGATGCTGGCGGTAATAAGCACTGTTTTTGATTTTATTTTCTTTGCAATTTTTTATAAACAAGCTCCGGCTACAATCCAAACTTTGTGGTTTATAGAAAGCGTTTTATCCGAATTGCTTTTAATATTTATAATTAGGACAAGGCACTTAGCATGGAAGGCAAAAAAGCCGAGCTCTTTATTGATCATTTTTTCCATAGTAGATGCAGTCTTTATAATACTCTTACCATTTTTATTTTTTGGTCAACAGTGGTTCCATTTTGTGGCCCCGCCGATAATACCTTTAATAATAGTTTTTGGCTTGCTGGCATCTTACAGCGCGCTTAGCGAAACTATAAAACTTGTGTACTTCCATTATTGGAAGCCAAAGAACTATGTGGTAAGCTAAATATAATATGGACCTAACAATAATACTTTTGATAATAATTGCGGTTGGGGTGGTGGTGGCGATTTTTTTATTGGTCGTGCGGAGAAGTCCTTCGACAGGCTCAGGACAAAAGCAAGACGAAAATTCGTTCTTGCTTTTGCAACAGCAAATAGCTCAAATTGCTAATGCAGTAGACAGTAAGCTTTCAGAATCAAACAAAAATGCGCAGGAGCAATTTAAGCACTCAGCCGATATTATAAGAAATGTTACCGAAAGATTAACTAAGTTAGACGAAACAAACAGGCAGGTTGTGGGGTTTGCCGACCAATTAAAATCTTTGCAGGACATTTTAAAAAACCCAAAACAGCGGGGGATTCTGGGCGAATATTATTTGGAAACTGTTTTAAAAAATGTTTTGCCACCGGCTTCTTTTCAGATGCAATATTCTTTTTCCAATGGAGAAATTGTTGACGCGGTTGTTTTTGTGGACGCTTCGGCGGGCTCAGCGCAGGCTAAAAGAATAATTCCAATTGATTCAAAATTTTCTTTAGATAATTATAATAGAATAATTCAAACAAATGATCCCGCGGAGAAAAAAAGATTTGAAACCGCTTTTATAAATGATTTAAAACTTAGAATAGACGAAACATCAAAATATGTTAGGCCGGAGGAAAAAACAATGGACTTTGCTTTTATGTTTATACCGTCGGAAGCGGTTTATTATGATTTATTGATAAATAAAGTCGGCGCGATTGCTGAAGATACAAATAACTTAATTTATTACGCAGGGAAAAAGAAAGTTATTGTTGTATCTCCAACCTCTTTCCTTGCCTATTTGCAGACGGTTTTACAAGGTTTAAGAAACCAGAAAATTTCTGAACAAGCGCAGACTATAATTAAAGAGGTTGAAAGGTTGGGTAAACATCTTTTTACTTATTCAGAATATATGAAGAGATTGGGCCAGCATTTAGACGGAACAGTTTCAAGCTATAACAAGGCGGGCAAAGAATTACAGAAAATTGATAAGGATGTTGTAAAATTGACGGCAGGAGAGGCAAGAATAGAAATTAACGACGTCGAAAGACCCACTCTTGACGGAGAGTAAGTTTTTTGCTAAGATATCCGTATACTTATTAAATCAAACTATGATTGCAATTATAAAGACCGGTGGGAAACAATATATAGTTAAACCCGGGGATAAACTAAAAATAGAAAAATTACTAAAAGAAGTAGGAGAAAAATTTTCCTTTTCCGATGTTTTATTGGTTGAAAAGGGGGATAAGGTTGAAGTTGGCGCTCCGTTGGTAAAAGCAGAAGTCACGGCAAAAGTTTTAAGCCATGGAAAAGGAGACAAAATAATTGTTTTTAAATATAAGCCAAAGAAAAGAGAAAGCAGAAAAATTGGCCATAGACAGCCATATACAGAGATAGAAATTATCGGTATGAAATAAACAACGAAAATTATAAAACCCGCCTTTGCGGGTTTTTAGTTTAGAAAAATAAATAAAAAAAAGCGAGACGGATCTCGCTAAGTCTTTCCGAACAAAAAATCTGTTTCGATTGAGTCGGACTCGCGTGGAGGAGCGTTTACTTTGGGCACGTTTAGCTGAGGAGGCGGAGGAGCGTTTGCGTCAAGCATTATAGATTTTAGCTCTCTGCGCAAAGCACGTAGCTCCTCACTGTCGGCGTCGGTAGCCCCGTCATTTCTCATTCTTACGATTTTTTTTCTAATATCTTCGATTGCGAGACATTTAGGTGCCATTATTATCTCCTTTAGATTTTTTGTAAGTTTAGTTTATTGTGAAAGACCCCCCTTAATTATGATAATATTACTTCCATCTTTTTTGTCAACCCTTAATCGGCTCAACGCGCTTGCCACGAAGCATATGTTTTCGTGGCTTTTTTATTTGAATAGTTAAACGCCCCGTACTATGCAATGCCCAGTACGGGGCGTTCGGGGTGAGGTGGGTAGCTTGAAAATGTCCCTTTTAAAGAATAAAGTAAAGATAATAACAAAAATAAATTTATGGATTTGCAAGAATTAGAAATTGAAGTTAATTTGATAAAGGAGAGGAATAGGAAGGTCGAGATAGATAAAAAGTGGGAGACGAGTTTTACGAGGAGGGGACTGCTGATACTTTTCACCTATCTTGCGATTGGGATTTATTTGAATGCGATAAATGTTGCAAACCCTTGGCTCAACGCTATTGTCCCCGCCGTTGCTTTTTTACTTTTGACATTGACAATGCCATTCTTTAAAAAACTTCGGTATCAACATCCTCGAAATTAAATAATTTTTAATCCGTTTAGCAACGGGGGATAGCCTGTTTTTTGTGTTCAAGCCACTGAACATAGTTTACAGTCTATTAATTGATTTTTTGCCTCTTCGACCTCTTCTTTTTTGTGATTTAGCTTGGCGTCAATAAACTTCATTAAAGTCTCGATTTGTTCTTTCTTTTT
>Ga0265596_1000888_pt1 | contig 15443 bp, 13 predicted proteins | sample saktaG_FD_190143 | JGI IMG/M metagenome (GOLD analysis project Ga0265596, IMG submission 190143) | Saline water microbial communities from Sakinaw Lake, British Columbia, Canada - sak_2013_06_06_60m | ecosystem: Environmental > Aquatic > Non-marine Saline and Alkaline > Saline ...
ACACAATAATTATATTTTGCATTTAGTATTATTCTGCATTGATTATATGAATGTCCTTTTAATTTAAGTTTAAAAAATTCTTTTCTAATTAATTCTTTTTTCATAAAATTAGTTCGATTTTACACGCGAACTAATTTTCGGTTGCCTACGACATATGTCTGGTGGGAGCACATTAAAGAAGTAAATAAAAGATTAAAAATAGAAGTTAATAATGAAAGCCCAATTGCCTTAGCACTTACAGGTTCAATGGCAGGGGGATATGGGCATGGGGAAAAAGGATACTGTCATAAAAGTGATTTTGATTTTTTTGCAGTTTTTGATTCTGATATTCCTTTTTATTATTATGATTTTTATTTAGATGATGAAGAAATATCCATTAAAATTGAAGGGAAGAATCGTTTTGAAAATAAAATAAAAAGCCCATTAAATACTTTTTCTGAGCAAAGAAGTTTTGTTTGGTTACCTTATAAAGCGTTTATTGGTAAAAATTATTTAAAAAAAATAGAAAAAGAATCGCGGATCCTCCTTTTAGAGGATTTTGTAAATATCTTGCCTTATAATTCTTCTGTAAAGGTATTACCAGAAAGAATTGCAGAATATCCCCTTATTAGTGGTTGTCTTATGTGGCCAAGTTCTATTACTCGATTAAAAACAATTTCTAATTCTCAAATTAATCCTTTAAAACAAATGGTCCAAAAATATGTAGAATCTCTTGAAGAAACAGGGCATAATTCTTTAAAAGATGGAAGATATCTTTTAATTAATGAGGGGGTGGGTAGAAAAAACGGAAATACATTTATAAATAAATTACAAATAGATTTCCGTAGATATTTAAGAAAGAAAACAAAGATATCTGCTAAACAATATTTCTTTGGTGGGCTGTTTATTCTTTCTCAATTACCTGAAAGAGCTTTGAATTCTTTTTATTCATTTCCGCAATTTGAAAAAGAAAAAGGGGATTTAATTTATACAGGCCCAAAACTAGCAGATTATGTAAATAGTAAAAAATATTTTTCCCCATTAAGAAACCAAACAAAAAAAATAAAAGAATATTTACTTTTCAATTAAAATATAAAATTAAAAAAATTTCTATCACTTCTAAAATTTTAATTATAATAAAAATATAAAATCATTATCCTACTTTTTAAAATATCCTTTTATGATTTCTATCTTATTGAATTTATCCTGGATTGTTTTTAAAAGAAACTAAAAGAGATAATTGATTTAGATAAGCTCTTAATTGAAAAAAGTTCTGAACATCAGCATTAAGCGACCCGAAGGGCTCGAGCGGAACGAAGTGACCTCGAGTGTTTTTTGTGTAGCAAAAAATATGGGTGAGCGAGTGCAACGGAGCGAACCGTTTAATGCGTGTTAAGGAATTCGGAGCGAAGCGGAGAACGAGGAATAGTCTGCAAGACGGTTTTTCACAAAGTGAAAAAATTCCGAAGAGTATTTCCACTTTCGAAAATTCTTTGATATTGTAGTTGCTGAAAAAATTAATTCATTAAGAATTATAAGCAAGGCATCTCAGGTAAATTTTGTGAAACAATATTTCCTTCTTTATCTATGACGAAATCGAGAGCAACATATCCCATTCGAGTATTTCGTCCATAAATAAGATGCCTACTTATGCTTAATGAATAATCTTCTCCTATTTTTTTAAGAAGACAAACATCTTGCCCATTTTCAAATTCTGATTCTTCAACAAATTCACAATAAGTCATTTGGTTTCTACAAGTTGGACAAGCCGAATGAATAACTTGGGAATCCAAATTTTGACAATAAGTTTCCATTATTGGAAACACATTTTTTATTAAATCTGATTGTGATAATTCTTCTTCAGAATTTGAAGTATTTTGAAAAAATAAAAAATAGGAGCTAACTAAAATTATTCCCACGATTAAGATTAGAGCAATTGTTAAGTTTCTTTTCATAAATAAGTTAAAGAAACCATATTTATAAATCTAATCTTAATCGTCTTTCAGCAATTTCGTTTAATCAGCGATGTTATCTGAAGTTGCAAACAGATAAAAACAATTTCAGATTGGAGCGTTAAACGAAGATATCAAAATCAGAATTTGAGGTTTACCGACGCTGAGGAGGAGATTGGAAATTGAAATGAACATCGCGATTAAGAGAAGTTCGGTTTTGAGGCAACCCACAAAACCGAATTTGGATGGAGAAGTCTGCAAGACTTCGGAATCTCTTAATCGCTGTTATATTCGTCTGACCAAAGGGAAGACCTAAAATTTAGTGCAACGTTCCGAAGGAAAATTTTAGAGTTTTTGGATTACTGATAAATTCGAGCGTAGCGAGTCTATATGTCCGTAGGACTGAGAGGGGCGTAGATTTTTTGTTTCTTTTATTAAAAAAAGAAAAGAAGGGGCGTCTTGTTTTGGTTCTTTTTTAAAAGAACATTTAGGGGTGTCGTTTATTTTTTAAATAAATTTTCAAACTCTTTCCAGTCCTTATTCAATTTACTAGGAGAATAATCATATTCTTCAACATCATTATAATACCAAATTCCATTTTCAAAAACGGCAATCCCTCCAACATAATCTTTCCCAAAGGATTTTAGTTTTATACTCAATGCTTTTGCCTTATCTTTACATTTTTCAGGCAAAGCAGTATCTCCTGCTTTTGTATCAAAAATACCGATTCTTCCATCTTTAAATTTAATTATCCAATCTGGAAAAAATAATCTATAAACTTTTTCGCTTGTTTTCCAATATTTTAGTGCATAATATTCTTTACCATAGTCTCCATTCTTGAACCACCATTCAATATCTTTTTCTTTAGAATCAATATAATCTCTAAAATTGGCTTCATTTATTTTACCTTTATAATCTTTCAAGGAATAGGTTTTATCTAAAACACAAAGGGATGTTTTAATTTCCTCATTATCTTCATTATAGGAATATTCATCTTGTATTGTAAAAATAGATGCTTCTCTTTCTTCATGTGATTTTCTTCTTTCTTCAATAATTTTTTGAAGAATTGGTTTATACTCTTTGATAGTTTTTGTTAGTGCAGGTCTAAATTTACTACTTGCACCTTTATTTATATCACTTATAAAAACACGATAATAATAATCACTATTATCACTTAGAATTGCTTTTAACCAAACTCTTATAGATGATTTTAATGGACTCCATGACCTTGCAATATTTGAGATTTTTGCTTCTTCCTCTGTTTGCTCTTTTAAAAGATTATAACAACAATAATTAAATGTTTTTTCAACATCATTTCTTGACATTTCTAAATTCACATCAGATCCTTTTTTCTTAAAGTCGTAAGATAATTGATCAAAGTCTTCAAATTTTGCATTTACAATTATTTGATTTGTAAGTTTTGGTTTTAAATCAATTCCGATATCTGATAATTTCTTTCCTCCTCGCCCATGCAAGATGTCATCTGGAGAAATATTGAAATATTTATTTATGGATTTTAAAAAACTCATTTGAAACTTTGCAGAATTACTTAAATCGCCATATTCTAATCTTGAAACATATTCAGACTTTAATTGGATATTATTGATTCCTTTTTTTCTTTTTGCAAAAAAGATATCTGGTTTATTTGAAGAAATTTTATTCCATTCTGCGCTTACTTTATTCCTTTCATAATTTGTAAATAAGTACCCTGTTTTAATTAAATTTGAGTCTTTATAATCCTGTTTCTTATTTGGCTCAGGCATTCTCAAAATTCGTCCTACTGTTTGTATATAAAATGATTCAGTATTTATTTCTCTAAACATAACTAGAATATGCGCTCTAGGACAATCCCATCCAGTTCCTGCAGTTTGTTTAAATAAAAGGAATTCGTGCTCGTCATCATTTTCTTCAAGAAATTCAGGTCTTGGATGATTATCAAACCATTTTGCTATTTTACTACTATCAATTCCTTTTTTTACAAGTAATTCACTTACTACTTCTTCTTTTGTTTTTTGTCCTAAATCTATTAATTTTTTATCATCATTAGGTAATTGAATTAATACTAAAGGATTAATCTCTTTTCCTAATTTTTTATATTCTTCGATGATTTGTTTTCTTTTTTCAATACCTAAATCAATTAAAACTTCATCTAAATCTTCTTTCTTATATTTTTTTAAGTCTTCTTCAGTTTGTACTAAAATTTGCTCTTTGATTAATCCTTGCTCAATAACTTTTTCCCTTGGAACTTCAATAAAACTATCTAATCTTCTACTTTCTAATTCAATGTCTGCTTTTTGAGTTGCAGTAACATGTAAAATAATTTTAGGATTAATATAATCAATAACATTTTGAGCCAAATCTTTAGTTACATGTTTATGTGCCTCATCGATTATGAGAATAATCTCTCGGTTTTCTTTATGTGTTTTATCAATAAAATCCTCAAAATAAGAGCCAGATTCTTTTCTTTCTTTTTCGTCTTCGGGTCTTTTTAATACTCTTGTTTCAGCATTTCTCGAAACAATTTTTTGCCAATTTAAGAAAAGAATATCATTTTTTTGTAATTTTCCACGATTTATGTCTGAAACTGTTAAAAGTCCATTTTCTAAAATATTTTCAAAATATTCTGCAAATTTATTCTTACTTTGCATAGCAATATCATCAGAAAAAGTTATCCATATAAATGATTTATTTTCATCCCAATTTGGCAAGTGATTTAATCCTCTAATAAAATGAGATACTATGAAAGTTTTTCCACTTCCAGTAGGTGATTTAAGAACTAATGGAAGTTGTTTTTCTTCTTTTTTCCACAAGTTTAAGAATGATTTATTCAAATCATCAATTGCATCTTTTTGAAATTCTAATGGATTAAACATTTGATTGCACCAAATTATAAATATTTTTATATATTTCTAATATGGGGATAGGAATAGTTTTTACTTTAACATTTGTTATGTGATTAAATTCATCTGTAAATTCATTATCTCCCCAACTAAATATATACACTGTGATATTTTTATTTAATTTTTCAATCATTTCAACAAAATTATCAAATTGATCTAATTCTTCTCTAAAATAAACTGCAGTATATTTCTCTTTTAAATTATCTTCAAATAATTGATAATATTTTGTTTGTTTACTTGTTTCAAGTGTATTTTCTGCAATAGCAAGTAATTCCCCTGCGTTATGTGCAAGTTCAACTTTATCTTCATCACTTGCATCAAGAATACTATTTTTACCTATAAATGCAGTTTTATAATATTTAAGTGAATTACCTAAACCTTCAATATTTTCTTTTTTTAAATTTTTATAACCTTTAATAACTTTTTCTGTTCTAGGATAACACACTTCTTCCATAATTTTATTTTCATTATTAGTAATAACAATAAATTGTCTTTGACTGTTATCTCCATTTTTATTAAAATCTAAAACTGCATGAGCGGTTGTACCCGAACCAGCAAAAAAATCAAGAATTATTGAGTTATCTGATGAACCAATTTGAATTAAATCTTTTATTAGTTCTAATGGTTTAGGGTTGTCAAATTTCTTTTCTCCAAGAATATTTTTTAATTGAGAAGTCCCATTTCCACTACTATATTCAGGTTTATAGAATAAGGTTTTAGGTTTTTTAGTGGGAATATCTCCTATGGAAGGTCTTTGTTTTTTATACAAAGAATAACTCCCATTTCCAAGAACAATAACTTCTGTTTTAAATTTTCTTTTGGTGTTTTCTCCCCATCCCCATCTCCACCTAGCAAGTCTGCCATCTATTTCAGGAAGTATAAAAATATAATCTTCCTTTTCATATTTCTTCTTTAATTCGGAAATATAATTATCATCGAATTTTTTTGTGTTTTTATCATAAATTTTTTTGTGTTCTTCATTGGTTATTGTTGTTACTATTTTTTTTGAAGAGTGATAAAGTATTGGATAAAACATAAATGGTCTATTTTCTCTATTAGCTTCTGCACCTGTTGCTTTTAAGGGGGCACCTTTCTTGAATAAACCAGTTTCATCTTCTTCCCATTGTTCTAATTCTTCTTCATCAATTTCAAATTCATTTAATTTACATTTTTGCCTATTTTTTGCATAAACTAATGTATATTCGTGTGTGCCCGAGAATCCAAATTCATCATTATTCCCCTTCAAATTCATAATTGTTGGAAGACAAGCAATAAAATTATCTTTTGATTTTTCTTTAGAATAACTGGAAAATATTTCATCACAAAGCAATTTTAATTGAGATAATTCGTTATCATCAATTGAAATAAAAATTGTCCCTTCATCAGTTAATAAATCTCTTGCCAATTCTAATCTTTTTCTCATAAATGAAAGCCAATAACTATGTCTAAATGGATGGTCTTTTGGAACTTCAGTTCCATCGGGAAATTTGGTTATTATTCTTTTATCTTTGTATCTAAAACCATCAGAACCTGTATTGTAAGGTGGATCAATATAGATTACATCAATTTTTCCTTTATGAGTATAATTTAAACAAGTTAAAGCATGATAGTTATCTCCTTCAATTAAGATGTGGGTTGGTTTTCCATCATCATTTTTTATAGCTAAATCTGGAACTTCTTTTAGAATCGGTAATTTATTTTCAACATCATCTTCAAATGCTTCTGGAACATCCATCCAAACTAAACCATACCTTTCTTTTGTGATAGATTTTTTTAGTCTGTCTATTTGTTTTTGAAGTTTGAAAATTGTGCTTTTATCATCCATATTAGTTAAAGTATAACTTTCATTTATTAAAGTTTGTCTTTTTAAAGACGCCCCCAATAAAATTTCTTTTTCCGCAGAAAAAGACTATCTTGACGCCCCTTCTAATAAATATCGAACGAAGTGAGTGAAAATGTCCGAAGGACTAAGCCCCTCTCTTTTGTTTCTTTTTTTAAAAGAAAATAAGTAATCCAAAAATTGAATATAACATCGGTATTAAGGAAAGTTTTTTCTTCCTCGTGGAGCGAAGCGGAACAGAGCTGAAGAAAAAATTTGGGTGGAGAAGTCTGCAAGACTTCGGAACTCTTTAATCGCTGTTATATTCGTCGGAGTGAAACGGAGACCTAAAATTTAGTGCAACGATGCCGAAGGCAAAATTTTAGAGTTTGTCCCTCGCAGTTTTTTAGGAAGCCCCCTTTTTTGCTTCTTTTTTTTTAAAAAAAGAAGTCTGCACTTTTAGTTATCTTTTAATTTACACTTCTTTTCGTGTTCTTCCGCTTCTTTTTTTGTTTTAAACTTTTTATTGCAAAAATCACATTTCCATTTCAGTTCTTCATCGTTATCTTCTTCTGGTTCTTCTTCTTTTTTACTTTTTGTAACAGAATAACCTTTTTTTACTAAATAATCTTCATAAGAACGATTTGCAGTAGCACCCACAATTATCCACGCGATTATTACCCCAAACCAACTAAAAACTAAAGATAAAAGCAATACTCCGAAAAAAACTAAAATTGCCCTTCCAATCATTCCCTTAAATAAATACCATAAAGGACCAAACAAAAAAGCCCATCCATTAAAACCTTCTCCTACTTCTTCAGTATAACCTGATGCTTTTTGTTTATATGTTTTCATTTTTATTCCCAAGAAACATATTCTTTTTTATCTGAAAACAAATCTGTACTTGATATTTCTAATTTACCTGAAAGTCCTTTTGGGACATCAAAAACCATTTTCCCTCTTTTGGGAAGACCCGGTTGAAGTTGGTCATATTGGAATGAGTCATCAAGATAAATTTCAGCAGTGGTATCATGGTCAAAAGTTCTTCCTTGACTATCATAAATTTTTACATTAGAACCCCAAAAGGTTTCAGACTCTTTTCCAACATTTTCAATAGTAATATCAAAAATATAAAAAACCCCATCCGCCTCTTCTCCCATAAATCCAATATATTCATTATATTCTCCTATTTGATTATCTTCAGTTTTGCTATGGATAGTATATGCTAAATCATCAACAACAACTTTATCACCTAAACCATATTCATAAGTGCAAGATTGAGATGTTTTTGGTTTTCCAGAACTCGTTCCACAACTATTTGAGTCTGTACAAATTCTTGTTTGAGTTCCAGATTTTGAACATTCAGACCAAGAGCCACAATTCCAATTTGGAGTACATTTTGCTTGAGTGTTTTCAACATTTTGAATAGAAGTTGGTTGATAATTATTATTTGTTTCTGTGTTTGAATTATCTGAATTAAATAAATTGCTTAATCCCCCAATAATTAATAGAACCCCAAAAATAATTGCGATTGTACCTAAAACTGGGTGTTTGGAAAACCAAGTTTTTTCTTTTACTTTACTTACCATAATAAAATAAATAAAAAGAACACCTTTATAATGTTTTCTAAAAGTGCTAAATAAATAGAAAAATTTGCGTGAGTGATAACGAACCTCTTAACCTTTGTTAGAAAAAGTGCGAAGCATTTTTTTGGTTTTCGTTGGTCGGTTAAGAGAAGTTTTTCTGCGAGGCGAAGCCGAGACTATCTGTCCGTAGGACTGGGGGGCTTCCGTTTTTTTATCAATCAGCGAGGGACAAATTGAATATAACATCGGGATTTAACGAAGTCGCCGAAGGCGATTTGGGAAAAATGCGAGCTGAGCATTTTTCCGTTAAATTCCTGTTAATTGCCCCGAGCCGATAGGTGAGAGCGCAGCGTGGTTCGACGAACGAAGTGAGGAGAAAGTTCAGTTTAAGGCACGATTCAATCTAATCCATCACAAGAAATATCTTGCCATTGACCATCAATCTCTTTCTTACAAGTGTACTTGCAGTCAATAGGTATCCCATAACATAACTTAATTTGAGTATCTGATCTGCTTAATCCAGGTTTCATACCTGTAAAACCAATGCAAGTACAATCCATATTCTTATATTGTTTTGCGACTGAAGCTGTGAATGAATCATCCCAAACATTATTTTGTTTTGGATAGAAAAATAATGCGAGCAAAACAATTAAGGTAATTATAGAGATTATGAGATATTTCTTGTTCATATTTTAATAATAATTATACAAGTTTATAATTGTTTCGATGACTTCAAAGTGCCTTAAACTGAATTGCAATTAACATCTGGATTAACCGAAGTCGGCGAAGCCGATTTGGACGAAGAAACCTGCAAGGTTTCGTAGTCGGTTAATCCTTGTTATATTCCCCGTAGGGCTAAAATTTAGTGCAACGATGCCGAAGGCAAAATTTTAGAGTTTGTCCCTTGCAGTTTTTTAGGAAGCCCCCCTTTTTTGCTTCTTTTTTTCTAAAAAAGAAGACGGGCAGATTTTCGTTTTATAATTAAGTCGTGTGTAGTTTGTGTTAATTCTATATAAAGTTTGGTGTAAATAAAAGTTTTATGGGTGCAATCAAAGATATAACTCAAATAAAAACAAAAGAAGAGTTAATGGAAAGAGCCAGTTGGCTTAGAGGAAAAACTTTAGATGCAGTAGATAAAGCAATTAAAGAAAATGATGAAGATTCTAGAGTTTTGACAAAGGGAAGTGTAGGGCACGGAATTGAAAAAGGTTTTTTTGGAATAAATAAAAATAGTGATGCAAATCCCGATATAGAACATTTAGGAATAGAGATTAAAACTTGTCCTTTAAAATACAATAAAGATAAAACAAGATTATCAATTAAAGAGCCATTATCTTTAAACATAATAAACTATATTGAAGAAGTTAATCATCAAAATCTTAAAGACTCTTCTTTGTATAAAAAGAATAAAACAATACTTTTCATTTTTTACATTCACGACAAGGATAAAAAAAGATCTGAATATGAAATTAAATATGTTTTTCTATGGAACATTAGTGATGATATTTTGAAAGAATTAGAACAGGATTATCAACTAATCTTAAAAAAGATTAGAGAGGGGAAAGCTCACGAAATTCATCAATCACAACATAAATTTTTAACAATTTGTCCAAAACATAATGGTAAATTTCACGATCCAACTTGTAAAAGGTCAAAAAGAAAACAACCATTTAGTGATGTTCCTGCGGAAATAAGAGCATTTAGATTGAAAAATAGATATATGAATTTAATCGTTTCAAGACACCTCGGAAAAAAATTAAAACAAGGTGGCTGGGATATTGATTAATCTTTTAATTGATTAATTAAAGATTCTCCTATCTGTTTTACTACTCCTGTTACAAGAGCATTTCCCATAAAAAAAGCTCGTTTTATATCCGTGTAACCTTTTGTATGATTATCTGGAAACATATTTAATCTTTCTAGTTCTAGAGGAGTTAATCTTCTCCATCTCCCAGTTTCAGTTTTTACAACATGTTTAAATCTTGAAGGAGTAGAACCTCCTTCTCCAGTTACAATTGTTCTTGAAGGTTTATCTAAGGGATCAGGAAAAACCATTGAACCCTCGCTATAAGGATAATAAAAGTTTTTACTTTTGTTAAACCTTTTTTCACTTTTTGCACCTTTAAGATATTTCCATTTTTCATATTCTCCATTTACAAAAAATTCTTCAGGAATTTCTTTTTCAGGCAATACAATATCTCCAAGAGTGATTATTTTTCCGTGATAATCTGAAAAAACTTTTGCGGTAAAAAATTCTCTATTTAACATAAATCCACAATTTTGGAATGGGCTAAATGTTCCTTTTTTGTTAAACTTGTCTGTAACTTCAATTAAACTGCCTTCAATTTTCAGAGTATTGGGAAATGCAGTTTTATTCTCTTGTATCTTAAATCCTTTTGCTAGTGTTCCATGATTTAAAGCCCATTCTTTAAGAGAATATTTTTTAATCTTATTATAAATTGGAGAATCTTTATAATAACCCATAATAAAAACTCTTCTTCTTCTTTGAGGAAATCCATAATCTGCGGCGTTTATTATTCTCCATTCGACAGCATATCCTAAATCTGAAAGAGAAGCTAAAATTATTGCAAAATCTCTCCCTCTTTGACTTGCAGGAGAACTCAATAAACGATCAACATTTTCTAATAAAATAAATTCTGGTCTATGATTTATATCTTTTAAAATTCTGTGAATTTCCCACCATAAAACTCCTTTTTTCCCAGTAATTCCTTTTGATTGACTTAGACTTTTTGCGACAGAATAGTCTTGACATGGAAAGCCACCGACTAAAAGATTATGTTCTGGAATTTCTTCAACTGGAACTTTCGCTATATCTAGATTTGAATGATTTTTTTCTCCAAATCTTTTTATATAAAGTTCAGATGCTTCTTGACCTTTTGTAGCTGGTTCCCATTGATTACTCCAAACAACATCAAATTTTTTTGAAGCATTGGTTAAACCAATTCTAAAACCTCCTACTCCTGCGAACAATTCAGCAACTTTAATTTTTTCCATTTTCTTTTACCACTCTTTTACCTAAATCTGTAATTTGATATAGTCTTCCTCTTTTTTCTCCTTCATTTAAACAAATTATAAGTTTGTTATCTTTTAAGTCTTTAAGAAAGTTACTAACATGATTAAGGCGAATTTTCGTATTTTCCGAAATTTCTGATGGAGTTAAATAATTTGCATTAGACAAACTTTCTAAAATCTTCTTACGATATTCCGAATTTTTTAATAAACTTATTCCCTTTATCATTTGTTTGTCCATACATACATATAATGTATGCTTTTATATAAGGATAACCACATATAACACACAAACTACACACATATATAAACTTTTGTATTTTTGAAAATCTGCCCAAATAAATAGAAAAATTTGCGTGAGTGAAACGAACCTCTTAACCTCTGTTAGAAAAAGTGCGAAGCATTTTTTTGAGTTTTCGTTGGTCGGTTAAGAGAAGTTTTTCTGCGAGGCGAAGCCGAGACTATCTGTCCGTAGGACTGGGGGCTTCCGTTTTTTTATCAATCAGCGAGGGACAAATTGAATATAACATCGGGCTTAAGGAGAGTTTCGACCAACGGGAGAAATTCGGGCGGAGTCTGCAAGACGGAGCTCTTTAAGCCCTGTTAAGTCGCCCCGAGCCAGCTGGCGAGAGGTCTGCAAGACCGTGGGTCGAGGAGTATTGAAAAAACTCCGAAGAAGTCTAGTTTAGAGTTTTCCCGAATACTTTCTTTTCCTTTCGCGCCCCCCTTTTGCTTCTTTTTCAAAAAGAAGATTTATGTTTTAAGAATTCTTCATAGTATTTGTTTTTTAACAAAATTCCATATGACTTTTCTAAAAATTCATTTTTAATCTCAACATTATTTCTCCAAAAAGAAATATTGATTTCGTATCCTTTCTTGGTTTCTTTCTTAATTTTCTCAATTATTTTATTTTTAATTAAGTCTTGGATTGCCTTTTGGCGCCATATATGTTTTTTTGTTATTTCTGGATTTTTCAATGCCAGTTGTATATGTTTGTTATTTAATAATTCAAATGTAGGTCTAGTTATTATCCCATTTCTTAAATCTGAAAATCCATCTTGATATGATTTTACATTTTCATCAAAAACTGATGAAAAATCAGACAGGTCATTGATAACTTGGCCTAAATGACCATATCTATACTTTTCAGAAACATTCTTTTCAAAATTTTCAAATATATCTTTATTTGAACCAATATAGAATCCTATTAAAGGGGCATAATCATAAACTCCATCAAATAAAATATTTCGCTTTAAATATTTTGATTTCCAGTTTCTTAAAATTGTATTAATTGGTGTTTTGTTTATATTGAGATTTTCAGTTTCGAATAAGAAACCGAGATACATATTAGAAATTAGTTTAAGAATTAAATCTTGAATTTTGATGAATTTATTTCCTAGTTCTTTTTTTGATTCTTCAAGGAGTTTTAAAATTAATGAAAGATAAACTTTTTCTGTTAAAATCGTTTCTTTTATTTTTTCTTTTGATTTCCATATTTCTTGTTTTTCATCAAGAATTCTATTGGTTTTATATGCCATTAACATGATACATTCAATTGCAATGGCAACATTAAAATATTTGTTAATATTTTTTTTAGTCTTAGATGATTGAAATCCTGCATAAAATTGAACTGCATTAAGATGTATTCTTTTTTTGGTGTATTCTTCTTCTATTGGTTTGAATTCAGGATATTTTTTGCAGAATTTTTGAAAATGAATGTTAATATTTTTTGATATTTCTTTAGAAATTGAAATATACTCTTTATGCTCCATATACCATTTAATTTGTTTGTAATATATAAATTCTTCTTTAATAAAGCCGAAGGCACTATATGTCTGGAAGACTGGGCGCGCGTTCTATAATAAAAAGGAAAACTCTTAACTAGATTCGACTTAACATCGGGCTTAAGGGAAGTTAATTTCTCCCGCGAGTTTACAAGCTGGCTGAGAAATTAATTTGGGAGAGGCTCTGCAAGAGCCGAACTCTTTAACCGTTGTTAAGTCGTGCGAGGCGTTAGCCGAGAGCCTGCAAGGCGTTACCGAGCGAAGCGAAGGAGTTTTTTCTTCTGCGTTAAGAAAATTTAAATCTCCTATCTTGGGTGGGAAGCGCGCGCTTTTTGTTTACTTTTTTCTAAAAAGAAAATAGAAACAATCTTTTGCGGAGGATTTTAGTTAAATTATTAAATGAGTACTATTTACATTAAGTATAATGGAAGAAAGAGTGATTTTAGTAGATAAGAACAATAAAGAAATTGGTTTTGAAGAAAAAATAAAGGCTCATGAAAATGGAAAACTTCACAGGGCATTCTCAATATTTATTTTTAACTCTAAGGGAGAATTACTTCTACAACAAAGAGCTAAAACAAAATATCATTCTGAAAGTTTATGGTCTAATACGGTTTGTAGTCATCCAAGACCAAATGAAACTTATCAAGAGGCAACCCATAGAAGATTAAAAGAAGAAATGGGTTTTGATTGTGAATTGAAAAAATTGTTTTGTTTTATATATAATAAGGGCTTTCATAATGGACTAACAGAAAATGAATATGATTGTGTTTTTGTTGGAAAGTTTGATGGAAAGCCAAAACCAAATCCAGAAGAAATTGAAAATATAAAATGGGTCAATTTCTCAGAATTAAAAAAAGATATTGAACAAAATCCAAATAAATATTCTGTTTGGCTAAGAATAGCTTTAAAAAAGTCAAAAGATTTAGATAAATATGGACAGATAGCTTAACGGGAAAGCAGGTGACTGAAAGCGTGTCATGGAAGGTTCAATTCCTTCCTCTGTCCACCAAAAATAAGTGCTAAAAAATGAAAACAAATCAACTAACCGATAAAGAAAAAGAAAGGCACGATAAGTATGTTAGATATTCGCAAGAGACCTCGAAAATTCTCGAGAGACATCTTAAAGAGTTTTGTGCAATTCATAAAGAATTCATCCCAATACAACAAGCATATACTTATAAAAAATTACATTTAAATGGAATTCAGTTTCGGGCAGGATTTGAATCGGTAAAAAGTTCAGAAAATTGGGAGAAGTATAAATATATTCCAATGGCTATTGAACTCGTAATGATTTGGGCATACAAAACAAATAAAATAGTTGATCGTAAAAATGATGCATGGAAAAGCGAAGAATCAGTTAAAAAAATTGTATTAGAGCACGATTTAATTTTAGCACTAATATTAGAATTATTAGAGAATTCTAAAGCTGTTTTGGGAGAGAAATTTGATAAATTAAACCAAATAATATCCAGAATGCTTGGAGATATGGTTAAGGGTTTTTGGGTAGAAAGAAATACTATTTGTTTAAATAAAAAACCATTAGAGATAATCAAAAAAAATTGGGCAGAAAATTACAAAAAAAGGAATATATATTTTGATTTGGTTTATGATTTTGCTCCGCTTGTAGGATACTGGTTGGCTTCGGGAGATGAAAGAATATTTGAAAAATATGAATCCTTTTTTGCCAATAAAGACAGATTTTCTCACGCAGGTCAAATAATAAATGATATGAGCGATTATATCTGTGTTTATGACAAATATACCAAATCATATCAAGACCAATTTTCAGATTTAAGAAATAAGGTAATCACATATCCCGCATTTGCATTAATTGAAAATAGCGCAATTTTAGATGCGCTAAAAGATTCGCAGGTTATTTTGAATAAAGAATGGCAAAAGGAAATTGCAGGAATATTGGTAAAAAAGAAAGTGGTAAAGTCCGTAATAAATTTAACAACAAAAAGCTATAAAGACCATGAATCTTTTTGGAAGAAGATATTAAAGAAACCTAATCCAATTTTATTAGAAACCTATTCGATATTAAGAATAAATAAATATTTCAAGTTTTTTCAAGAAAATCAAAAAATTCTTTAATGCAAATAAGTTTTATGTGAATTTGAGAGAAGAACACGGAGATATGTGGTGATTTTTTGTAAAAAAATCTTTTAAAAAATAAGAAAAATTTGGGCGAAGCCTTTTATCCTTTGTTAGACGAAATTTTAATTTCGTTATGGTTTTCTTTGGTCGGATAAAAGAAGTTTTTCTTCTAAAAATCTTTGATTTTTAGCTATCTAATTTTTCAATAGAAAAATTGCGCGCGCTTCTGTGGGTGGGACTTATCAATTAGAGATTTAAATTTTTAGCAGAAGAAAAAATTCGACTTAACACTC